>ERZ857757.664-NODE-664-length-33315-cov-24.080788_pt1 | contig 33315 bp, 34 predicted proteins | sample MGYA00519764_ERZ857757 | MGnify/ENA primary metagenome ERZ857757 (study PRJEB31778, sample SAMEA3449359) | human gut metagenome | biome: human gut; feature: human-associated habitat; material: faeces | place: United Kingdom | collected 2010/2012 ...
GCAATATCCGGGTCTACATCGTCCCGGTAGAACTCCATGAAAAATGTCACAACGCCATGGTAGCGGCTGTCCTCGTCCGCCAGTGCCGCTTTGATAGCGGCTTTAGCCTTTTCTGCCAGTTTCTCCGCCTCATCCAGCATTTCTCCCACCGCATCCATGGCGGTAGGATCAGCTGTCAGTTCTTTCTCTACATCGAAGAGAAAGGGCAGTCCCGATTCCTCGGGAAAGGCGAAGATTTCCTCGCCGGGGGTATATGTAAAATCAATGCGTTTACAGTTCAGTTTCATCGTGGTATCCTCCTTACCCCTCAATGTTGGCAGTTTTGAGGCCCTTTTTCAAGGAGCCGTAGACCGTCACCGCATGGTCGGTAAACATCTCGTCGCAGTCAAACCAGGCGGTGAAGCTGCCGCCGGAGGTGACGGACAGGCTGGTCATGCTGATCCGCCGGGCCAGTTCTTCCTCTGTGATGGGGTCGGTTTCCGGGTCACGGGGATTTTCTTCATCCTGGGAGAGCCAGTTGTTGGCCAGCTCGGTCAGGTTCTTTGCCGCAAGCTCCCGCATGGCCCTGTCCCAGGTTTCGCAGTCGGCCAGCAGCTTCTTGGCGGCACTGCGGGCGCGGGTCCAGGAGGGCTTGCTCTCGGCATTGACCTCCAGAGAAAGGCTTACACCCTTTCCGCACCACTGGATTTCGCCCTCGAAGGTATCATAGTCCTTGTCCAGCGTCAGTTCTCCCAGCATCTCGTCCTGGAGCACCACAGGCTTGTGGTACTCGTCCAGAACGGCCTGAAGTTCCGGGCAGTCCTCATGGGCCTTGACCACCTGGGAGATGCACCAGGGCCACGCCACCAGATCCTTTGCCCATTCTTCCTTCATTCGGCGGATCTTCAGGCGGCAGATCTGCTCCTTGCCAAAGCGTCCCCAGCCCTTTTCGCTGTTACGCTCCTCATCGCTGACCGGCCAATCCAGCCGCTCCTCTTTGGTGCTGACCTTGCCGGTGTCACAGAACACCATACCCAGTGTCACAACGGTCATTTCCCAAAAGTTGCCTTTCCAGTTAAATCCGCCCCCAATGCAGCGATTGATCAGAGCGACCACTTCCTGCTCCTCGGGCTCGTACATCTCATAGAATTCTTCAAACATGGGTGTGATCTCCTTTACAGCAGTTCCCGCACTGCGGCAGCAGGCTGGGCAAACTCCGCCGGGACTTGCTCCAATACATCCTGGTAGGCTTTCACCGCTTGCCAGGAGTAGTAATAGAAGCTGTAGAACAGGTCATCGGGGAAGACCTCGTCCTCCTCGTAGCGCATCTCATCTTCTTCCTCGTCGTATTCCTCCGACCACAGATATTCTTCCTTCAGCAAATCGGAGAACAGCGGAAGCGCCTCGGCGTGTTCCATCTCATCCCCACCGTGGAAGCACTGGAGGATGCAGGCAAAGAAGTCCAGCAGTTCCCCGGCCAGGAAATGGGCCACGGGGTTCTGCCCGCTCTCTGCGAGGGCTTTCTCCAGAATCCGGTTCAGGAACACCATGCCGAAGGGGGTAGCGTGCCACAGGGTACTCTGGTGCTCCATGTTGGTGGTGAGCTCATAGAGGGACTTTTTGACTGTCTCTATATCCTCCATCTGCTCCAGCACCGCCAGATGCGCGGGAAAGTCCGTCCCCCGGCCATAGGCGGTGGTGAGCCGGTGCCACGGGACATCCGTGACCTTGAGATGGGTGATATAGGTTCTGTTTTCTTCTGTCATGTTGCCGCCTCCTTATTCTGCTGTTTGGCTGCGGTACTCCTTCTCCAGAGCGATGTACCACCGTTGCAGCATGGTTTCCAGACTGGTTTTTCCTTTCCGATCATAAAAAGCAAGGAACTTGTCCAGCAGCGCAGGAAACAAATTCTTACCGATATTTGTCAGATCCTGATTGAGATAGACCATCCGCAGGATACGGCCCTGCCGGTCCAGAGGGTTCTTTTTCAGCAGTTCCTTTTCAAAGCAGAAGCGCAGAAACACCACATTCTCGTCGTAGAAGTCCTCCACCACAGCCGCGCCAATGCTGGTGTATGTGATGTCGTACACCAACCGGCTCCAGTCAAATTTCTCGGCATAGAGCAGTTTCAGCGCCTTCTCCCAATGTTCCTCCGGGATCACCAGCATCCTGTGCTGGGCGGTGCTGGAGTAGCCGCAGTAGACGGGTTCCGGCTGTCCCAGCAGCTCACTCACGCTGTCGGCGTAGACGAAGCACAGCTCCTCATCGAACAGGCCGCCGATGAAGTTGCCATTGCAGTACAGCATATAATTCTTGGACTTGGCTGGAGAATAAGAGAGGCTGTATTCCTGCGAATCCAGGCTTTTATGTACTTTATTTAGAAAGTCTATGGATGTCATGGCTTTACTCCTCAAACTCACCCTCGATCATCCCGTTCAGATACCGGCCGGGATCTGCGATGAAGTCATCCCATTTGGCCAGAGGGTGGAATTCCTCATGCTCGATGTCCAGATACCACAGCTTTTTGTCCCTGGGGCTCCACAGCAGCAGATAGTCGCTGTAATTGTCCATGGCCGCCATAAGGGAGAGCAGCTTTTTCCGTTTCCATGTCATCTCCTGCACATCCATGTAGGAGTAGAGCTCCGCCCACTTCACCCATTTCTGATCCGGGAACTCCAAGCGCAGGGGGCCGGTCTTCAAGTATTCCACCAGCCGGGCGGGCAGCTTGTAGGGCATGAGCTGCCGGACTTTTTCCTGTTCATTGTGCCATTCCTCCGGTTCCAGGCCCTTCAGGTAATCAGCCATCTCCTGATTCCTGTTCTGAACTGCCACGCTGTAAGGGCGGTCGCCGTATTTGTCAGCAATGGTGATGTCGGCTCCTTGCTCAATGAGCCAGCGCACCATGGGGAGATTCTTATGCCGAGCCGCTTCGGTGACAGCGGTAGAGGCGTTCGGAAACACCATGTCCGGCTTGTGGTAATTGATGTCTGCCCCTTTTTCCAGAAGCAGTCGGGCAAGTTTGGTATTGCCCTCGGACACAGCGGCCCGGAATGCCTCGCCGCCAAACTCGGCCACCGTGATCCCGGCTTGCTCCAGCACCGGGATATTCTCCGCTCGCTGCCCCCAGCGCACTTCCTGGAAGGCCCGCTCTTTCTGCTTCGGGCTGAGTTTTGTGGCCTGTCCAGCAAAGAGGGAGACAACCTCCGGCCCGCAGCAGCGGGCGGCAGTGAGCAGCAGGGGCTGTTCCTCTGCCAGGTCGGGATTTGCCCCATGCTCCAGCAGAAAGTGGATCATGGGCACATCATTCCGAAAAACCGCAATCTCCAATGGCATCAGCTTGATGTATTCGCTGAGCTGGATGGGAACATCTAAATCCAGACCGCCTTGAAGCAGCGCCTCCAGCTTGGGAGTGTCATGGTCACAGATGGCGGCAGCCGTTTCCGGGATTGTCTCCCAGCGGCCAATATATGCAATTTGGTACATAAGGCACCTACTTTCGTTGTTGTTTCACTTGATAGGGAACGGTCCGGCCCAGCACCCGGCCTTTGCCAACGACTTTTGCTCCCTCATAGATCAAAAATTCCGCATTGTTTTCCAGCGGGGCGTAGTCAATGGTATCTGGATAGAGGGGCTGAGCATTCCCCAAAGCCGTTTCATCAAATGCACAACGCTCCGTTCCATCCAGGAAGCACACACCCAGATATTCAGTGGTTCCTGTGACAACAAAATGGGGACTATACTTTCCACTGACCAAGCTGGGGGGAGACTTTCTCTTGCCGCCCCAGAAGATGACCTCCACATGGAGCACCGCCCGGTTTTCATCTGTTCCAATCATGCTGTATCACTCCTTCGGCCAGTCCCTCTATTCTCGCTTAATCCCCAAACCGCTCAGTGGCGTCTTTGTAAACTGTAATGCTTTCTTCCACCTTCACTTTTTCACTGCGAATACGGAAGTAGTCCCGCAGAATGCGCTTCAGTTCCGGGTTTTCCACCTTGCGGGGCAGCAGGCTGATGAACATTTCGTCGTAGCTTCCATACAGCACACCGCCCCGGTTGTAGGTCTGCCATGTCACCGTAGGCTTGCGGCCCTCCGGGTCCTTGGCCAGATCAAAGAGCCACCGCTCATCCAGCTCCACATACCGTTCAAACATGAACCTTGTGTCATAGGTCCCATAGCTATAATCCCCCCAGAAAATCAGAGCGATCATTCCATCCGGGCCCAGGCGTTCATAGATCCAGCCTTCCGGATAACAGCGGTAATGGAGCATTCCCAACGCATGGAACAAATAGCCTTTTTGCGGCGTATCCAGAAGGGGCGAATAGGTCTCGTACACCTGCTCCTTGGGCTGGGTGATGATCGCCTTCATAAAGACCGGCATCAGCCAGCTGCCGCCGTAGCGTTCATTCAGCTCATCAGCCAATGCTTGCAGCCGCTCATCCGGGTTGCGGATCAAGGAGGCGGTCAGCACCACAGCGGGAATTTTCTCTTTTTCCTTGGGTGTGGCATCCCAAATGCGAAGCCCGTCCGTGATCCACCAGGAGGTACAATCATCACGAGAATAAGCAGGTGCGCGTTTCAGCTGGGCGATCCGCTGGATGTTTTCCGCCAGAAAGCGGTAGACCTCCAGCATTTTGGGCGAGGCTTTCCCCAGCATCAAATGGAAACAAAAGTTCAGTTGTTCGATTTCCAGTGGCTTTGTGTCCCCCTCGTCCAGCAGCTGAGAGAGAGTCTTTAAGATGACCGGGGCGATCTGCTCCGATACACAGTCGGAACAGGTATCCGACATGATATGGCTGCCCATCCATTTGCCCTTGACCAGCTTGGCCCACAGTGGGGCAGCAGGGGCATATTCCAGCTGCGCCAAAGCCTTTTGAGCAGCCGTTTTGCACTTGCCCTTTTCTGTATTCACAAGCTGGAACAGCAGTTCGCCGTTTGCTTCCTCCTTGCCCAGCTCCAAAATGGCCTGTTCTCGCTTGACCCCCTTGGGGGGTAGTTGTTCCAAAGTTATCATTCATTTTCTCCTATCCCACAATGGTGGTTTCCTGGACGGCCAGATTATCGTAATCCATGGCGATCAGCTTCCCGGCGGCCTCCGGGGTACACATGAACCAGGTGCTCATGCCCCAGGCATCCATCCTTGTGACGGTGAAGAAGTCGGTTTCGGCGGGAGAGGGATTTCTGGCATCAAGATAGCGGTCGGAATAGAGGTAGACCAGATCCACCTCCCGGTCCGGCAGCCACTTGGCCCGGCGCGCACGCGGTTTACCATTTTTCAGAGTCTTTTCTCTGGGGTTCTCAAACCACGCCAGTTCCTTGATCTTCAGACCGGTGAAGGTATCCATGAGCCGCTGGGCAATCTCCCGGTGGGTAAATACTCCGCAGTCCCAGGAGCCCATCAGCCATGTCTGTATAAAGTCGCCCACCTTGCTGCCAGGAGCAGGCGGCCCATAGACGCTCTCGTCCGCCCACATGACCTCCATCTTTTCACATTGATCTGGCCGGGGGCAGGATTGCTTGTTGCCATAACGATACATGATATTCACATAGCCATAGTCTTCGCCGGTTCGGTCATGACCGACGGCTTCCACTTTATAGGCAGTTATGGACATTGCAGTTCCACCTCCTGAGCCAGTACAAAACTCATGCCAATTCCGCGTCCAAAATCTGGACTGGTTTTCCTTTCTCGTTCACATAGTAAAGGGCGATATAGTCGATGCCGTCCCGCTTGACCTGTTCCCACGGCATCCGTTCACCGTTGATCAGCTCTACGGTACCCGCTTCATCCGGTTCGAAGTCCTCTTTTTCGTCCTCATAGTCGATACTGTAACCCAGCTCCAGCACCAGTTTGGAGGCAGGGATCTCATACCGCTTGAGGGGACGGTGCTCCAGCTCAGATGGATCATGTTCATCGCAGAACATATTGTCGTAGCCATGCCGTCCACCGTCAAAGATGACGAACTCCTCGTCGCTCTCCGGGTCACGGGCTGCCACCAGTCCGGGAGCCGGAGAGCCATCTACAATATAGGATTGGGGCTCTCCTTTCACCGTGAGCAGATCTCCGTAATACCAAACTTCCAGCAGTTCATTGCCGGTGGTGGAACAGAGTGTCACGGTAGGCAAACGCTTCTCCGCCCACTCTTTCACATGGCCGGTGAGCCAGGTGGGATAACGGGGAGAGGACGGGGATGTGACTTTTTTCGAAGATACGCCGTGTGTGCGCTTCCACGGCTCCACATCTAAACTGACCGTCCAGTCGCCGTCTATATATTTCATTTTGGAATTGGCCTTGATGTAGTCCTCTCCCCAGAGGGCTACATCCGCCTTGCTGTACCAGGTCTTCATGGTGATACCGTCGCCTCTTAGGATCTCGCAGCAAATATGCTCCTCCGGCTTTGCATTCCGCAGTTTGAGAATACGCAAAATTTCCGTATCTTCCGGGGTAATCTCCCGGAATGTAAATTTGAATGACATTTTGTTGTCCCCTTTACAGTACCCAAGACATGATGCTGGTCACAATCAGCACGATTCCCAGTAGGAAGAAGATCACCCGTCTGGAGCCGCGGCCATAGCGGTGAGAGTCTGGCTTGCCGGTGGGGTCACAGAGCCAGTTCCAGTTCATGATTGCCCCAATCAGCAGGACAGCGCCGATGACCAGGGTCACCCAGTTCCAATGCTCCTGTAAAAAAGCCGTGATCTGCTCGCTGTTCATTTAGGTTTCCTCCTCTGCTTATCCCTGTATATCAGCGTCAACGGGGCCTTTTTTCAGCGTTCCATCCACAGTGATCACATGGCCCCAGAACATATCGTCATCTTCATACCAGGCAGTAAAACGCCCACCGGGAGATACTGTAAACTCGGTGAGGAGGATGCGCCGGGCAAACTCATCCTCGGTGATGGGGTCTTTTTCCGGGTCACGGTCGGTCTGGTCATTGTCCGCCAGCCATTCGTTGGCCTGAGTGGTGAGCTTTTGGGCAGGCATCGCTCGCAGGGACTTGTCCCAAGCCTCCTGTTCTGCCAGCAGCTTCTTCATCACATTGGTGACGCGGGTCCAGGAGGCTTTTCTTTCGATCTCCACATCCAACGAGATCCGGACTTCTTTTCCCATCCATTTGCAGGTTCCATCGAATGTGCCCATCTCCCGATCCAGCGTGAGGGTTCCCAGCACTTCGTCCTCCAGAAGAATGGGCTTTGTGTATTCCGCCCAAATCTCCTCCAGTGCCGGACAGGGTACGCCTTCCTCCAGTACCTCCGTGACATACCACTGAGGTTCGTATAGGGCATCACCTTTCCAGCCGCGGGCTTTGATCCGGTAGATCTGGCCCTTGGTAAACCGCTTGGAATAGTCGCCGGCATCCCGTTCCTTGTCCGTCAGCGGCCAGCTCAGGTAGCATCGACCGGAGATCGCCTGTCCGGTCTGGACATCCGCCATGGCGAGGGCATGGGTATGCGCCGCCCAGTAGGTATCCAGAAAGGTTTTGTCCGCGCTGACACCGTCCTGAATCAGTACCAGTTTTTCCTCATCTTCTGGGGCGTACAGGGCAATAAAGTCCTTGACCGTTCTCTTTTTCATGGCGTTCTCCTTACGCAAATACCTGCTGGTATTTCTCTTTCAGTTCCTTGGGCGCTGTCTTGATGACCTTGCTGCCGCCGTTTTCAGAGGCTGTGCCCCAGATGGCCCAGAGCACATCACGCCACAGGTAGGCCAGCGCCCTTTTGTCATTGCCGGATTCTTCCGGCAGGTAATATTCCAGATGCCCTTTGATCTCCAGCAGAGCATCCAGGCTCTCCTCATTGGCGATCAGGGCGCGGAACTCCTTTGCGGGCTTCAGATTCTGCATGGACTGGACACCGTGGACCAACACCGGCAGGGACTGAGCAGTAAACCCGTACTTCTTAAAAAAGGTGTGAATAAACTTTTCTTGCAAAGAGGAGTGCTCGTCATCACAGCGATCCAGGTAATCGCACACCAGCCGCCACCACTTCGGCCCTTCCAGTCCCAGGGCAAACACGGCAAAGGTGCCAGGCATGGCGCAGGACTCATCAGAGAGGTTGTTGTACCACTCGTCCTCCTGCATGGCCAGCCGAGCATAATTCTCCATCCGGACATGGAGACGGGGATACCGCACCGCACAGGCAAAAAGCTGATGGACACCCTTCTTGGGCAGGCCGGGGATGGGCAGGTAGATCTTCTCCGGTCCGCGAAACTCGATGGAGTAGCTGCGGGGGAACTCCGGCTGTTCCAAAATCTCAATCAGATAGCTGAGAGCCTCCTCACAGGCCCCCTCGCCGCAGTCCCTGGCGGTAATGCGGATGGTGGCGAAAGCGTCGTTGGCCGAGGCGGTCAGGTGCTTTGTTTTCCGCTTCTGGATATTAGGCGGCAATTTGCCGCTGCCATTGGCTTTCAGTTCCTTTACCATGTCAGGGCGAATCTGGGAAACCAGGCCGAGGATGTGTTCGGTGGTAAGGGATTCAAAACTCTGCCCGTACACGGTATGGCAGATAGCCACATAGCAGGCAAAGCGCAGCAGGTTTTCGTCCACATTCTCCGGGCGCAATTCCGGCCACACCGTGCAGGGGGGAAAAGGCGAAAAGTAATCCTCTTTCTCTCCGACCTCAAAATACCGCTCCTGCACCTGCTTTTCTATATACTTCTCCAATGTATAGCGGATCTCCTGCCAGCCCACCAGCCGCCGCATGGCGTCGCAGAGAGAGACAGCATCCTCACAGGGAAATCCTTTCAACGGCAGCTCGGTCAGATACCGCTCCAGCAGCTGATCAGGGAGAAATGGCGTCCCGTTGTGGTTTCGCACCACGGTCGGGTAGGCGGAGTGATTTTCACGGGCGGTGCCGTTCAGCACATCCTGAATGCAGAGATCCGCCTCCGCCAGTACCTCCGGTGAAGTGTCCGGCTTGTGGATCAGATAGTAACGGTCATGTACGCCGTCACGCTTTGGCAAACTCATGGCAAGGTCTCCTCTCAGGTCTGCTGATGCTGCATGGATACGATATGGCAGTCCGGGCAGAACTCCACATAGAGCGTGCCCTCTGCGCAGTCAAACAACGTATCCCACTGAATCTGGACCAGATATTTCATAGGTTTCCCGCAGTGGGGGCAGGTCGTATATTCCGCGTCCTGTACCCAGTTGGCAAAGCCACCCACCGTGTTCACATCCTGGCAGGCCGCACCGTAAAACAGGGGCACAGGCGCTTCGCCCAGCACAAAGGGATTTTCCGTGAGGGCCTTGTAGTCCTCGGGACTGACATAGCAATCCGTCTTCTCCGCCCCGTCAAAGAGCTCGGAGGGAAAGACTTCCACTCCGCCATCCAGGGTAAAACTGTTAAAGGCTGGACCTTTCAAAAATCCCACACAGCTGGGGCAGCAGGTGGCAGTCAGAATACCATCCAACCCCAGAAATTTCAGACGCTCATCCCGGCCATCCAGCACCAACATATCCACCATACGCCCGCCGCAGTGAGGGCAGGTGTCCTCCCGTGCTCGGCCAATGCGGACGGGAGATTTCTCGCCAGCGGTTCCCTTGACCATAGGATAACAGGTGTCGAAGTTGAGCTGGATTTTCTGGCCCTCCTTGTCGAAGGTCCAGCCTCCGATCTGCGCATAGCTGGATGGGTCTACATAGAGGCCCTTGCGCCAGGGCCGGGGATTTCGCTCCAGCTCCAGCAGAGTTTCCATTGCCTTGTCATCTCCTTGCATAGCAAGGCAACTCATCAGGTTGGAGGCCGCGCTGGAATATTCCGCAGACAACAGCGCATGGATCAGACCATCCCGCACATCGGCGGGAGCGTGATCATAGATCTCACAGGGCCAGAACACCTCTGCGGCCAGTGCCACTCGCTGAATCTCCGGGGTGATGGCATCATGGTAGCCAAGCAGCTGCCAGAAGTCGGCGAACTCCGGGTCCTCCATATCAGCCAGCCTCTGGATGTTCTGAATCAGGTTTCTCTGCTTCTCGGCAATCTGTTCCGGCGTCCAGGCAAGAGCAGCCTTCCGCTCCTGTTCAGATTTGCATTTCCAGCACAATCCCTCATAGCCCAAGGGTGTCCCACAGCCGGGGCAGGTATATTTCAGACTCATATTCTTTGACTCCTTTCCAGCGATAGAAAAAAGCCCCACGCCGCACTGTCATAAAGACAGGCTGACGCAGGGCGCGAAAAGGCCGCAAGGGAGACGCCACATCCACCAGCGGATGTGGTTTCTTCTTCAGCCAAAATCAATTTTTCATATTTGAACAGAACAGCCGTGGACTGTCCCAGTTTTTCTTCCATAGCAAGACCTCGGGTTACAAATTTCTAAATAGGTATACTTTACTATTTTATTATATCACATCATCTGTTTTCTGTGGAAGAGAGATTTGCTCCTCAGCCAAATTTGTGATGTGGATTTTTCCCTTTCTCTTTCCTGTCCCGGCATACTCCAGCAGTTCTCTGGCATTGCTGGCCGGATGCCGCACATAGGCGATGAGAAAATCGCTGCGCTCCACCATATACCGGTTTGCGCGGACGATGGCAAGCCGTTTGGGGACCGTTTCCAGATCCGGCGGATAGAACAGAGCGTCGAACGCCTCTGGCAGATCCACATTTCTGTTGACTGGGTAATATGGGGTCATCAGCATCAGCGTAATATCCGGGTGCGCTCGCTTGGCCTGCGACAGTGCCCGGATCACCAGACGGTCGAAGTTGCCATACTGCCCCACCACAAATTCAGATACGCCATATTCCGTGATATGGCGCTCTATGGTTTCAAGCAGGGTTGGGTACACCCGATCTGGTGTCTCCCTATGCCCTATAAAGAAGCAGCTTCCCATCTGACAGCCCTCATACACAGTCGCAGTCATATTTTATTGATTGTGATTCATAATAGAACTATAAAGCCAACGCCTATTTTAATAATTATATCACCAATTATTCGTTGTGTGAAGCAAAAGTTGATGATTTAAGTGCGAACCCGCGACGCTCCCTTATATTAAAATAATAAGTAGAGATTGGAGGGAGAGGATCATGGACGATAACCGCCGCTATGAAGCGTTTGTGCGGAACCGCATCACAGAGCTGCGGGAACAGAAAGGCGTTTCTGAGCATCGGATGAGCCTGGAGCTTGGAAAGAGCGGCTCCTACATCAGAAGCATCACCAATGGAATTTCTATGCCCTCTCTCCGAGAACTGTTCAACATCATGGAATACTTTGATTTGACGCCAACTCTTTTCTTTGCTCCTATGGACGATCCGGATTCCCTGCGTGGGATCATAGGTAAGAAGCTGCTTGCCCTGCCGGATGAAGACTTGGAGAAAGTAGTTGTTTTTCTGGACTGGATCAGAAAATAACCGCTCCTACTGGCGTTTGACATGAAAAATATGCCGCTCAGTCAGTTTCTGATAGTTTCTGACATGGGCGGTTTCTTTTTTGCGCTCTTGGGGGAAAGAACTTCCGGCTATTGAAATTTCAAGCTCTTTCCACTAAAATGGAATTCATCGTCTGTTACCAACCGTTCCAATTACAAAGCGAGGTAGGAAAAAATGAACCAAAAAGAAATCAATGAGCTGCGGCGCCGTTTTCGCCCGGAAAAAAGCGCCATCAGCCGTGTTTATGGATGCTATGTCAACAGCAGTAAAGAGATCGTTTCCGATCTGGACGAATCCCTGGGCATGATGCCGCAGGAGGAGTCCGAGAAGTATTTGAGCCTTTTGAAGAAGGGACTGTCCGGCTCCCTGGGGAAAAACCTCATTGATATCGTATTCTCCACTCAGCAGGTAGCAGACAGTGAGGAACACCGCCTGCTCACCACACTGTGGGATTCCCAGCTTAAGGACAACGAGGCCCGCCAGACCTTTTACCACAAGGTAATTGACAGTCTGGACATGGGGGACAGCAGTTACCTGCTGCTCCTGGCCTGTGACAGCTACGATGTCCCCCATCGGGGCAAGGATGATTCCCTGCAAGCGGATGCCTCGGATGAGGTGTTCACCTACATCGTCTGTGTGGTGTGCCCCATCAAGGAGGGCAAGGTGGAACTGGGATACTTCCCCGGTGACAATGAATTCCACTGCGCTGCCGGGCAAACAGTCGCTTCTCCCGAGCTGGGTTTTCTGTTCCCGGCATTCGATGACCGGGCAGCAAATATCTATAACGCTCTCTTTTACAGCAGGAAGGCCAATGAAATTCACCAGGAGTTCATTGACGCGATCTTCCATGTGGAAGCGCCGATGTCTGCTGTTGAGCAGAAGGAAGCATTCCAGTCAGCTCTGAGCGATGCGTTTGACTGCAGTCTGGAAGTGATGCAGACTGTTCATGAACAGCTGCGTGAGAAAATCAAGGAGCACAGGGAGAGCGGGAGTTCGGAACCTCTGGAGATGAGTGCCTCAGAAATAGGGCAAATCCTTCAAAGCTGCGGGATTGCGGATGAGCAGGTGGCAGCATTCCAGGAAAAATGCGGCGAGCAGTTTGGTTCGGGGGTTGTCCTGAATCCGGCAAACCTGATCGACAGCAGCCGTTTTGAGATCAAGACACCTGAGATCACCATTTCTGCTGATCCAGAGTATAGTTATCTGGTGGAAACTCAAATTATCAACGGGCGCAAGTACCTCCTGATCCCTGCTGAAGATGGCGTGGAGGTCAACGGTTTTGCTGTCAGCATTACAGCTGCACAGAAAGACGATTAAATTTCAAAAGCCGGACACAACGCAAGGCGGTATAATCTTTAAGGCCAGATGTTGTTTGTTATTTTCTGTCTTAAATAAAATCCTTAGAGTGGGCACTTCTGGTTGGTTCATTATGAACCGAGACTCGGTTCACATGATATGTAGACCCTCCCCTTGGCGGGAGGGTTTGCTTTTTACAGGCTATCTCACCAGACGGTTCCTTGCTTCCAGTGCTGATGCGCAGTCATGGCCTGTCAAATACTGTGCCGCATCCAGCCATTCCCGTTCGCTGCATGCACCTAAAGGGATTGCGGCAGTGAGCCTGTGCAGCCGTTCACTTTGCTGAGACAGCCGAAGATCGGAAAGAACTCCGCATCCCATTTGATAAGCCAAATAATCCAGCAGATCGATCTCAACCAGCATTGGACACCTCCGTCATACCACATGATACAGATTGGAAGTAAGACTCCCGTTTTCCCGCCAGCGTGGGTACTTTTGCAGCAGACCGGTTTTACAGAGGTCATCCAGCGCCCGCTTGACCGTAGAGCGGGAAAGTCCCAACTCCAGAGCAATGGTTCTGATGGCCGGCCAGCAGCGTCCCTCGCTGTCTGCCCGATCCTTGAGGTACATATAGACGCTCTTGGCTCTGTGGCTTAGATTGGAATTGTAGATATTTCTAAAGCTGTTCATTCTGTTTCCCTCCGTCAAGGCCGAAATACCGTTTTGCGGGAATCCGGTGCGGCCTGAATTCCCTGAGCCATACCGCCAGCGGATGTGCCGCCTCCCTGCGGCTGCTCACTATCCATTACAATCGTCCCATAGTGGCGGCGGATGATGGACTCCTCCAACTCCTGTTTGTCAGCATAGGCAACGAACCGCTGGGCCTTCTCCGGTACTTCATAGGGCATGCCGAACCGGATGCCCCAGTCAAGGAACAGCCGCAGTTTGACCTTCATTGGGTGGACGCCGGTCTTGGCCACAATAAAGCTGCCCTTGGGCATGGACTTAAGTTCATCCGGGGTCATGAGGGGACGCTCCATCATCTGGAGGGACTGGCTGGGATCGTTTTTTCCGCGGGAGATACTGCCGCTCATTACCGTCCGGCTGCCCAAAGATTTGGACAGTTCCACCGCGGTCTGACTGGCCGGGGCGAAGCCGCCGTAAAGGTTGACCTGGCAGTTGTCCACGATGATCTCAGAGCCCTCTTTTCCATAGTTTTTCTGCAGCTGTCCCGTAATGCTCTGGACGATAGGCACCAGCATGAGTCCTCTGGACCGGGAGGCGGAAAACATCAGTTCCAGCGACTGAATGGGCGGGCAGGTGCCCAACTCGTCCGCGAAGAAGACCACCCGGTTCTTGAGCCGGCCGCCGTTCTCGTCGGCCACAGTGAGGATCTCCCGATACAGGTTTTGGAGAATCAGGCTGACCATAAAATACTTGGTCTGGTCCTCCTCGGGCAGTACGATAAAGATGGCGGATTTCTCATTGCAAAACTTCTCCGCGTCAATGGCGGTGTCAAAGCAGAGGATCTGCTCCATCTCCGAGTCGAGGAAGGCGTTTAGGCGGGACAGTACCGTTGAGATCACGGAGGCCATGGCCTGCTCCGCCGTGTTGAGGGCGGACCCGGCAAACCAGCGGGCCTTATGATTAGGCGGGAGCTTTTCCAGCAGGAGCTGGAACTGATTCTTTCCCTTCACCCGGCTGGGGGCCAGCAGTTCCTGCACCAACTTGAACACCGACACGATGTGGCGCTTTTCAATGGGATTGCCGTCCGCGTCCTCGGTGGGCAGGTACTCGGCCACCAGCAGGAACATGGCAGTCAGAAGGCCCTCGGCGGAATCGTAGAAAAAAGCATTCTGCCCATACTGGGCGCTGTCGCCGCCGCTGGTGTTGATGAGGGTCTTGGCGAGGATCTTGGAGTATTTCTCTGCCTTGGCCTTTGCCGCCAGGTTTTTGGGGTCGGCTTTATAGATATCCATGTACTTGTTGATCAGATGAAGCAGGTTGTTGCCGTCCGAGCGGGTGGGATTACGCAGATCCAACACGGCGATTTGGTATCCGTAGCAGTCCTTGGCAATACCGGCATAATTGCGGAACAGGTCGCCCTTGGTATCCGTGCAGAGGAAGGACATCCCGCTGGCGAGGGCATATTCGATGTTGGGGTACAAAAAGAACGCGGTCTTTCCGGCGCCGCTGGCGGCGGTGACCATGGCGTGGATGTCATCGGTGTCCACCAGAGCTGTAACATGGTCTTTGGGCCCTTCGCAGCCAAGGACAAGGCCCTGCTTTTCCGGCAGATGCTCTCCCTTGCGCCACAGCTCTGGTTCAAAAGGGACATGGGCATAGGTCTGCCGAATCTCCTGTTTGGTAGCCCAGCGTGCGGTTCCGTGCTGGCCGTCGCCCACAGTCTTGGATTTGATTCCGTCAAGGGTATAGTAATGGGAGAGAAACGCGAGGCCGCCGATCACGAGAAACATGATGGCGCCTACCACGATAAGTGTTATAACTTGCGTTGGCACATGATCCTCCTTTTGATATCTACGCCTTAATATCAGAAGGGGATGTTCAGTTTTCGCTTTGTCTGCTATAATAAATTGGTATGAGGTGATTGCTTTGATTTGCGCATGTGACCATTGCTACTATCTGTTTGAGGCGCCGGAACTGCCGGAGCAATGCCCGGACTGTGGAAAGCAGGCAACCCGGCCAGCCAATAAGCAGGAGCGGGCAGAATATCTCAGCAGACAAACAAGCAGCCAGGAAGATGCGGAGGAGTGGGACTGAGCCATTCCTCCGCTTTGCTGTTTCAGGCTTAGGCCATCACTGGCTCAGTTTCCCTCTGGGTCTTTTCCTCTTTCTGCCGCCGTTTGATCTCGTCGGCCTCGTACTTGACCGGCACCTTGGCACAGGAGATGGCCAGCTCCAGCCATGCGCTGGCCACCTCTTTTTTCTCTGCCTGGGTACGGATACCCTGGCAATTGTTCTTGGCCAATACGCTTTGGAATTGCATGGCGATCTCATCCGCCCGGTTCTTGAGGATACCCCGGTTCTGATGAGGCAGGATGTGGCTTTCTAAAAACCGGACGCCCTGCTCAGTGGTCAGTGCGGTACCCATCTGTTTGCACTCCCGCAGCACCACCAAGAGGGCCAGCGCCGCCATGGTTTCCATGCGCTCCATCGCCTGGTCAAAGCGTCCCCAATGGAGGTCGTTCCGGTACCGCAGGAGCAATCCGGGAAACTGGTAAACCGCCCGGTCTGGCTGAACTTCCTTGCACCTGGCTCCGATTCGCCGACAGACGAGCCCCGCCACCGCAAACTGCGGATGCTCCTCGGCGGGCTGGGCCTCCAGTCCATTCCACGCTTTCAGATCCTCGTCCCAGTCTTTGTGTTCGGATTGCAGCGAGGCAATTTGAGAATAGCCATGCTCCCGCAGAATATCCGAGAGCCGGCCGGCGGCCTCGATTCCGGCGGCATCGTGATCCAGGCAAAGGATGGCTTTCCGCAGATTTGGATTTTTCTCCAGCATCCACAGCATAGCATGTTCCGCCGTACCACAGAGAGCCACATAGCTGTGCTGCTGCCAGCCGTCCGGGTACAGGGTGAGAAAGGCAAGCAGATCGATGGGGGCCTCGAATACATAGAGGCGGTCGCTGGTACCGACCCAGTGGAAACTGCACCGGGGATCACTGCCCTCTATGTTGCCCCGGTAGCTTTTGCCTTGGGTATAGAGCCCCCGCTTGTGGGCATGACGGGCAACGCCGCGTTCATCGAATCCTACGAACACGGCGTTGTGATACACCTTTGTCTGATCTATGGACAATTCCCGGCTCTCATAGATCAGTCCCTTCTGTGCGAAAGCGCTTAGTACCTCCCGGCTGATGTGCCTCTGCTGGAGCAGATAAGCATATACCCGCCGCATGGCCTGGTTTGAGGGAGGCAGGGCAAATTCCTTTGGCGGCTCTTTTTCTTTTTTCTCCGCCGGTACATACACCTCCCCCTGTTCACCGTTGAGCAGACGGGTCACTGCTTCAGGGTAAGTCAGGCCATAGAAATTTTGGACAAAGGAGATTGCATGGCCACCCCTCTCTGCAGCATGATCATACCACTCATTCCCATGCACAGTAATACTGTGATCTGAGGTGAGGCGTTTGTCCTGGCCGGAGGAGATGAGTTTCTCTCCCTGCCGGCGCAGGAACTCCACCAGGTCAACGGAGTTGGCACGGAGTTTTTGGTCCTCTGTGAAGTGGATATATGGCACGCTACATCCCTCCTTATCAAAAAAGAGACCGCAGTATGCGGCCTCTCAAATCTGTGTTAATTCATTCGGTTGGTTGGCATCTTTCGGAGCTCTTGGACTTGATCCCGACGCCCATAGACCACAGCGGTAGTGTGACTGGAAAGGTGCCTGAAAGGGTAACTGAAAAAGAGAAAAAGATTTCAGAACTTCTTGTTGAAGCTCCAGAGGCTATTAAAGGGAGTCCGCAGGTTCATACCTCATATGCCTCTCACTGATTCCTTCCCTTGAGTTTCCGGTGGAACAGAACAGGTCTGCACGGGATTGGCTTTTGCCTTTTCAGCCCTTGAATGCCTTTGGGCTGCGCCAATAAAATCTGCTGTTTAAACTGCACTTTCTGTTTCAAAAGATTACCTCCCTTATAGCTGCATTTCCGGCTCATGGTCATCCGCCTTGTGGCCCTGAGCGATCTTCTTCGCCTTGATTTTTCGTAGGAGCTTCCGATCCACCGCGACCCGGACGCCACCGGAGGGCGGTGGTTGGTTTTGCTCCTGGAAAATGTTGGCCAGATGGTGGAACAGCGAAATGACGGCCGCCACAGGAGGCTGGCCCAAGCGATCATCCATGTGTTCCAGGAAATATTGAGCATATTCATTGCCCTGATCCGTTGCCAGCTGGAACCACTTGATCGCACTGGATCTATCTTTTGGGACCTCCTTCCCAAGCAGATAGAGCTTGCCGAGGGCATACTGGGCGTATTGATTGCCCTGTTCCGCTGCGGCGGTGAGCCAGCGGATGGCGGCTTTCACATCCTTTGGCGCATCTTCCCCCTGGAGCAGCAGCTTGCCCAGCCGGTACTGCGCAAACTGATTACCCCGGCCTGCTGACCGCTTCAGCAGACTTAGTGCTTTTACGCTGTCTTTGGGTGCATCTTCTCCTGTGAGATAGACCAGAGCCAGGGCGTATTCCGCATACCCGTTCTCCTGTTTGGCTGCGGCAGTAAGCCAGCGGATGGCGGCTATTACATCCTTTGGGATACCGTCGTCTCCCTTCAGCAGTAGTTTTCCCAGGCGGTACTGGGCAAACTGGTTCCCAAGTTCCGCAGCGTATGTGAGCCATTTCAGTGCGGCCGCCGGGTCTCTGGGCAGGGCTGCGTCACCGGCAAGATACAGCTTGCCAAGAGCAAAGGCGGCGAAGCTGTTTTCCTTCGTTGCCGCAAGTGTGAACAGAGCCACCGCCTTTTGAATGTCTTTTTCCACGCCCTGACCATCCCGATAGATTTTGCCGAGCGCGTATTGAGCACAGTCCTGGCCGGCTTCCGCCGCCTTTGTCAGCCGCTCCAATGCCTGGGCTGTCTGCTCCGGTGTAGAGGATGGATCATTGAAAATCATCCGGGTCAGTTGGTACTGCGCGTGGGGATTGTCCAGTTTGGACGCCTGTTCAAACCACTCCCTGGCTGCCGCCTCATCTTTACCAGTCCCTACACCATGGAGGAGCATCCATCCGATGCGGTACTGCAATTTATCGTCATGGCTCTGCTGCTCCAATTCGAGAAATCCGGCGAAGGCTTGCCGGTACCACCGTTCCGACGCTTCGGCGTCCTTCTCACAGCCAATGCCGTCCCGATACATCTTTCCTAACTCGTAGGTGGCATAGGGGAAGTCCTGCTGTGCAGAGGCTGTGTATAACTCCAGCGCCCGTGCATCGTCCTGTTCCACACCCTGTCCACGGCGAAACAGGCCGGCAAGGGAATATTGCGCATACTTGTACCCTTTGTCTGCGGAAAGTTGGAGCCACCGGGCGGCATCACCATAGTCCTGCTCACAGCCGAGGCCCGCGGCATACAGTTTGCCGATCCGGTACTCCGTATAGCGTTTTTTCTTCTGCCTCTCAACAGCGTAGAAAGCGGCCAGCGCCTTGCTGTACCACACATGGGCGGCCTGCATATCAATCTTCCGGCCCAGCCCGTCCGCAAGCATCCGGCCCAGATCGTGCATGGCCAGCGCATTGCCTTTTTGCGCCTCCTGTTGGAACAGGGTAAACGCCTGCTCAAGATCCTGGGGCTGATCCTTGCCGCCAAACAAACAGCGGCGGGCCAGGCGGTACTCATCGCTCCAGTTCATCTGCGCTTTGGCTGGCGCAGACACCGTTTTGTCTGGGACATCGTCCGGTGGGGACTCCGAGAAATCATTCCAGTCGTTATCAGGCTGGGGCGCCTCCGGCAGCGGCGCTTCTTCCTGGTCCTTCACAGGGACACGGTCTTGCTGGTCATCTGGATGGAAAACCTGCTGGCGCGCCCCCAGTGTTACCGCTTCCTCAATGACGATGTTTTTGATCCGCTTGAATTCCTTCTGCTGGGAAAGGGGAAGGCGTGGAGGCAGGTCGTCCTTGTAGGTGCGCAGCACATCTTCCCGCAGTTCATACCACAGGGCATAGGCTGCGGCGATACATGGCTCTTTGGTCAGCTCGTCCACAATCTCATCCACCACAGCCTTCAGCGGAGCCTTGAGGTAGCCGTACTGCTTCCGGCCTCCGGTGTGCCGCAGGCGTTCCGCCAGATGCTCCATGAGCTTCTCCATGCGGTGGTTGACCACGGCGCCGCTCCACATCTGTTCAATCAACTGCTCCAGCACAGAGCGGGCGTCCTCATTCAGCGTGTTCCTACTCTGGGTCTGCTTCTGGTAAAGCTCCGTCAGCTCCTGCCGGAAGATCTCTTTTGCCAGTCCCGACTTGATTTGGGCGATGCCCTGCGTGGTGAGGAAGCCTTTCGACGGATCGGCGCTGTAGCAGACCATGTGGATATGGGGATGGTGTGCTTCATCATGGAATGCAGCGTACCACCGGAAATCCTCCCAAGGGATCTTCATCGCCTCCGCCATTTCCATGGCATACTTGGAGAGCAGTGCTTTCCATTCTTCCGCCTTGTCATAGCCGAGACGGGCGGCGTCTTCCCGCCGCAGAGAGATGATGGGCAGCCACACATTACCGGGGTGGGCCGCGACCGCTTCCGCTACCTGCGCCAGTACGAGCTGATCTTCCTCGCCGGTAAACAATCCATGGGAACCGACGCGCTGGGCGCGGGGGCGGGTGGCGATGTATTTCAGATAGTTATCCTTCTTGGCGATCTGGTCATAGTTGTCCTCCAGAGCGCGAGTGATGAACTCCGATGCGTTGGCGCGTGTCGGCTCGGCCGCATAGTCCTCGTATTCAAACATCCCACGGCTGAGCGGGAAGTCCCGCAGGATCTGTTCCACCATCTTTTTCTGCTTTGAGGTGGCCGGCCACCCGCTTCGTCCCGGATCGATGCGCTCCACACCATTCCGTGTGGCCATATATTTCACATAGTTTTCAAGATGAGCGGTGGCGGAGGAGGTACCGCCCTTGATGTAGGGGCACTTGAAAATCAGGCGCGGCACAGACTGTCACCACCTTTGTGCATCACTCCACGCCCCGCTGGTAGTCGATGGCGTCCTTGAAGCTGATGCGCCCATTGGTCTGCTTCACTTCACGGACGGACCGGGCGCGGAGTGTCTTGAGATCCTCGTCACTGATTTCCATGCCCGCCGCCAGTACATTCATCATCATGTTGACCTCCACCGCCAGTTTGAAGAGCAGGCGGGCGATGCGGTTCTCACTGTCCTGGACGGTCCCGCGCATGGCTGCCACCAGTGCGGGCGGCAGATATGCTGTGGCTTCCTTGCCGGAAACATAGCCGGCATAGAAGCGGATTGCCTTTTCAATAAACTCGTTCTGGCTCTGGCAGTTATCCCTTTCACAGAGTTCTTTGACCAGTTGCTGTGTTTCGGGAGCAATACGCAGAGCGAACTTGATTTTTTCTCTCGCCATACTTTCCTCCAATCAAAAATCCCTGACCTTTGCATGGTCAGGGATTCGTCTTTTTGAGTGACTTCTTTACTTCAAAACTGGATGCCGTCCATACTTTGATTTTGTGCCTTTTTTCTGTCCATATCCCTGTTTTAATGCCGGATAAACGCTGGAGTGATGGGCCATTCCAGCCGTGGTGACCCCCGGTGTGATCCCATCCCCTGAAAAGTGACCCCCGCAAAACCGTTCCCCGGCCCGCATTGCGGGGCGGTGTGAGCCGAGCGGGGGACGCTTTGCGACCCCCGCTCTTTATCCCGCACTGTTTTCGACCCCTCGGTTCACCCTCGCTAAAGGCGAAAGTGAGAGGCCATCAACGCAGGACGGTCACCGCTCATTTTAGGAACGGCCCGCACAAAGCCGCCACAAGCCCCCAGAAGGGTGGCAGGTGTACGGATGCCACCCCCTCTTGGAAAAGGGGACACAGGGCCGCACAGGGGGCAACGGCGGGGGAATGCGCTCCACACCACAAAAAGAGCCGTGCTGCCGCACGGCTTTTCATGGAGCATCGGCTATTGGTTTGCTCAGTTCTGTGTGCAGGCCATGGGCGCCTGGGCCCCCTCGTTCTCCGTCTGGCTTTTGATGATCCAGTCCGTCAGGTTCTGGCATTCGCTCAATTCCCTGGCCAGTGCGTACATCTCACGGCGGCCAGCGGCGCTGTTCAGCTCCACCGCTGTCTCGAACAAGCCCCAGATATTATCCAGGGTTTGGAGGCCGCTGGCGTTTATCGGCAGGTCTTTTTCCTCCATCACATGATTCACCTTTTCGGGATTGGCTGCTTGGGCAACTGCGATTTCTTCCTGACGGATCAAGTCCAGCCACCGCTGTGTGTCTGGTATTGGAAGTCCCCATGCCATTCCAACCTGTGTCACAGCCTTTCGATATGGAGTTACATCCACGGCTGTTCCATAGAGCATAAGGTATGCAATGGCCTCCTTTGCGAGATTTTCCTGCAGTTTACATACTTGTTCGGCTTTCATTCGTTGAACCCCTTTCTTCGGATTTTTGGTTTGTTTCAGGCGCCGATTTGCTGCCCATGCAACAACACAATGCCACACTTCCGAAGAGAAATCCATTCATCATTGCCAATAAAAAGCGGCCTGGAAAGCTGTGGAAAGTCGATAAAATTTACCGAGCGGCGTTTCCTACAGCCGAATCTCCAGCCCTTCTTCCGCCTGCTCCCGCAACAGGGAGGTCCTTGTTTCCCCCAAGGTCTGTCCACTCTGTTGGCGGCAGTAGGCGTCCATCTGGTCCCACAACTGGACCTGTTCCGCGGGAGTCAGCGGGTAGGAAAACTCAAACTCATGACCGTCAGAGCAGACGAGACATACGGTCAATGCGCTGTCTATCCGCCCGGTCTTCCAGTCAAAATTGGCGTACACATTCAGCCAGTCATCGTTGAAGGCGGAGGCAACATTGGTACCAAATACCTCGTCCGGATCAAAGTTTATGGGGATATAAAAGTTCAGTTTCCCATCGCACTCTGTAATCTCACCGCTGAAGGACACTGTATCTATTGGCAGCCTTTTAACGCCTGCTGTGAGTTCAGGCGGGTTTTCGCGCTCCATATCCAACTGCGCATAGTAATCGTTCAGCGTTTTCCCGGCCTGCTGCTGGCAGAACTGTTCAACTATTTTAAGGAGGTGCGCTCGTTCCTCCTCCATCAATGGATAGAAAAAGTCGTGCCGTACCATCCCATTCTTCTGGCGGAGGGTTAGGTCAAGTTTATTGCTGATGCCTTGGCGAGCGGCGTCATAACTGCAGGTGATCTCCAAAGAATTCTCCGGCTTTGAGCAGTCCGTCATCAGGTTCAGCACCTCTTTCTGGACCCCATAGCTGCTGAGATCCAGCCGGAACTTCAACTCCCGGTCTGTGGGAAAAGGTCCGTCAATACAGAGTATATCTCCCTTCTCCAAGGGACGTAGGCCCCCAATCTCAGCAGAGGCAAAGCTCTCCGGCTCGATTTGTTTTCCATCCAAGTGGTTGATAAACTTGTGCCACTGGTATTCCAGTGGCACATGTAAACTGCGCGTGGCGTGATAAACGGCAGCTGAGACATCCTTGATCTTAAAAGTATGCCAGCCATCCATAATGAGCAGGCTGGAGATCCAGGCGGCGTCCATATCGATTTCAAATGCACCTGAAACCTTGCCGATGTTTTCCATACGCAGGGTGGCCAGTTCATCAAACCGCTCCCGCGTAATGGGCTGTGCCTTATAAAAGTGGTGGGAGAAATCGCCCTTCACCGACTCGGCGCCTCCTTGCAGATAACGGCGTAGCCGTATGGCCACATCCAGAAATTCCTCGCCATTACCCGTTGAGAAGATACTGTCATGGCCATTCTCCCGAATATGAAAAGCCGCATAGACTTTCTGGTCTTCCGCTGCCTGTGCTGACTCCAGTTCTTCCTTTGTGATAGCTGTTTCAATCTGTACCCATCGTTCTAATGGAACAGTTTCGTTGTACAGCGTTATCAAATAATCCTGTAGATGCCGTTTAACATTACTGCCTTGCGCCTTCAGCGCCTCCTCCAGCGCCGCCCAGCGCCGCTGATCCAGCCACGCCTCGGTAGATACAGAATCGGCCATTATTCAACCCCCTTCTTCTCGTCAAAAGTATCCGGCGCGGCGCTTCGAGGGGACCGGGCAGGCCGCGGGCGGGGCTGTTCCTCCGGCTCCGCCATGCTTTCAATATACTCCCTGGTCTGAGAAGGCACATATTTTTTGTAGAGCTTCTCCATGAACGTATCCAGTTCCAACTCTAAAGAGGTACCGTTCTTTCCCGCATAGAACTGGACGGCTTTGAGTTTTTCCTGCTCAAATGAAACCGTGACTGTGGCTTTTTTCATCGTGATCCCTCCATTACAGAAACAGTTCCATGGCATGTTCTGCCCTGGAACTGTTGGCAAGTGTTTCATCGTATTGTGCCAGAAGCTGTGAATTGACGCCGTCCAGAACCAGCTCCACTCCATAGGGGCCGGGGCGGATGGCGGCAATCTTGGCATCCAGAAGAGCCGAGAATTCTTCTTTGCCCTGGGCGGTCAGACGGGGAAGGTCCGCTGCGGGCACCCAGCCAACATCTTCGGCGGCATGAACTAAATAGACATCATGATCCGGCAGGCCGAGCATGAGCAGGTCCCGCAGATGGATGGCAGGGTCTTCCGCCAATGCCTGGAGCTGATGTTCCTGCACAGGTTTTGGTGGAAAATACACTCTGGTTTCACTGCCATCCCTGCAGAAATAATCGACCTTTCTCCACTCGCCGCCATGGGCAACCTGCAACTCCCCAAGATGGCTGTATCTCCAGTTCCGATTATTTTCCTTGCACCACTGGACTACATGGTCGCTGATGCTGCCGGACTTCCAGTCGAAGGTGAAGAGAGTTTCACCCTTCTGCCGGAGCAGTTCCGTCCACTGTACCCGGTCTGTGAAGCCCATACTTCGGGCAACAAACGCCTCACACATCCGGATCGCCCAGTCGGACGGCTCTGCCTGATGTTCATGTTTCTTTCTGAACTCCTCCAACTGCCAAAGCAGATCCAACTGATCCTGTTTAATATTGATGTTTCTTTCCTCCTCTTTCGTGTCATCCTTGGACTGTTTATCCAGCGATAGATTGTTTCCAAAGGCTTCCGTCAAGCTCTCGTAGATGCTCTCCGTATCCCATTCGCCAGCGGCAGTCAGCCGGCCAGCGATCTCCCGCAGGGTCGTTTCCTGGGCAAGCATCTCATCGCCGGAGATAAGCCAGGGCTACATCTTCGAGGTTTCCTGCTCAAAGCGAATGTAGTCCACGATGTCCTGGTATGCGTCATCGCAGTCAGGCTCATAGCGGTGGGCGAGATCGAAGCCCATGGCCTCAATCTCCTGATTAGTCAGTCCCAACTCATTGTGAAGCGTCTTGTAGAGTTCCTCACTTCCGTCATGCTCCGCAAGGAAAGCTATGAGCCTGTTCTGGATTCTGTTGGCGCCTGCCGTTGGAAAATGGTTTGCCAGGGCATCCAAGCTCTCCCGCAGGCTGCCGGCCCGGTGGTCATATTCCAACCGTATTCGCCCATTGTCCAGATCAATGACCGCCCGCTGTTCCGCAGCCCCGCCATGACCAAGGTCATGGCTCAGGGCCTCCGCTTCATCTGCAAATACCCGCCTGAGTGGAGTGCCGCGTTCAGCGGCAGCGAGAGAAAGAGCCTCCGCGAAGCTGCTGTTCTCATTTTCCGCGATGGCAGCGGCCCGCGCTAACAGTGGATACAGCCCCACAAGCCCAGCTCCATCCTCGCCTACAAAAGCGGTTTGCCGTCCCCGTTGCTCTACTTGATACAGCACTGCCGTAGTATCCCTCCCATCGTTTTATTACCGTGTTCTGTCTGTTTTACATAGAGAGATCCTGTTCCTCACCCATCTCCACATCCCACATGGTCCGGACCTCATTCAGGTAATACCCAGCCAGTTCTTTGTCCTCGCAAAAGAAGGGGACGATGCCGCGGACCCCATAGTGCTCCTCACCAACCGCTGGGTTGTACCGCCCAAGCACATAGTGAAGGGGGACTTTTTCCATTGTGAAAAAAGTTCCCCGCACAGAGCAAGTCTTGTCCTTTTCATCCACGCTCTCTATTACTCCACCGCGTAGATCGAAATCGCCGGGGCCTCCATATGGCTCGGTAGCGACAAACAGCACCTTGTCTCCAGCCGTCAGCTCCTTAGCTAACAGGCAGTCCCGCATACGGGAAATGATTTCATCACGGGAGGTGAAGCTCTCGGCCTCCTGGATTTCATCGCTCTCCAGTTCGAGAGCGGACAGAGCCTGCTGGTACGCGGTATGAAGCCGTTCATCCGGCACATTTGGGTCAAGGCAGTAACCGAAAGCCCCTGGAGCCAGGCGGGTGATTCGTTCCTCATCTGGGATCTGTTGTAATTCTTCATAGGCGGAAAGCAGATTCACCAGCCTCCCTGATTTTGGGAGAAGGTCAGACTGCACCTCAGATGCTTCGATCTGCTCGTCCACATATTCATCATACAGAGCGAAGCCGAGGCATCCAATTTCATCGTTGCAGATTTCCAATGTGTTATGAAGGATATCGTAGAGGCTGCTGTCATCGAAATACTCTGCCATATAGTTCAGAATGCCTGATATGATCTCCTCCTTCCGCTCTGCGGAAAGAGAGGGGGCGGGCTGCTCCGGCGCCAGGTTTTTGCAGTAGTCCAGATAATAGCAGACATCAAAGCACTCGTCCGTCAGGGTGACATCCGCCGCCTCCGGCCGCTGCTCCAGCTTCTCAAGGAGCATGGTATCGAAGCCGTTCCCGTCCTCTATCACCAGTCCCATTTGCTCATAAAGCTCACTGAAATAATAGCACCAGCTACCCTCGTTGGTGTTTTCCGCTCCCTCCCTGATGATCTTTTCCACTGCCTGCTCCAGAATGGAATCAACCACCGCTCTTGCTCCGGGCAAGTAGGCAAAGTGTTTCCCCCCATCATAGGCAAAAACTCCGTCTTTATGCCCCTCTCCCAAAACGAGGACGCCCTGGTAGATCCGTCTACCGTGTTCATCAGCATAGAACGGCTCTGCAGCCCAGCGGCCATCCTGGTGAGGGCCATTCAAAAAGTCTTGGAATTCCTCGTCCGGCAGCGTAACCAGCCGAACTGCCTCACACTCAAAGATGTGGAAGCGTCCGGCCTTGGCCGGCAATTGAAGTTTCAGCCGCAAAATATCATCCTCCAGTCTTCGGTAAATAATAGCGGGGATTGGTACGCTCCCCATTGACCCGCACTTCAAAATGCAGATGCGGACCTGTAGACCTCCCAGTGGAACCGGAGAGGGAAATGATATCCCCAGCCTCCACTGTCTGGCCAACCTGGGCCAGTAGACGGGAATTGTGGCCATACAAGGTGGATAGTCCATTGCCGTGGTCGATTATCACATAGTAACCATAGCTGCTGTTATATTGGGAAACTGTGACCGTCCCAGGCAGTGCGGCCCGGATAGGGGTGCCTGTGGGTACTGCCAGATCTATCCCGGTGTGTCCCCGTGTCTCGCCAGTGAAGGGGTCGCTGCGATACCCGAACTCCGAGGTGACCACGGACTCCCAGCCTGCTCCGATGGGAGAGCAGAAGCCATCCACCCCAATGAACGGGACATCAGCCCCAGGGAACCAGCCGCCGCTTTCCCCGCTGGGGCTGCCATAAAGGATGAGATGATAGATACTGTCAGCGTTGGCCTGATGGTCCGCGGTGACCTCGACTCCAATGGCATGGCTGATCCGCTCATAAATTTCAGCCAGGTCTTCAATAGGAACGGCCACCATGTAGGTTTCTGTGGTCTCCACCTCATTGCCTTCTTCGTCGGTGGTGGTAACCGTTCGGGTTCGCTCCTCATAATCCACGAAACAGTCCGCAAACTCATGGATGCCATCTGTATCTGGCTGTTCTGCGGCGAAATACAGAGCATAAAAAATGGCCTTGACGCGGGTATCGTCAAGGCTTTTTCCATCTTCGCATTGACTATTGATCTCCGCGATCACTTCGTCCAGTTGGTCAAAGCTGTTCCGCATATCCTCGATGTATCTTTGGTACTCCGGCGTGGCGCTGGCGGAAATGGAGCCGCCGTGGAAGCACAGCTCCACGGCGGACACATTGTGCTGTGAGGTTCCTGAGAGGATGGCGCAAAGCAGAACCACCAGAACGATCAGCGGGGAAAGGATAGCCACAATGCCCCAGCCCACCTTTTTGCGGGCTTCCTCATTGGAAAGAATTACTATCGCCGCTTTGACGGCCGCTGCAACGGTGGCACTCATAGGTTCATACCTTTCATGGGCGAATCCTCTGGCTGCGTACTGTTCTGCAGTTCAGACCAGTACGCGGCCAGCTCCTCCATGGTTTCCGTGTACCCATCGCCTTTGGGCCGATGCTCCGCCCACAGCTGGTACTGCTCCAGATCAATTCCCCGGTCCAGCAGGAGCTTGGCGGCTCCGACCGCCTGATTGCTGACACAGGCATAGAGCGCGTCGTAGTTGTCCGGCTCCACCGGCATCCCGTGTTCCAGCAGTCTCTCTGCCATCCACTCCTGATGCTGGCCCGTGAGGGTGCGCAGGATGCCGGCCACCTCATCGCCCGGTCGGACGCCCTTGTCCACCAGATCCACCGCGGTCTGGAAGTCCAGCTTTTCCGCAACCCAGCGGAGAAGCTTCGGGGGCACAGAAGCAATCTGCTCCGGCGTGCATTGGGCGATCAGGTCTTTGGCGATGTTCCGGCAGTTATTTGTATAGGCATAGAGGATCACCTCACCGTGGAGGGAGGGGAGCGGCTCCGAGAGGCGGCCTTCTGATTCCTTCACCAATGTTTGTACCCGCCAACTGTCTCCCGTTTCCACCGCCCGCTTACAGGCAGTGAGATATGCCTCCGGGGAAAACCTCTCCACCGCCGCAAGAAGTATCAGGGTCATATTTCCTCCCACGACACCGGGGCGTCCCGCCACCTCGATCAGCAGGTCATCCGTCTGGTCTGATACCCTGGGATAAAGGTTTTTGAAGGCGTCAAATTCTCCGTCCCGAATGGCCAACACGGTTTTATCGTAGTCGCTGATGTGCAGGGGGTACCGTCCCACCTCATCCATATAGGCGGTGATGCTCCCGGTCATCCGCCGCAGGAGCTGTTCCGTCTGGGACATGGCCTGTTCCTGGCGTTCCTGCTGTTCCACCAGCGCCTCGATGATGGTGCGCTGCTCCGTAGGATTCAGGTGGACGATCATGCCCTCCGGCTCCGCCCGCTCACCCTGACGGAGATGTCGGGCATAGGTTTCGCCGTCCCCGTGGAACGCCTTGGTGATGGCGGAGGAGATGAGGAACATCCGGTCCAGATCTGCGCCGGTTTCGCCCAGCGTCTTGCCGGTGATGAAACTTTTGGTGACGGGGCGGCTGTCTTCATACCACTTCAGGTACACATCTAAATAGACGCCCTCGTTGCCGCCGTAGTCGGTGGTACAGAAGATGTCGGCGTCTTTGGGGATCTCCCGGCCATTTTCCCATTCTCGGTCCATGAGAAAATACTCGTCCGGAAGATATCCCATACCTTCCAGACGGTGCTTCAGTTCCTCGAAGACTTCCTGTGCGACGCGCTGACCGGCATACTGCATCCTCTGGGGATCTCCCGGAAACGGCTCCCACTGCTCCAATTCAATTTTTTTCATTCGAATTTCCTTTCTCTTTTATAGATCTGCTGTTGGCAGTTCACCCTTCATACAGCAGGAACAGGGCAGATCCTCATCTGAGAAAGCGCCCGGAATCGCCAGCTGATTTTCATCCGCGCAGATAAAATCCCGCCAGGCCCAGTTCCGGCCCAACCCCCGCACTGATGTGAGGTTTGGCATGGCTGCGTCTTCAATCGCCAAAGCCCGCCGCAGCAAATCCGGGTAGCGGTGGTACAATGTCCGAATTTCCCACCGCTTCATGCTGGGGCAGAAGAAGCAGGAAGACTTGCCCGGCAGGGGAAGGCCGGCATCCCGGATCGCCTGGATGCAGTCCTTTCGGCTCCAGCCCCACTCCATCAGGGGATATTCCTTCTGGTATTTTTTATCCTGAAGGTCATGAGGAAGGGCGTTGAGCAGACGGCGCTCCTCTCCGGCATCGTATCCAATGAACTTGACGACCTTTTCTCCTTTCTCCCAGGCATCAATGCAGGGCTGGTAGTGCCTGCAGAACTTTTCCTGCGGGGCAACCTTGTGCTTGAGGGAGCATTTTTTGTACCCATAAGCAATGGAGGGCAGCGTTCCTGAGCGGAGGCACTCCTGCTCCAGCGTCAGCCTCTGGCCGTTCTTCTCGGTGTACCACACCCGCGTGATCGCCGGCATCCCATGGTTCTCCAGCCAGCGGCTCATGGTGTCCAGGTAGGCATAGGTATGCGGCTGCTCGGCTCCGGGATCGGCAAAAAGGATCAGGTCGACTGGGACATGGTGCCGCCACAGTCCTACCAGCATTGCCGTGCTGTCCGTTCCGCCTCCATACCCAACCACATTCATCGCCCGCCCGCTGTGCCGAACAGCGCCTCCTTATAGGCTGGAGCGTGAACCTCCAACAGATACCGCTCGTTGCCGCATTTGAACAGGCACACACCCCGTTGGGGGAATCGGATGAGGTTGTACTCCGCCTCCTCCAGCTGGAGCAGATCCATATAAAACCGCTTGTCAATGGAGCCGCAGTTGAAGATGAACTGGTGGGGCGGGATAGCGAACAGGGGCTTGGTCAACTCCCGGATGCCCTCCCGGTCAAAGTCCTCCAGATTCTGCGAGGCCATGATGAGGTTGGATTCCTTCTTGCGGACCCGCTTGAGAGTGTTGCGGATATACTCGATGATGGTGGTACCCACCGACACATTATCCGACAGCCACACATACAGCTCGTCCAGCGCCGCTGTGGTGTTGCCGATGGTCAGCAGGCGGTCGGACATATAGGACAGGATGTTGAACAGCATGGCGCCGCGCACATTCTTGCTGGCCTGCAGCAGCCCCTTGACCCCGAAGACGATAAAGCGGGAGGAGGTCACATTGGTGTGCCCGTTGAAGAACTGAGCCTCGGCGCCCTGGCACATGGAGTGGAGGCCCAGCAGGATCTCCTGCAGCAGTTCCGCTGTGTAGAGCTGGTGGCAGTTCCCATCGTACTCTCTGTACTCCTGCTCAATGAGTTTATAGAGGTCGGAAAGGATGGGATAGTCCTGGGGCTTGAGGCCGGCGAAGTTGGTGCTGTCGCTGATGCCCCATTTGGCGTACAGCTTGCCCACCATGATCTCAATGGCGTCGATGTGGCGGTCTGAGAAATCCTTGTAGGCCCGGAAAAAGTCCTTGAGAAAGGAGATGTGCTGGGAGAGCCGGGTGGATTTGCGGAATGCCTCCGGCGCGTCCCTGTCCTCCGGGCCACTGCCGTCATCCCAGCACTTGGGCTCCAGCGGATTGATGCGGTACACGCCGCCCATCAGATCCATGAAGCAGCCGCCCACCGTCTCACACATATCCTTTTGTTCGTGTTCCACATCCAGGGAAATCACGGATTTGCCCGCCTCGAGGAAGTTGAGCAGGAGCAGTTTGAGCAGATAGCTCTTACCCTGGCCGGAGTTGCCGAGGATCAGGATGTTGGCGGAGGTCTTATCGTCATCCCGCTTATCAAAATCTACGAGGATATTGGCCCCGTACTTGTCCTTGCCGATGTAGAATCCGTGAGGATCGGTCTTGCCAGAATAATTGAAGGGATACAGGTTGGCCACCGAGCTGGCCGGAAGGACCCGTTCAAATTGGGCGCCGAAGGCGTTGCGGCCGGCTGGCATAACAGAAACAAAGCCCTCCTGCTGACGGAGCATAAGCCGGTCCACATTGAGCTTGGAGCGAACCAGTTCGGTGAGCACATCGGTCTGGAGCAGCTTGAGGGCGTCGTAGTCCGGGGCGGTCAGCCCCAGGAACACCGCACAGTGGAGGAGCGGCTCCCGGTTGCGGTGCATGGAGGAGACCAGGGTAACCACATCCTGCAGGTTGGCCTCGGCGGTGACAGTCTGCTGGAGATCCTCGGTGCTGGAGCGGGACATTCGGTGCTTGTTGGCGGCGTTGTGGATGATCCGGCGCTCCTCACTGGGGGTGACCTGCCGGGTGTAGATGCGGATGGTGACCCCGTCCATCTCGCCCAGATGCCGCAGGATGGCCTGCTCATCGGTAGAAGTGGGGTACTCCCGCAGCGCCCATACACAGCGGCAGGTGTTGCCGCACAGGTAGTGGTCCACCTTGAAGTCGATGACCGAGGGGGCGACCATGTCGAGGAAATCCTTGATATATGGTTCCTCCACCACAGGCCGGGGAGAGTTCTTTGTTCTGTTTTTCGGCAATGAAAAAACCTCCTGTCCAGGCCGGCAGGAGATCTTTTATCGCACTGTTTCTTCCTGATATGGCCCGGAAGTTCTCCTGACGGCCATATCAATTAAATTGTGGGGCACGGGTCAGTCATTCAGAATGATCCAGCGTTCCCCGTCGTAATCCTCATATTTTTCCGTGGTGGCATTCTGCTCAAAATACACGCCCAGCATGCGCTTGAGATCCTCGCCGCTGGCGAGGCTTGCCTTGAAGCCCTGATCCTCGAGGCTTTTCTGGATGCGGGAGAGGTGGGTGTGCAGCTCCATCCCTGTTTCCTCACGCAACCGGACCAGTACGAAGAACTCACGGGCGGTCGCCATCTGGATCTGCAGACGGTCCAGTGATTTAGCGTCCGCCTCCAGCAGCCGGCTGATGACCGGCAGGTCCTCCTCGGCAGCCCGCTGGCGATAGTGCCTCTTGTTGTCCTCAAAGCTCTCCTTGGAGTTGAGGGCCAACATCTCGATCTCAGCCTGCCCCTTGAGGACGGTCATGAGGGCATAGATGCGATTGCTCACAGCCTCCGGGGGCTGGACCGAGAGGTTGGTGGGCTTGATGGCAAAGAAAATCAGCCTCCCATGACTGGTCTTTAGGCCGCTGTCGGTGATCTCGTCGATCCCGATGAGCTGCCGGGTAGTCTGTTTGGCCGTTGCTTCTTTTTTTCTGCTCATTTTCTATCACTCCTATCCGTTGATGGATTACACAGCCCCCAGGCATAGGTCTGCTGGCCCAGGAGGAAATATCGGATTGCATAGCGCAGGAAGTCCAAGATACTGGTATCCTCCAGCCGAATCGAGAGGAAGGCATAGGCCGCAGTGATTACCACTGGGGGCAGGAAGCCAAGTTGGGCCATGGCAAACACAGAGATCAGGGCGCCCACGCCAATGATAGCGATGTCCCGCAGTTCCCACAGCCACAGTACGGCTTTGGATTTCAGATTATCGGGATAAATGTACATGTTTCACCTCACATCGTCATGCTCATTCCAAACCCCTGTTCATCCTGATCGGGGCCGAATTCCTGATCTTGTACTTCGTCTGGGCTTTGTTCCATCAACCAAGATTGGAGTTCCTGTGCCACCAACCCCACAACGAAGACTCGTTTGGATACGCCATTATGCGCCTCCACATACTGCTCAACGCGGTGGAAAAGAGATTCGGGCATAGCAATGGCCAGCGTCCGTTCTTTCTTGTTGTCCTGAAGGACCGCACTCTGGAGCGGTTCCTCGCCATGTTCCCACTGATCCAGTGCCTGATTCAAAAGGCTCTGAACCAGTGCCTTTTGGGTGAGGGGCGCATGAGCATCCAGGTAGGACTTCAGCCGCTGAAACATGTCATCTGAGATCTGAACGGCCAGGGTGCGCTGTTCCTGCTTTGCTGTGGCTGGCTGGTCCAGATAGGTAGTGAGTATCTTAGTGAGATACTCACCGTTTGTCATTTCAGGACTTTTGCCCTCCATCAGCCGCTTGTGAAGCGACTCGGGAATCAAGCCGCAGAGGTTTTTCATCGGTTCCATTATCGCATCTCCTATTCATAATCATTCAAGCTATCTGTGCTGTGGTCGCCCATGCGATTCCTTGCAAAACATAGTCGACGCAAGGAATCGCTACACTGTTATGTGAAGCTCAACATAACAGCGTTTATTTAATCATGGTCGTTATGAGAAGAACAGATGTGAAAACTGCGCCAGGAGA
>ERZ857757.667-NODE-667-length-33287-cov-21.522779_pt1 | contig 33287 bp, 31 predicted proteins | sample MGYA00519764_ERZ857757 | MGnify/ENA primary metagenome ERZ857757 (study PRJEB31778, sample SAMEA3449359) | human gut metagenome | biome: human gut; feature: human-associated habitat; material: faeces | place: United Kingdom | collected 2010/2012 ...
CACAGCTTTCCGCTGCCGCTGCCCGTTACTCCGGCAAAAATTATTCGTTCTGCCGCGTCGTAGGCTAAGGAATAATTATACTCCGTGCCCAACGGGCACACCTACCTTTGCCGACGTGCGTCGGCAAAGGCGCGATTTGATAATCGCCACCCGGTAGAAGCAAACACCCCTACCGTGGCTGGGGCAAGCGGCCGCGCCAGCCTCCGCGCCGGTGAACGCAGGCACAGTCCTTTTGACCGACAGTGATGACCGCTGCACCCCGCCCGCGAGTACACACTGTCAAATTCGCACCTGCTGTCCCCGCGCCAAGGAAGTCTTGAAACGTAGTTTCAAGCGGCTTTCTTTGGTAGCTTTCTTTCAACGATGAAAGAAAGCTACTCGCGCCAGGGGGCACGAAACTCCCTATCCCGGCACACAAAAAAACAGCCCTCCGGCCACCGCCGAAGGGCTGTTTTTCACAGATGATATTCCTGCTTGTACTCCTCATAGTACCGCGCGAAGGAACTGGACTTCATGGCCCGGACACTGTTCAGATACTCATGGGTGTCGAAGGAGTCGGACTCCAGCTCGATAATGGCCACGGCGATGTTGGAGCAGTGGTCCGCCACGCGCTCGTAGTTGGTCAGCAGGTCGTTGAACACGAACCCCTGGTTCAGTGTGCAGCTGCCGGACTGCAATCGGTCCACGTGGTGGGACTTCATCTCGTCGCACAGGCCGTCGATGATCTCCTCCAGCGGCTCCACCCGGGCGGCCCGCTGGGGATCGTTTTCCACAAAGGCGCCCACGGCGATGGATAGTATCTCCCGGACGGCGGACTCTATCACGTCCAGCTCATGACAGGCCTCAGGGGAGAATTGCAGATCCTTGTCGTGTATCTCCTTGGCGGCCTCCGAAATATTCAGTGCGTGGTCGGAGATACGCTCGAAGTCGGAGATGGTGTGCAGGTATTTGCTGACCTCCTCGCTCTGGGATTGAGACAGGGACTTGCTGGTGATCTTCATCAGATAGGTGCCCAGCTTGTCCTCGTAGCGGTCGATAACGGACTCCGTTTCACCCACCATGCGGAAATCCTTGTCGGACCAGCGGTTCCGCAGGCCAACGGCCATCAGCAGGTTGCCCTCGGCCCGTTCGGCCATGGAGTTGGTCACCAGCCGGCTCTGCTCGATGGACAGCGCCGGGTGCTGCAAAAAGCGCTCCTCCAGCCGGTCCATCTCCTGCTCCTCGGCGGCGGAGCCGTCGTCGGGGAACAGCAGCTCCACCATGTGCTCCATCAGCCCAATGCAGGGCAGCAGCACGATCACGGTGGCCAGGCGGAACAGGGTGTTCATCAGTGCGATGGACACAGAGGACATGACCGCGTCCAAAAAGGTGAAGTGGATAATGGCGTTGGCGCCGTAGAACAGCAGCGCCCAGATCAGCACGCCCAGCACGTCGATCAGCAGATAGATAAAGGCGGTGCGCTTGCCGTTGAGATTGGCGCCCAGGGCGGACAGCAGCACAGGCACCGCCGCGCCGATGGCGATGCCCATGACGATGGGCAGAGCCACCTCAAAGGTGACAGCGCCGGTAATGGCCAGCGCCTGCAAAATACCCACCGCGGCGGAGGCGCTCTGCAAAACGCTGGTGAACGCCAGACCCACCAGAATACCTAAAATGGGGTTGGAGAAGCTGGTCAGGATGCGGATAAAGGCCTCGCTCTCCCGCAGGGGGGACACCGCGCCGGACATGGCGGACATACCGTACATCAGCACCGCGAAGCCCAGCAGGATCTCGCCCACATAGCGGTTGCTGGTCTTGCCGGTGAACATCCGCAGGATGATGCCGACCACGGCCACGATGCCGGTGAGCACCTCGGTGCTCAGCAGCTGCACCACGCCGCTGCCGCCCTCCAGGGAAGACAGGCACAGGATCCACCCGGTGACGCTGGTGCCCAGTATGGCGCCCATGATCACGCCGATGGCCTGCTTGACCTTCATCATGCCGGAGTTAACGAAGCCCACCACCATCACAGAGGTGGCGGAGGAGGACTGGATCACGGCGGTGACGCCGGTGCCCAGCAGTACGCCCTTCAGCGGTGTGCTGCTCAGCTTGTAGAGCACCAGCTCCAGGCGGCTGCCGGCGACCTTTTTCAGGCCCTCGCCCATCAGGGACATACCGAACAAAAACAGTGCGATACCGCCCAGCAGCGATATGACGTCTGCAACGCTCATGGCCCATTTCCTCCCATGATAAAATCTTCTTATAGGTAGTATAACAGGTACAGGTGGTATTTGTCGACTGAAACTGAAAAAAAGTCGGTAGAAAATTTAGGTATTTCTTAAACCGCCCTTGTGCGCCTTGTCAAAGAGAGAAACTTCGGGTATAATGACAGTTACAAAAAAAGTACAGTAAGGATACAATAAGGTATACAATGAAGTAAAGTGAAGGAACGTATATGTTTAAGCATTGTGTCATCGTTTTTTTCGTCTCCATGGTGCCGTTGATCGAGCTGCGGGGCGCGATCCCCTACGGCGTGGCCTTCGGTCTGCCCCTGTGGCTGACGTATCTGATCGCCATCGCGGGCAATATGCTGCCTGTTCCTGTCATTTATTTTTTTGCACGAAAAGTACTTGTATGGGGGAGAGATAAGAGGTATATCGGAAAATTCTTCACTTTTTGCCTGGAAAAAGGGGAGAAAGCCGGGCGTAAGCTCCAGGCCAAAGCCGGCCGCGGACTGTACTGGGCGCTGCTGCTGTTCGTAGGGATACCCCTGCCGGGCACCGGTGCCTGGACGGGTACTCTTGCCGCCAGCCTGCTCGATATGGACTTCAAAAAAAGCACCCTCGCCTGCGCCGCCGGCGTCCTCCTGGCCGGTGCCATCATGGGCGGCTTGAGCCTGTTGGGCGTCAGTGCTTTCGGCGGGTAAATTTGTCTTGCAATCGCCGGCCATTTACGGTATAATGTGCGGGTAATATCTGCCGGTGTGATGGAATTGGTAGACGTAGTGGACTCAAAATCCACCGCTGGCGACAGCGTACCGGTTCGAGTCCGGTCACCGGCACCAAAAAAGAGACATCCGTGAGGATGTCTCTTTTTTTGCCGCTGATAGAAGGGTATATACGAATTTGGCAGAAATTACCAATATACCAATAGCTGCTTGACATTTCGCTGTAAGAATATATAATAGATACACGAACCAGCAGTGGTACCACTGCTCTTTGTTTCAATTGTGCATTGAAACAAAGAGGTCTGTACAATGGGAAAGGAGGAGAAAATGAGGAGGATAAGCTGTTTTTTACTAATGCTTACCCTGCTGCTGACAACGGCCGTTGTTGCGTGGGGGACAGTGCCGACTGATGGGGAGGTGACTCCGGGTTTGGTGAATGTGTCTCGATCCAAGACAGCCACCGTACTGGATAAGGACTATCGGTCCACCGTTACGTTGTCGCTTCCCAGCGCAGAGGAAAAACTGGCCAGCGATGTGGTCTTTGTACTGGACAAATCTACAAGCGCAGAATTGGAGGATAAGGCGTTAGCGCTTCTTGCCGACCTGAAGAAAGAGGTGACGGAACGCGGTGTGATGGTCAAGGTCGGCGTTGTTATTTTCAATCGGGCGGCAAATGTTGCGTTCCCGCTTACGGAGCTTACAAAGGAAAACTATGCTACCATTGAGGCTGCGATAAGGAAAACTATATCCAGCGGCAGCAATACGCATGCGGGACTTCTTGCGGGCAAGAAAATGCTCGATGGCGATACGGCGGTCGAGCCGCACCGCAAGCATCTGATATTTGTCAGTGACGGCGTTACCTATCAGTTCTGCAAGGGGGATGATCATACTACCCCGTATACGCGCAGCTTTGATGGCAGCCTAATCTCGAATGGTGTTAACCAGTGCGGTACGCTAAGTGAGTTGAACGTGCAGTACGGGTACAGTGACAAAGAGGCAGAAACGTCTATTCCCAAGGGCAGCATCGATAACTGGATGAGCGATATTGCCGGAAGAATGAGGACAGACAATGACAACGAGGATTGGGACTATCAATATACTGGGCAGGCTCCGACCGAAAATAGCAAGCTGCTGCAGAACAAGGAAAACGTTTCAAATGTGGAGAAAGCCCTGCACCTGACAGAGAGTACCTACAAAGCGATGCAGGAGAGTGGCTATCAGTGCCATGCCGTGTTGGCAAGGGAAACACGGCAGTGGGGTACCGCCTTTATGAACAGACTGGCTGGAGGGAGGGCAGTCGATTTTAACTCAATCCAACATAAAGTCCTCTACGCTGTTGATAAGGGTTCCGCTGTGGCGGATACTGTCGGCAAGAGCTTCGATCTCGTTCCCGGCACGTTTTGTCTCACCGTTGGCGGGCAAGAACTGCAATATAAGCAGGATGGAAATGTGACCTACTTCGGCGGCGACCAGAATGAGAGGAATTACCGCTTCAAGATAGAGTACGACGGTGCCGCCGACAGCTTCACATGGGAAATCAACGAACCGGTCTCCAACTTTGCCCCGGTCAAGCTTTCCTACACTGTAAAGCTCGCCGGTACGCCCGCCGCCGGCACCCACGGTGTGATGGATCTGAATGGGGACGGTTATGTGGATGACACCACCACACACGTAGACGTGTCAAAGGCGCTTTATACCAATGAGAGCGCGATCTTGACACCGGTAGCCACAGACGGTGAGCAGGGTGAGGCTCTGGAGTTCCCCAAGCCCTCCGTGTCCTACACGGCGGCCGCCTATTACTACAGCGAGCCCCCTGCACCTGTGAAAAGGACGGTCAGCCCCACGACCTTTGACGCGGGAATTGCCGTATACGCTGAGGTCGCCGCCCTGTCGCTGGCCGGCGCGGTAAAGCTGTGCGGGAGGCGTGGCCGCCGCGATGCCTAAGAGGATATCCCTCCCACGGCTGATGTCTTCCACCCTGCACCGGCAGGGGAATACAGAGAGCACCCCGAAAGGGGTGCTCTCTGCGTCCGGCATTAATTTGCTGTTTATTTACGATTTTCCCTCTACCAAAGCGGTGCAAGATGTGGTATGATATTTAAGTAAGAGTATGACCCGGAGGGAGGTGCTGCTGTATGCGGCGTTTGAAACGGTATATCTGCCTGGTCGGGCTGCTGGCGCTGCTGGCAGCGGCATTGACCGGCTGCGGTTTCTCTGACGATTCGGTGGAGGAACTGTTTACCCTGCCGCGAATGGCGGAGGAGTACACCGGCCTGACCCAAGAGCTGGAGGCACTGATCACACAGGGCTATGAGTACGCCTCGCCTACCGGCGGGCGGAATATCCAGTCGGTGCAGATGGCTGACTTGGACGGCGACGGACAGCAGGAGGCCCTGGCCTTTTTCCGCATGAGCAGCGACGAAAAGCCGCTGAAAATATTTGTATTTAAGATCGAGGGCGACAGCTATGCCCGCTACTGCACCATCGAGAGCAGCGGCACCGCCATCGACAGCGTATACTATCAGGACCTGAACGGCGACGGCCGGCGTGAGCTGATCGTGGGCTGGCGTATCAGCGCCGAGGTGCAGACCGTGGCGGTGTACACCGTGACGCGGGAGCCGGTGGCGCTGATGTCCAGCGGCTACACGCGCTTTACCATACAGGATCTGAATGGTGACGGTATCCCCAGCCTACTGGTGCTTCGCACCGACGCGGACAGCCAGCCGGTGGCGGAATTCTACGGCTGGCAGGAGGAGCAGATGGGCGTGGCCTACCGCTGCGTGCTGTCCAGCACCATGGCTTCGGTGAACAGGGGTAGTCTGGTCAGCGGTCGGCTGGATGCCGACACGCCGGCGCTGTACATCACCGGTGTGGACGAGCAGGGTATGGCCGCCACGGATATTCTGATGTTCCGCCAGGATCTGGGGCTGGTGAATTTGGCACTCAGCGGCAGTAGTACCGGTGTGTCCAACGCCGTGTTCCCCTATCGCCAGCTGCTGCCTCAGGATATCAACGGCGACGGGATCATCGAGTTGCCCAGTCCGGACACCAGTTGGACAGCGGAACAGACGGACGGTCTGGTCAGCTGGCTTTGCTGCGACGGCGACGGGCAGTTGTCCACCGTGGCCAAGACGTACCACAGCCTGTCCTGCGGGTGGTATTTCACCATACCGGAGAGCTGGTGGGACTGGAGCGTGGAGACCGCCACCACCAGCATCAGCAATGAAAATCAGTTCAGCCTGGCGATCAACGGGGATCCGGTGCTGAGCCTGTACACCATCACCGGCGAGAACCGGGAGAACCGCGGCCGCATGGGCAAGAGGGTGCTGCTGCGCCGCCAGACAGCCACCATCTACGCCGGTGAGCTGAATGACGCGGCGGCCTATTACGGCATGGATGAGGATCTGCTGCGCCGCAGCTTCAGCCTCATCGTAGGCAGCTGGAGCAACTGACAAGGAGGGACTGCCATGAAAAAGGTACTGGTACTGGAGGACGAGTCCAGCATCCGCAGCTTTATCGTTATCAATCTCCGCCGCGCCGGCTACGAGGTGGTGGAGGCGGAAACAGGCGAGGAGGCACTGGAAAAGCTGAAGATCCACAGCGATGTCCGGGTGGCGTTGCTGGACATTATGCTGCCCGGTATCGATGGGTTTGAGGTTTGCCGCCGTATCCGCGCCACCAACGCCGCCATCGGCATCATTATGCTTACCGCACGGTCCCAGGAAATGGACAAGGTGACGGGGCTGATGACCGGTGCGGATGACTATGTGACAAAGCCCTTCTCTCCGGCGGAGCTGACCGCCCGTGTGGACGCGCTGATGCGCCGATCCGGCGGCGGTGTCGTGGATGCCGGTGAGATCGACCAGCCGCCCTTCCTGCTGAACACCCGCAACCGTACTCTGGAGAAGAACGGTCAGCGGATCAAGCTCACCCAGGTGGAGTACGCCATCATGAAGATGTTTATGGAGAACCCCGGCAAGGCGCTCTCCCGCGAGGAGATCCTGGACTTGGTCTGGGGCCACGACTATTTCGGCGAGCTCAAGATCGTGGACGTGAATATCCGGCGCCTGCGGCTGAAGATCGAGGACAATGCCACGAACCCGACCTATATTACGACGATCTGGGGTTTCGGCTACAAATGGGGGCTGTGACAGCGGAGCTTTTCCGCCAGTACTTCGTTGCAGCGGCTTGACGTACACACAGTACGCCTGCGCCGCTGTGGCTCGTCCTGACAAAAAAATCTCTCGCTGTCAGGCTTTGCGCCGCGCCCGTGGGTGCGCTATGCCTTATTTTGCGATGAAAGGAGATGAACGCCTTGGCAGGAAAGAAGCATAAAGTGCAGGGCCTGCGCCGCCGGTGGCTCACCGGCAGCATGGGGCCGGTGCTGGTCATATTGCTGCTGGTGGGTGTGCTCATCTCCGTGGGTTTTGCCAGCAACTACTACAACAGTGCGCGCTCTACACTGCGGGCAAAGGCCGCGGCGGGTGCGGACTATTTCAACACCTATGTGATGACCAGCTATCGGGAGTATTACCGCAGCGCTACGATCTACGCCGCCGCCTTTGATGACAGCGACAAGATCGAGCTGCAGTTCCTCAACAGCTCCGGCCGCGTGGAGGTCACGACCCGGGGCGTCACCACCGGCACCTACCCCAGCACGCCGGAAATACTGCGGGCGCTGGAAAGCGGCACGGTGCAGGACTACATCGGCCGTGACAGCGTCACCGGGGAGCGCATCCTGGCGGTGTCCGGCCTGCTGAAGTTCAACGGCCAGGTGGTGGGCGTTATGCGCTACGTTACCGCTATTGGGAACATCGACCGGCAGGTGCTGCTGACGGTTCTGCTGGTGGCCGGCGTCATGCTGGCGGTGGTGGGGCTGATCGTCATGTCCAGCATGATCTTCATCAACAATGTGGTGGCCCCCGTGTCCGCCGTGTCAGAGGCGGCCAAGCGTATCTCCGGCGGCAGCTATGGCGTGCAGATACCCAACAAGTACTCCGATGAAATGGGCGAGTTGGTGGACAACATCAACGATATGTCCCGCAAGATCGGTGAGAGCGAACGAATGAAATCCGAGTTCATCTCCTCGGTGTCCCATGAGCTGCGGACACCGCTGACGGCGATCAACGGCTGGGGCGAAACGCTGCTGGCCGATGAGTCCAACGACGTGCAGCAGATCAAGCGCGGCGTGCAGATCATGGTGAAGGAGTCCCGTCGCCTGACCAATATGGTGGAGGAACTGCTGCAATTTTCCCGCCTGGAGGATGGGCGCTTCACCCTGCAGGTGGAGGACACCAATCTGCAGGCAGAGTTGGAGGACGCGGTGTACAGCTACCGGGAGCTGTTTCGTCAGGACGGCATTGCCCTGGAGTATTCCAGTGATCGGGCGGAGTACGGCGAGGTCATCTCCGGCGACCCGGAACGCTTGAAGCAGGTGTTCTGCAATCTGCTGGACAATGCGGCCAAGCACGGCGGCAGCGGCAAGCGCATCGCTGTGCATCTGAGCCAGCAGGAAGGGGAGTATGTGATCACCATCCGGGACTTCGGCCCCGGCATACCGGAGGCGGAGCTGCCCTATGTGAAGCAGAAATTCTACAAGGGCTCATCCAAGGCTCGGGGCAGCGGCATCGGTCTGGCGGTCTGCGATGAGATCGTCCAGCGCCATGGCGGACAACTGGATATCGCCAACGCCGAGGGCGGCGGCACCGTAGTTACGGTGTATCTGCCGCTGAAAAAGCAGGCTGAACAGGAATTGTAAAAAAACAGAAAAAACTCGAACAAGTGTTGCATTTTATTGCGAGCTGTGCTATGCTTGCGTCAGAAAGGAATTCAGCAGACCTATGGAAAAGAAAAAGGGCGCTTTCCGTACCAGTATTGGCGGACAGGCGCTGATCGAGGGAATACTTATGCGTGGCCCGGAGAAGGACGCAATTGTGGTCCGTTCACCGGAGGGCCTGGTCACCAAGGTCACCCAGCGCAAATTCGTCAAGGCCAACTACCCCATTTTGGGCGTTCCCATTCTGCGGGGCGCGGTGACGTTCATCGGCTCCATGATCACCGGCGTCAAGGCGCTGATGTTCTCGGCAGATTACTTCCCGGAGGACGAGAATGCCAAGCCGGACAAGCTGGAGGAATGGCTCAACAAGCACGTGCCGGCGGAGAAGCTGCAATCGCTGCTGGTGGGCTTTTCAGTGGTACTGAGCATCGGTCTCATGCTGGTGCTGTTCATGCTGCTGCCTACGTTTCTGGCGGGGCTGTTTCATGCCACGACCCCTGCACTCCATAACCTGATCGAGGGTGTGGTCAAGATCCTGGTGCTGCTGGCGTACATGATCCTCTGCTCCAGACAGAAGGACGTATACCGGGTGTTCTGCTACCACGGTGCGGAGCACAAGACCATTTTCTGCTATGAGGCGGGACTGCCGCTGACGGTGGAGAACGTTCGTATCCAGCCCCGGCACCACCCCCGCTGCGGCACCAGCTTCCTGTTTGTGGTCATCATCGTGTCCATCATTGTCTCCAGCCTGGTGTTCCCCTACATCAACTGGCAGAGCGTGTGGGTCCGCGTGGGTGTGAAGCTGCTGCTGCTGGTGCCCGTAGTAGGCATTACCTACGAGTTTAACCGCATGGTGGGGGCGCACGACAATGCGCTGACGCGCGTCCTCTCTGCCCCCGGTATGTGGCTGCAGAACTTTACGACCCACGAGCCGGACGACAGCATGATCAAGGTGGCGATCGAGGCCATGAAGCTGGTCATCCCGGAGGAGAAGGGCACCGACACTTGGTGAACCGGGGCCGCGCGGCGGGGCGCAAAACAGCGGAGAGCGCCGAAAAATACCGAAGAAAGTGAAAACGGTACGTATTATGGCGATCACATATAACAATTTGTATTTGGACGTGCGGCAGCAATTCCTGCGGGCAGGACTGCCCGATCCCACGCTGGAGTCTCGGGAGCTGGTATGCTGCGCCTCCGGGAAGACCCGGGAGGCGCTGAGCCGGGATGGCCGGCTGTACGTGCCGGAGTCGGTGGAACAGCAGGTGCGCCGCCTGGCGGAGCGCCATCTGGCCGGCGAGCCGGTGGCGTACCTGATCGGCGAGTGGGAGTTCTATGGCCTGCCGCTGGATATCTCTGAGAGCGTGCTGATCCCCCGGCCGGACACCGAGGTATTGGTGGATCGGGCGCTGACGTACCTGAAGACCGTGGCCGAGCCCCGGGTGCTGGACCTGTGTGCAGGCTCGGGCTGTATCGGTCTGGCCCTGGCCAAAAACGCGCCGGAGAGCCATGTGGTGTTGGGCGAGCTGGACGAGGGCGCACTGCGTATCTGCCGCCAGAACATCCGCCGCAATGACCTGACCGGGCGGGTGGTGTCCTTGCAGCTGGACGCGCGGGAGAAGCCGCCGGCCCATCTGGGGGAATTTGACTGCATCGTGTCCAATCCGCCCTATATCCCGGATGGGGACATCGCGGAGCTGGACGCGTCTGTGCGGGACTACGAGCCTCATCTGGCGCTGCGGGGCGGCGCGGACGGGCTGGACTTCTATCGAGCGATCGCTGGATACTGGACAGCAGCGCTCCGCGTGGGCGGGCGGCTGCTGTTCGAGGTGGGTATCGGCCAGGCGGACGAGGTGCTGCGGATCATGCGGAGCGTGGGCTTCGGCGACCTGGAGATCACCCCGGACTTGAACGGTATTCCCCGGGTGGTAGAGGGTGTGCTGTGCTCGGAGCTTTGACAGCGTACGTTGACTGTCCGTTTTTTGGGACAGTTGGGGAGATATCTTAGATACATCAGAACTTGAGGAGGACGGAACTATGGCAGTCAAAAAGGAACCTGTCGCCCCGGCACCGGTGGTATCCGACAAAAAGAAGGCGCTGGAGACGGCCATGCAGCAGATCGAGAAGATGTACGGAAAGGGATCGATCATGCGCTATGGTGCGGAGAGTACGCTGAATGTGGAGTCCATTCCTACCGGCTCACTGTCGCTGGATCTGGCGCTGGGTATCGGCGGCCTGCCCCGGGGCCGTATTGTGGAGATCTACGGACCGGAGTCCTCCGGTAAGACCACGCTGGCGCTGCACGTGCTGGCCGAGGCCCAGAAAATGGGCGGCGAGGTAGCCTTTGTGGACGCGGAGCACGCTCTGGACCCCACCTATGCAAAGGCGCTGGGCGTTAACGTGGAGGATATGCTGATCTCCCAGCCGGACACCGGCGAGCAGGCGCTGGAGATCACCGAGGCCCTGGTCCGCAGCGGTGCCATCGACGTAGTGGTGGTGGACTCTGTGGCGGCGCTGGTGCCCCGGGCGGAGATCGAGGGCGAGATGGGTGACAGCTTTGTGGGCCTGCATGCCCGACTGATGAGCCAGGCGCTGCGCAAGCTGACGGGTATCATCAACAAGACCAATTCCATCGTTATCTTCATCAACCAGCTGCGCGAGAAGGTGGGCGTCATGTATGGCAACCCGGAGGTCACCACCGGCGGTCGTGCACTGAAGTTCTATGCCTCCGTCCGCATTGACGTGCGCCGTATCGAGACGCTGAAGTCCGGCGGCGAGGTCATCGGCAACCGTACCCGGGCCAAGGTGGTGAAGAACAAGGTGGCGCCTCCGTTCCGTGAGGCGGAGTTCGATATCATGTATGGTGAGGGCATCAGCAAGCTGGGCGATCTGCTGGATCTGGCGGTGAAGCTGGACCTGGTGCAGAAGAGTGGTTCCTGGTTCAATATGGGTGAGCTGCGCCTGGGACAGGGCCGTGATGCTGCCAAGCAGTACTTCCGCGACCATCCGGACGAGGCGGATAAGCTGGAGACGGCGGTGCGGGAGAACTTCCACAAGCTGATGGGCAGCCAGTCCCGGGTGGCGGCCAAGGCCGCCGGACGGGCGGTGGACGTGTCCGCCGACGATTTTGACGACGAAGACTGATGCGGATCGAACGCATTGAAAAATCAAAGCACAAGCAGGAGCGCGTGCTGGTGTTTCTGGAGGGGGGCGACCTCCTTCGGATCACCGGCGCGGAGCTTCTGCGCTTTGGTTTATACAAAGGTATGGACTTGTCGCCGGCGCTTGTGGTAGAATTACAGGCGGCGGCACAGCAGTCTCAGCTGAAGCAGACCGCGGCGCGGATGGCATCGGGACGGATGTTGTCCAAAAAAGAGGTGCAGCGTCGTTTGACAAAAAAGGGCGCCACAGAGGAGCAGGCGGCGGACACCGCCGACTGGCTGGAGACGCTCGGCGCGGTGGATGACGAGGGCTATGCCGGCGTTATCGTGCGGCATTACGGGACCATGGGTTATGGCCCGGCCCGGGTAAAGCAGGAGCTGCACCGCCGAGGCGTACCCCGGGAGCTGTGGGACGAGGCGCTGGCACAGCTGCCCCCGGCGGCGGACGCCGTGCGGAAGGTGGTGGCTGCCAGACTGCGGGGGCGGCCCATGACACAGGAGGACAGCCAGAAACTGGCCGCGGCATTGCAGCGGCGTGGGTTTTCCTGGAATGACATACGGCCTGTGCTCAATGAGTGGGGGCAGGAAATAGACGAGACGTGAGGTATACGACGTGAAGGTTGCATTTATTTCCCTTGGCTGTGCCAAGAATTTGGTGAACACGGAGCAGATGATGGCCCTGTGCCGCGATGCGGGGCATACGCTGCTGGAGGCACCTGCTGGTGCGGACGCGGTGGTCATCAACACCTGCGGGTTTATCGACAGCGCCAAGGAGGAGGCAATCGACACCATATTGTCCGTGGCGGCGTTGAAGGCCGAGGGACAGGTGGGCAAGATACTGGTGACGGGGTGCCTGACCCAGCGCTACCAGCAGGAGATACTGGACGAGCTACCCGAGGTGGACGGCATCATGGGCACCGGCAGCTACGGTGAGATCGTGCCGGCGCTTTCCGAGATGATGGCTGGCGGCACGCCCCGGCGCTTTGCCGATATCCACGGGATGATCGACGAATTCGACCGGGTGCTGACTACGCCGGGGCACTATGCCTATCTGCGTATTGCCGAGGGCTGCGACAACCGCTGTGCATACTGTGTGATACCCTCTCTGCGCGGGAAATACCGCAGCCGCCGCATGGAGGATGTGCTGGCCGAGGCGAAGCATCTGGCTGACGCCGGGGTGAAGGAGTGCATTGTCATCGCTCAGGATATCACCCGCTACGGCATTGATCTGTACGGCGAAAAGAAGCTGGCGGCGCTGCTGCGGGAGCTGTGTAAGCTGGACTTCCGCTGGATCCGGCTGCACTATCTGTATCCGGATGAGTTTACCGACGAGCTGATCGACACCATCGCCGCGGAGGAGAAGGTACTGCCCTATCTGGATATCCCCATCCAGCACTGCAATGACAGGGTGCTGAAGGCCATGAACCGCCGGGGCGACAAGGCGGAGTTGTTGGCACTGTTCCGTGAGCTGCGGGCGCGTATCCCCAACCTGGTGCTGCGGACCAGCCTTATCACCGGTCTGCCCTTCGAGGATGAGGCGGCGTTTGAGGAGATGTGCGAATTTTTACAGGAGGTCCGCATCGAACGGGCGGGCGTGTTCCCTTATTCTCCGGAGGAGGGGACGCCGGCGGCGCGTATGCTGAACCGGGTGGACACCGCCGAGGCCGAGCGCCGGGCGGAGCTGGTGGTGGACGTACAGTCCCGGATCATGGATGATTTCAATGACAGCCGCATGGGGACGGTGGCAGAGGTGCTGTGCGACGGGTTCGACCAGGAGGCCATGCAGTTCGTGGGGCGCAGCTACGCCGAAAGCCCCGATATTGACGGGCGCATCTATTTCACCGCCGACCACGAGGTGGAGGCGGGTGAGTTCGTGCCGGTGCGCATCACCGGCACCATGGACGGCGAGTTGACCGGCGAGTTGGCGGAGTAAAAGGGGGCTTTCCCTTTGCGCGGCACTGTGCTATAATACTGCGAGAGATAAAAGCGAAAGGCGGATACATATATGACGACGGCAAATAAACTGACGATCCTGCGGGTGCTGATGATTCCCGCGTTCTTGGTGGTGTTGTACTGGGGTTTTCCCGGCAGCCGCTATGTGGCGCTGGGCATCTACATCGTGGCGTGCCTGACCGACCTGCTGGACGGCTACATTGCCCGGCACTATAATCAGGTCTCCGATTTTGGAAAGTTCATGGATCCGCTGGCGGACAAGTGTCTGGTGATGGCGGCGCTGTGCTGGTTCGTGGAGGAGGGCACCTTCGCCGCGTGGGTGCTGGCCATCGTGCTGCTGCGGGAGTTTGCCGTGTCCGGCATGCGCCTTGTGGCCGTGGAGAAGGGGCGCGTCATCGCCGCCGGCTGGTCGGGAAAGGTCAAGACCGCCAGCACCATGGTGTGTATCTGCCTGATCCTGCTGGGTATCCCTCAGGTGCTGAACTATGTATGCCAGGGTATCATTTTGGTGACAACTGTGTACTCCGGAGTTGAGTATTTTGCCAAGAACGCTGATGTGTTCAAAGAGGTCAAATGACTTGACACGGTGGGAAATTCCTGTTACTATTAACTGAACCGAATAGCGCGTTGATCGGAAAGAGTATGTCCATCCCACGGGGAAAGAGAGAGGGGGCCGCCGGCTGCAAGCCCCTTTACCCGCTGCGGGCAGAAAGTGCGTCCGGGAGTGCGAGGGATGTGGATGCCCTCCGCATGGCCTGCGTTATGGCCGGACTTGAGTGATAAACGAGAGTGGAACCGCGAAGTTGATTTCGCCTCTCATGCCCATGGGCGTGAGAGGCGTTTTTAATTATCCGCAATGTGCATAGTAATATAATGTAGATAGAAGGAGAATAGTTATGTATCTGTATAATTCCGCCACCCATAAAAAAGAGGAATTCAAGACCCACACCCCCGGCCATGTGGAGATGTACACCTGCGGCCCCACGGTGTATCACTTTGCCCACATCGGCAACCTCCGCAGCTACATCATGGAGGACGTGCTGGAGAAGTACCTGCGCTATGCCGGGTATGATGTGAACCGCGTCATGAACATCACCGATGTGGGCCACCTGACCTCCGATGCCGATGAGGGCGAGGACAAGATGCTCAAGGGCGCCAAGCGTGAGCATAAGACCGTCATGGAGATCGCCAAGTTCTACACCGATGCCTTTTTCGAGGATTGCCGCAAGCTGAACATCAAGCGCCCGGATGTGGTCCAGCCCGCCACCGGCCTCATTGACGATTATATCAAGATCATCACCAAGCTTTTGGACACCGGCTACGCGTATCTCGCCGGCGGCAATGTGTACTTCGACACCTCCAAGCTGGAGCGGTACTATATCTTCAACGAGCACAATGAGGAGGACCTGGCCGTGGGCGTCCGGGAGGGCGTGGAGGAGGACACCAACAAGCGCAATAAAAACGACTTTGTGCTGTGGTTTACTAAGTCCAAGTTCGAGGATCAGGCCCTGAAATGGGACTCCCCCTGGGGTGTGGGCTACCCCGGCTGGCACATTGAATGCTCCGGCATATCTATGAAGTATAATGGCGAATATTTGGACCTCCACTGCGGCGGCGTGGATAACGCCTTCCCCCACCACACCAATGAGATTGCCCAATCCGAGAGCTACCTGGGCCACCCCTGGTGCCCCCACTGGTGCCATGTGGCCCACCTGAATACCGAGGGCGGTAAGATGAGCAAGTCAAAGGGCGAGTTCCTCACCGTCTCCCTGCTGGAGGAAAAGGGCTACGACCCTCTGGCCTACCGCTTCTTCTGCCTGCAGAGCCACTACCGCAAGAGCCTGGTGTTCTCCTGGGAAAATTTGGATAACGCCACCGTAGCCTTTAACAAGCTCATTGCCAAAATCGCGGCATTAGACCCGGGCGACGGCCCCGTGGACGAAGCCGCTGCGGCGGAGCTGAAGGAGAAATTCTCCAAGGCCATGGATAACGACCTGAATACCTCTATGGCCGTTACGGTGCTGTATGATGTGCTCAAGACCAAGACCAATGGCACCACCAAGTGCGCCGTGCTGGCGGATTTCGACAGCGTATTGGGCCTGAAGCTGCTGGAAAAGGCAGCTGACCAGCGCAAAAAGCAGGCCCAGATGGCGGCCCAGCCCGCACGCTTCACCGTGGTCAGTGAGAGCGGCGAGGAGGATGCCAATGTGGAGGCGCTGATCCGGCGGCGTCAGGATGCCAAAAAGGCCAAGAGCTTTGCCGAGGCCGACCGCATCCGTGATGAGCTGAAGGCCCAGGGCGTGGAGGTCATCGACGTGCCCGGCGGCGCTAAGTGGAAGCGCATTTGATGGCAGGGAATCTATTAAAAACATATTAATTCAAAAAAACACATCCGCCAGGCGGATGTGTTTTTTTGAAATTGCCTGAAAAACAGAGGCTTCTCTGATTACAGATACTCTATGGAGGTGTGCTGACAGACCTGGAGGATCTTGGCCTGCAGAGCCTTGAGATCCAGAAAGGTCTCCGGCTTTTTGCTGCTGTCCCGGAGCAGGGCGGCGGGGTGATACAGCGCCGTCATCTGCACGCCGCGTTTCTCAAAGAACTGCCCGTGCTCCTGGGTGATCTTGAAATTGGGCTTTATCAGCTCTGTGGCGGCGATACGGCCCAAACACACAATGATTTTCGGTCGCATCATGGCTACCTGGCGGCGCAGATAACCGATGCAGGCGTCCTTCTCTGTGTTCAGCGGATCCCGGTTCTGAGGCGGGCGGCATTTGACAATGTTGGTGATGTACACCGCCTCTCGCTTCAGACCGATCATGGCCAGCATATCATCCAGCAGCTTCCCGGCGGCCCCCACAAAGGGCAGGCCCTGCTCGTCCTCGTTGGCGCCGGGGCCCTCACCGATGAACAGGACCTCCGCCTCCGTATTCCCTACGCCGAACACCACATTTTTCCGGGTTGCCGATAGGGCACAGGCACGACACCGGTTACATTCATTTTGCAATTCTTCCCAGGGCGTCATGAACTAAACCTCCCAAGTTTAAATTTTTCCATGGGCATAACCTACCTGCTTCGGTGAAACACTGATGGGTGAGGTGAGCGGATATGCAGTGGTTTTGGTTTTTCTTTTTTTATAGCCTTGGGGGCTACGGGCTGGAAAAGGCGTATGCCTTTATCACCCGGCCCCGGCATCGGGTGCGCAAGTGCTTTTTGCTGCTGCCCCTTTGCCCGGTGTACGGCCTGGCTATGACGGCGGTGCTGCGCCTGGCCGGGGGAGAGGAGAGCTTCTGGCGGCTGGCCCTTTATGGGGGCATCCTGTGTACGGCGGTAGAATATGCGGTGCATTTCCTGTATGAAAAGTGCCTGGGGGTGCTGTTTTGGGATTACAGCGGCACCCATTTGGATTTGAATCGCCGGATATGCTTTCCCTTCAGTGTGGCCTGGGGGGTGCTGTCGGCCCTGGCGGTGCGGTATGTGCAGCCCAAGCTGGCACCTGTAGCTGCAGCCATAGCGCCGGAGGTCACCCTGGCCGCCCTGCTGCTGCTGACAGCGGACAGCTTTTTCGCCGTCCGCCTGCTGCGGCGCAGCCATAACATCGACCTGCTGGGTCTAAAAAACCTGTGGCGGGAGTTGCACCGGGCCTGATACGCCGGGGCAGACTGCATTTTTTAAACCGGGTCAGACATAGCGCGACAGCCAATCGTGGATGTCACCGTACACCGTATTCTGCATGGCCTTTTCGTTGAGAATCTCGTGCCGCAGACCCGGATAGAGCTTCAGCGTCACATCCTTCACCCCGGCAGAGCGGAAAGCATCACAGGAGCGCTGTACACCTTTGCCCATGGCCCCCACGGGATCATCCTGACCGGAGATAAACAACACCGGAGTATTGGGGTCCATCTTCACCAGATTCACATTCTTTTGGTTGAAACGGATACCTCCCAGCATATCCCGGAACAGGCCCACGGTGGCGTCCGCCCCGCACATGGGATCGGCGATGTAGCGGTCTACATTTTCCGTGTCCGCAGAGAGCCAATCGAAGCCCGTGCGGTTGGGGGCGAAGGCCCGGTTGTAGCCGCCAAAGGCCAGCTCGGTGATGAAATTGCTGGTGGAAGCGCCACCGTTTTTATAGAAGAAGCGCTTGGCTACCAAATTGCCGCCGGTGAGCATATAGCCCGGCTGCCAGCCGGTGCCCATGAGGATGGCCGCCTGCTTTTCCCCGGGATAGCGGATGAGGTATGAGCGGGTGAGAAACGACCCCATGCTGTGGCCCATAATGAGCTGCGGCAGGCGCTTATAGCGCTTGGAGAGGATCAGGTGCAGGCCGTGGATGTCATCCACTGCGTGCTTCCAGCCGTCCTTTTCAGCGAAATATACCGGTGTGCCGCCCTCGGGGAGGGATTGGCCGTGGCCCAGATGGTCGTGGCCCGCCACTACGATACCCTGCTCGTTGAGATACCGGGCAAAATCGTCATAGCGCTCAATGTGCTCTGCCACGCCGTGGGCGATTTGCAAAACGGCCCGGAATTTGATTTTCTCATCCGGGATCCACAGGCAGGCGTGGAGCTGCGTTTTCCCATCCGAGGAGAGAAAACGGAAATGTTCACAATTTGTCATAGAATCGGCGCTCCTTCCGTGGTATACTTGCATCCATGAGGATGCCATTGATTTACCGGTAGTATACCACGCCGGTGCGAAAAAGAAAAGAGGAGAGACCCATGGAGCAGTATATTTTAGCCCTGGACCAGGGAACCACCAGCTCCCGCGCCATCCTGTTTGACCGCCGGGGGCAGATCGCCTCGGTGGGACAGTATGACTTTCCCCAGATCTATCCCCAAACCGGCTGGGTGGAGCACGACCCGGGGGACATTTGGAGCTCGGAGAGCCGGGCGGCGGCAGACGCCTTGCGTCCGGTGCGGCCGGGCCAGGTGATGGGCATCGGCGTTACCAACCAGCGGGAGACGACGGTGCTGTGGGACAAAAATTCCGGCGAGCCGGTGTATAACGCCATCGTCTGGCAGTGCCGCCGGACGGCAGAGCTGTGTGAGGAGCTGAAAAAGCAGGGCCTTACGGAGCGGATTCAGTCCACCACCGGCCTGCTGCTGGATGCCTATTTCTCCGCCACCAAGATCCGCTGGATACTGGATCATGTGCCCGGCGTCCGGGAACGGGCACTGCGGGGAGAGATCCTGTTCGGCACGGTGGAGACGTATCTCATCTGGAAGCTGACGGGTGAGCATGTAACGGACTTTTCCAACGCCTCCCGGACCATGCTCTTTGACATACATAAGCTGCAGTGGGACGAGGAGCTGTGCGCTCTGCTGGGCATCCCTATGTCCATCCTGCCCCGGCCCGTTTCCAACAGCGAGACCTATGGCTATGTAAAGCCCGGTATCCCGGGCTTTGAAAAGGTGGCGGGCGTACCGGTGTGCGGCGCAGCGGGAGACCAGCAGGCGGCCCTGTTCGGCCAGGGCTGCTTCACCCCTGGAGAGGCCAAAAATACCTACGGTACAGGCTGCTTTACCCTGATGAACGTGGGTGCGGAGCCTGTGCGCAGCCGGGCAGGGCTGGTGACTTCGGTAGCGTGGCAGGTAAACGGCGAGACGAATTACGCCCTGGAGGGCAGCGTTTTTAACGGCGGCAGCACCATCCAGTGGCTGCGGGACGAATTGAGGATCATTGACTCCGCCCCCCAGATCAACGATCTGGCGGCCACGGTGTCCTCCTCCGGGGGCGTTGTGGTGGTGCCGGCCTTTACGGGCTTGGGTGCTCCCTATTGGGACATGTACGCCCGGGGGACTATTCTGGGCTTGACCCGGGGGACCGGACGGGCGCACATTGCCCGGGCGGTGCTGGAATGCATAGCCTTCCAGGTGACGGATCTGATGCTGGCCATGCGCCAGGATGCCGGTTGTGACATCGCCCGCCTGCGGGTGGACGGCGGCGCCAGCGTCAGCGATCTGCTTATGCAGATGCAGGCCGACAGCCTGCGCATCCCCGTGGACCGGCCCGCCATGGTGGAGACCACGGCCTTTGGCGCGGCAGCTCTAGCGGGGCTGGCCTGCGGTATGTGGAGCAGCCTGGAGGAGCTGCAGGCCCTGCGCCGCAGTGACCGGGTGTTCCTGCCCCAAAGGATCCAGAGCGAGTGCGACGAGGAGTACCGCCTGTGGAAGCGGGCGGTGAGCCGGGCGGCAGATTGGATCGAGCATTAAAGAGTCGCAAAAACTCTCGGAACCGTCCCGATGAAATCCTTGCAAAGCAAATATGAATTGTGTATAATAAACAAAACTGCAAAATATGAAAGGAGATATTTACTATGGCATTTTTTGATGAACTGGGTAAGAAGGCACAGGCTTACGCCGGCATAGCCGTGGATAAGGCAAAGGATTTGGCGGGCACCGCCAGTGAAAAGGCAAAGACCGCTACAGAGACAGCCAAGGCCAACATGGCTATCATAATGGAGCAGCGGGAGCTGGACAAGAACTATAAGGCCATCGGCGAGTGGTTCGTGTCCGAATACGCAGAGGAGATCCCCGATGCGGTGAAGGACGTGGTGGAGGCGGTGAACGCATCCAAGGCCAAGATTGCCGAGCTGGAGGCCTCCAAGCCCCAGAAGGAGGAGCCCATTGCAGAGGAGGAGCCGGCAGAGCGCGTATGCCCCGTGTGCGGCGTGACCGCCAACAGTAAGTTCTGCCCCGAGTGCGGCGCACCCATGAGCGAGCCCAAGGAGTAAGCGGCTCAATCAGCTAAAACAAAAAAAGGGCGGCGCCTTGCGCCGCCCTTTTCAAGGCCTGAGATAGCTGCTGGGACAATTACCGCAACCCGGCAAAGGGGGCCGCCGGGGACGCCGGCCTCTACAGGCGCGATGCTGAATGGACCCGGCACGGCGGGGCGATGTGGGCATCGCCCCCTACGCAAGACTGAAAGTTTGATTCCGTAGGGCTGCCTTTCACGGCCGCCCGCCACCTGGGTAACGGGGCGTCGAGGACGCCGCCCCCTACAAACAGATTCGTAGGGGCCGATGCCTACATCGGCCCGACCGCAGGTGCGTCTTATTTCCATCCATCGGGGCCAGCGCCTCCGGTGGTCCGTCTGGCCTTGCGCTGTCCGGATACGACTACTATAACGGGGCGTTACTTTGGAAAAGCCAAGGAGAACTGCCCGCCGTCCGCACCCAGGAGCATCACATCCCCGGCGATAACGGCAGAGCCGCACAGGAGGAGGTTGGCCTGAGCGTCCGTGCGCCCCCCGGGATAATTGGTCAGGCGGAAGGTATAGCGGCATACGGTTTGCCCGCCGTAGTCGGCAAAGGGCAGCCCCTGGGCCTTTTGCAGGGCGACGTAGTCGGCGCAGCTGGCCTTCAGATCCTCCGGCAGGCGCAGCTGCAGGGTCTCGATGGGATCGGGAGCCACCTCCCAGCCCAGCCTTTCCAGATAGGCGGCGCACCCGGCACTATCGGGAATGGAGATGCTGTCGGGGCTGTGGGACGTGCGCAGAGCGAAAAACAGCGCTGCGGCCAATGCGGCCGGCACAAGCAGCAGTGCCGGCAGCAGCCGCCGGCGGGACAGATGGAGTACGCGCATGGTATCACCTCGCAAAAGCCTATGTCCCCGGCGGGACAAATATGCATGGGAGAGGAAAATGGAACGACTGGATAAAGCTTTAAGCGGCACCGGCCGCTGGTCCCGGCGGGAGGTAAAGGAGCTGGTGCGCCGGGGACGGGTGCTGCTGGACGGCGTGCCCGCCGCGTCACCGGAGCAGAAGATCGACCCGGAGACGGCGGACATCCGGGTGGACGGGGAGACAGTGAGCTACCGGCGGTTTACCTATGTGCTGCTGCACAAGCCGGCGGGGGTCCTGTCGGCGGTGGAGGACAGCCGGCAGAGGACCGTGCTGGACCTGCTGCCCCAAGAACTGAAAAGACAGGGGCTGTCTCCGGTGGGACGGCTGGACAAGGACACGGAGGGCCTGCTGCTGCTGACCAATGACGGAGCCTTGACCCACCGGTTACTCTCGCCGAAAAGCCATGTGGATAAGGTCTACTACGCTCGCACAGAGGGCACCCCTACGGAGGCGGACGCGGCCCGGCTGGCGCAGGGGATCACCCTGGCAGACGGCCTGCGCTGCCTGCCGGCGGAGCTGAAGATCTGCGGGGAGGGGCAGGTACTGCTGACCCTGCGGGAGGGAAAGTTCCATCAGGCCAAGCGGATGCTGGCCTTCTGCGGCACACCGGTGGTGTATCTCAAGCGCCTGTCCATGGGGCCGCTGCGCCTGGGGGAGGATCTGCGGCCGGGGGAATTTCGTCATCTTACCCAGGAAGAAATTGACAGATTGCAGCAGGCGGTGGGGCTTGTAGCGGCAGATTGCCAAAAAAATGACAACAATTTTTGTAAGATTCATAAAAAACCCCTTGCAAATCCGTGATTCTGACGGTATAATACAGAAAACGGATAAACAGATTGCACAAATTCATCCTATCTAAGGATGTCCGGGAGGAATATCATGTCGGGACGGATCTTTCAAAATGTAGTGCTGCAGTTTAAGGAGACCACGGATCGGGTCATTGGCGTTATGGATGCCGAAGGCAGCGTCATCGCCTGCAGCGAGCTCACCGGGATTGGCAAGAAGTGGACTAAGTATGTGGAGGCTATCGAGCTGGCTGATGGCAACTGTGTGGCCATCGAGGGCAAGACCTTCAAGGCGCTGCCCGGCTGGGGTAGTCACTTTGACTACGCCGTGTTTGCCAGTGGGGACGACAGCGTGGGGCGCACTGTGTGTTCCATGGCCTGCGTGGCCCTGAACTCTGCCAAGGCCTACTATGAGGAAAAGCACGACAAGGGCTCTTTTATTAAGAATATTATTTCTGACAATATCCTCATCAGCGATATTTACATGCGCGCCAAGGAGCTGCATGTGCCGGTGGAGGTGAGCCGGGGTGTATTTGTCGTCCGGCCTATTGATGAGCGGCTGGAATCCGTGCCTATGGATGTGATCCAGGGCCTGTTTCCTGACCGGCAGAACGACTTTGTTCTCAGCGTGGGCGAGTCGGATGTGGCGCTGATCCATCAGCTGCCGGACAACGCTGATGGACGCGACCTGGACAAGGTGGCACAATCCATCGGTGAGGCGCTGAAGGTGGACGGCGAGAGTACCGTGTTTGTGGGTGTGGGCACCGTGGCCACCCATCTGCGGGATTTGGCCAAGTCCTATAAGGAGGCTCAGATAGCCATCGAGGTGGGAAAGGTTTTCGATACCGAGCGCTATATTGTGAACTACGAGAACCTGGGCATCGGTCGGCTGATCTATCAGCTGCCCACCACCCTGTGCGAGATGTTCCTGCAGGAGGTCTTTAAGAAGAACCCCATTGATGCCCTGGATCAGGAGACCCTGTTCACCATTTATAAGTTCTTTGAAAATAACCTAAATGTGTCCGAGACCGCCCGGAAGCTCTTTGTACACCGCAACACCCTGGTGTATCGGCTGGAGAAGATCAAAAAGCTCACAGGGCTGGATCTGCGGGAGTTTGATGATGCCATTACCTTCAAGGTTGCTCTAATGGTCAAGAAATACCTCACCAGCCGCGGGATCGACGCATAAAAAGCATAAGAGACCCTGTCAGGGAGACACCATAGCCCGGTGCCTCCCTGTTTTCACGCCATAGGGGCAATTGCCCGGGAGGGCATCCGTAGGGGGCTGTTTCCTTGGGGATGGGACTGACGGGTTTCGCCTGACTTCCCTACAGTTCACACTTTTTTCATATTTTTCCTGTTGCAAAATACGGGGAAAAACCGTATAATGAAGCATGTAACCATTTTGTAACTTTTTCTGCGGAAAGCATCCGCGTTTCTGAGAATTGCGAGGAATATATGATTCGGCTTATTGATGTTAAAAAAGTATATGACAACGGTACAGAGGCCCTAAAGGGTATTTCGTTTACTATAGAGGATGGGGACTTTGTCTTTTTGGTGGGCCCCTCCGGGTCCGGCAAATCCACCATTATCAAGCTGCTCACCGGGGAGATTGTACCTACCGCCGGGCGGGTCATGGTCAACGGCTTTTCCATGGGCCGCATCTCCGATAAGCAGATCCCCTACATGCGCCGCACCATCGGCGTGATCTTTCAGGATTTCCGGCTTATCACGGGCAAGACCGTGAGAGAAAACCTCAGCTTGGCCATGTGCGCCGTGGGCGCCGGGCCGCGGGAGATTAAAAACCGTATTCCCTATGTGCTGGAGCTGGTGGGCCTGAAGGGCAAGGAGGGGAGCTTTCCCGATCAGCTCTCCGGCGGCGAGCAGCAGCGGGTGGCCATTGCCCGGGCGCTGGTCAATAATCCCAGCACTATCGTAGCCGATGAGCCTACCGGTAACCTGGATCCCGCCCGCTCCCTGGAGATCATGACCCTGTTGGAGCGGATCAATGCCCTGGGCACCACCGTGGTGGTGGTCACTCACGAAAAGGGCCTGGTGAACCACTTTGATAAGCGCGTAATCACCATTAACGACGGTATGGTGGCCGGCGACGGTATGGGACGGTATGAGGTGGTCAAATGAAGGGTAATTTCGGATATTTCTTCCGGGAGGGCAGCCGGAATATGTTCTCCCACGGGTTCATGTCCTTTGCAGCCATCGGCATCACCGTGGCGTGTCTGCTCATTATGGGCACATTCTCCTTAGTGGCCTACAATGCGGATTATAACCTGAAAAACCTGCAGAAGGAGAATGCCATTTTGGCGTTTATTGACGAGACACTGTCGGATGAGGACGCTCGGGCGCTGCAGAGCAAGGTGGAGGCGGTGCCCAATGTGGCCGACGCTACCTTTGTGTCCCGGGAGCAGGCCCGGGATAGCTATGTGGCCCAGTACGATGAAAACGATCTCTACGCAAACCTGGATCCGAGTATCTTCCGCCACCGCTTTGTCATTCATTTGCAGGACGATGCTCTGTTGTCCGAAACCGTGGAGGCCCTGCGCCAGGTGGACGGCATTGCCAAGGTCCGGGCGGACGAGGCTATCTCCGCCGGATTTATCACAGCCCGCAATGTGGCCAGCGTTATCAGCGTGACGCTCATTGTCATTCTGCTGATCGTGTCCGTGTTCATCATTTCCAATACCATCAAGCTCACCACCTTTGACCGGCGGGACGAAATCGCCATTATGAAGATGGTGGGCGCCACCAACGGGTTTATCCGATGGCCCTTCGTATTTGAGGGACTGCTTATCGGCGTGTTCGGCGCCGTGATCGGCTTTGGCCTGCAGTGGCTGCTGTATAACGCCATTGCCAACGGCATTGCCGGGTCTGACACCCTGCAGCTGCTGCGGGTAGTCAGCTTCGCAAAGATCTGGTGGCCCGTAGCAGGTGTATTCCTGCTGGCGGGTGTTTTGGTGGGAGTGGGCGGCAGCCTGACAGCTATCCGGAAATTCCTACAGGTGTAAAGGAGGTACCTATGTCTTTTCGCAAACGAGTGGCATCTTTTTTGTGCGCCGCGTGCATGCTGGTGTCCATCCTGTCCGTATCCCGGCCGGCGACGGTGTATGCCGGCAGCCTGGACGATCAGCTTCAGGAGGCCAGGGACGCCCAGGCAGAGCTGGAAAAGCAGATTGAGGCTGTTCAGGCTGACAAAAGCAAGGCCATTGAGGAAAAGGCCCTGCTGGATCAGCGCAACGAAATGCTGCGCACAGAGGTGAACCTCATCCAGCAGCAGGCCGACGAGACCGAGGCTCGCATTACCGAGCTGACCGAGAAGGAGAAGGAACAGTACGAGCTGTTCTGCAAGCAGGTGCGACAGGAGGAGGAGCGGGGCACGGTTTCCTATTGGTCGGTGATTTTTAAGGCCACCGACTTTACCGACCTCCTGGCCCGGATGGATTTTGTAAACGAAGTGATGGACTATGACCGCCAGGTCATAGCCGACCTTCAGGAGACCCGCCAACAGCTTTCCGAGGACAAAGCAGCCCTGGACCAGCAAAGGACGGAGCTGTCCAGCTCCCAAAAGAAGCTGCAGCAGCAGATTGACGAGGCCAACGCACTGATTCGGGAGTATGAAAACACGGAGGCCGGCCACCAGGCGCTGCTGGATGAGGCGGAGGCGGACGAGGCCCGCATTCAGGAGCTGATCCGCAAGCAGCAGCAACAGAACAATAACAGCGGCAGCAGTGGTGGGAATAATAGCGGCAGCACAGGCGGCTACATCTGGCCCACTAATAATACCCGCGTGATCACCAGCCCCTATGGCAACCGCTGGTGCCCCTATCACGGCTGGGAGTGGCACAACGGCGCGGATATTGACGCAGCCTACGGCTCTCCGGTGCTCGCGGCTAATTCCGGCACGGTGATCCAGGCCGGGTGGAACGGGGGCTACGGCATCAGTGTGATGATCTCTCACAGCGACGGCATCACCACCCTGTATGGCCACATGAGCGATTGGAATGTGACCGCAGGGCAGACGGTTTCCCAGGGCGATATCATCGGTTGGTGCGGCAGCACCGGCAATTCCACCGGGGCGCACATCCATTACACTATGTATAAGGACGGACAGACCATCGATGTTATGAACTACCTCCCAGGCTATATTGCCTACGATTGGTAAATAGAACAGGCTTTTCCGAAGGGCGGACACAGAAGGTGTCCGCCCTTTTACAATCTGCCCCTTGCCGTCGTACAGCCGACTGCGGCCAGCCGTAGTGTTCCTGCACTGCGCGCGCAGGGAGGACATGCGCGGCTGCCAAATACCCGGGCTGCGGGGCGTCGAGGACGCCGCCCCCTACGGGGTCCTGTGCGCTATACCTTTTCACTTTTCCGCCCGCATATTCCTCCGCCCGCCTTCATACACTGCCACGGGAGGGGATTATCATGCTTGGATGGATCGATTGGAAGCCCCAGGGACTGCCCCTGATCCGGAAACGGGTGGAACTGCTGTGCGGCATGCCTTTGTGCCGGGTGGAGATTTCCGGAAAAGCTATGCCGCTGCTGCGGCCTTTTCTGCGCCGGGAGGAGAGAATTCTGCGTCAGGCAGGCGTGCGGGAGGGGGCCTGGCGGGACGATCTGCCGGAGTGTCTACACCTGGGCCTTGTACCGGTGGAGACGGCGCCCTTGCGCCGGGCTGTGCTGCCGGCCCTGCTGGAGCAGGCCTTCCGGCAAAAACGCCTGTCCGATAAAAATGCCTCCGTGCGCCTGACGGCGGATGGGACGAGCCTGCCGGTGTACTGGGCGGCGCAGCTGCTGGTGCAGCGGGTACGGTATCTGCACCTGGATACGGGATATGGCCAGGGGGCCCTGGAGCAGTGGCTCCTGCAACGCTATGGCCTGGCCTGCGGCGGGGCGGAGCCGGAGCTGGAGGTGACCCTGCGGCGGGATGGGGTCCCATCGGCCCTGCTGCTGGGAGAAAACTGCATGCGCCAGGAGATCGACTACATATTGCCGCCTGCCTTGCGCGGCGAGATTCCCGGCGGCGGCGAGGGGGAGCGGCTGCTGGCGGCTCTGTATCGGCAGGATCGGCTGCACCTAACGGAGCTGGCGGTGGCAAGAATTCATTTCGATGCTTGACACCGGGGCGGAAACTCACTATAATGCAGTATGACTTATTATAAAATCGGTGTAGAATTACAATAGGGGATACACCGAATCATCGAAAGGAAGCATAACCATGGTTAAAGAGTTCAAAATGAGCCAGGAGCGATATGACGAGCTGAAAGCGGAGCTGGACTACAGCAAAACCACCCGGGCCGACGAGATCGCCGAGCTCATCAAGGAAGCCCGCGGCTTTGGCGACCTGAGTGAAAACAGCGAGTACGACGAGGCCAAAAACGAGCAGGGCAAGCTCTACTCCCGCATTGCTGAGCTGGAGGAGATTCTGCTCCACGCCAAGATCGTCAATGAGTCCGAAGCTGATTCCAATAAAATTTCCATCGGCTGCAAGGTCACGGTTACCAACCTTTCCACCGGCAAAAAGCTGCCCGTCTACAAGATCGTCGGTTCCCAGGAGGCGGACGTGATGAACCACGCTGTATCCGAGGATTCCCCCTTTGGCAAGGCGCTCATGGGTCGGAGCGCCGGGGAGGAGATCGCCGTGGAGGCCCCCAGGGGCGTGATCCGTTATCACATTGATTCCATCGAGAGATAAACTATATTTTTTACAAAAGGAGGATGCCCGCCATGGCAGAGCAAGTAAACCGAATCAACGAACAGGAGCAGGATCTCAAGCAGATCCTAAAGGTGCGCCGTGACAAACTTAAGGCCCTGCAGGATGCGGGAATGGACCCTTTTGCCATTACCAAGTATGATGTCACCCACCACGCCCAGGATATTAAGGATAATTTTGACGCCCTGGAGGGGCAGACCGTCTCCGTAGGCGGCCGCCTCATGTCCAAGCGCGGCATGGGTAAGGTCTCCTTCTGCGATCTGCAGGATAGGTCCGGCCGCATCCAGCTCTATGCCCGCCGGGACGAGATGGACCTGGACGAATATAACCGCTTCAAGAAGTACGACATCGGCGACATCGTGGGCGTGGAGGGCACCGTTTTCCGCACGGAAAAGGGCGAGATGAGCGTCCGCGCCAAGCACATCACCCTGCTGAGTAAATCCCTGCAGCCGCTGCCCGAGAAGTTCCACGGCCTCACGGACAAGGAAATGCGCTATCGCCAGCGCTATGTGGACCTCATTATGAACCCCGAGTCTAAGCGCAATTTTGAGATCCGCAGCAAGTTCGTGGCCTATCTGCGCCGCTATTTGGACGGCCTGGGCTTCATGGAGGTGGAGACTCCCGTTCTCAGCCCCATTGCCGGCGGCGCCAACGCCCGGCCCTTCATCACCCACCACAATGCCCAGGATATTGACATGTATATGCGCATCGCCACAGAGCTGCACCTGAAGCGGCTTATCGTCGGCGGTATGGAGCGGGTGTACGAGGTGGGCCGCATCTTCCGCAACGAGGGCATGGACACCAAGCATAACCCGGAGTTCACCACCTGTGAGCTGTACCAGGCGTTCACCAACCTGGACGGCATGATGGATATTCTGGAGGGCATCCTCTCCGGCGCTGCCAAGGAGATTTTGGGCACCTACCAGGTCACCTGGCTGGGTCATGAAATCGACCTGACCCCCTCCTGGAGGCGCATCACCATGGCTGACGCCGTGAAAAACGTCACCGGCGCCGACTTTATGGCCTGTATCGGCGATGCTGACAGGGGCGTGGAGCTGGCTAAGAGCGTGGGCGTGGATATGGATGGCGTGGCGCATACCTGGGGCAACGCCCTCTATGAGACCTTTGACCAGAAGGTGGAGGAGACTCTGGTGCAGCCCACCTTCATCACCATGTATCCTGTGGAGGTCAGCCCCCTGGCCAAGCGCAGCCCCCAGCAGCCTGCCCTTACAGAGCGATATGAGATGTTCATCTGCGGCTGCGAGATGGGTAACGCCTTCTCCGAGCTCAATGACCCCATTGACCAATATCAGCGCTTCAAGGCCCAGGCGGAAAAGCGCGCTCAGGGTGACGAGGAGGCCGACATGATGGACGAGGATTTCGTCCTGGCTCTGGAATACGGCATGCCCCCCACCGGCGGTCTGGGCTTCGGCATCGACCGCTGCAGCATGATGCTCTGCGGTACCGATTCTATTCGGGATGTGATTTTGTTCCCCACAATGAAACCTTTGGACAAGGATAAGACCGAAAAGGCCGAGACCAAGGCGGAAGAAAAGTCCGTTGAAGCGGCTCCTATCGTCGAAGAAAAAATTGATTTTTCCAATGTGGAGATCGAGCCGCTGTTCCAGGATCAGGTGGATTTTGACACCTTCTCCAAGAGCGATTTCCGTGCCGTGAAGGTCAAGGAATGCGAAGCCGTGAAGAAGTCCAAAAAGCTCTTAAAGTTCGTTTTGGACGACGGAACCGGCGTAGATCGGGTCATTTTGAGTGGTATTCACGAGTATTATGAGCCGGAAGAGCTGGTTGGAAAGACCTGCATCGCCATCACCAATCTGCCTCCGAGAGCGATGATGGGTATCGATTCCTGCGGTATGCTCATCTCTGCCGTGCATCACGAAAACGGCGAAGAAAAGCTCCATCTGCTGATGGTCGATCCTCACATTCCGGCAGGCGCAAAGCTCTATTGATTGCCCCCTGATCGAGCTAAAAAAGCCTCTCGTACACCAATCCGTACACCAATTTACACCAAGGGTGCACCACGGATGCCGAGAAAAATGTGCGATTGAATTTCAGCCTCGCAGAAGTGATTCTGCGGGGCTGTTTTTTTGAAAACTATATATTCAGATATGAGACTCGGTGAGAAATCACCGGGTCTTATTTTTTGCGCTCACTACGCCTACTAAACAGGTGCAGTGGGCGCTTTTTTGTCTTCTGGAACCGGCACAAAAAATTTTTTTGAAAAAGTGTGGGAATCTCGCAAAAAAATTCGGCAAAGAGAAAGTGAGAAGGCGAAAAGCCTTCCGGGAACCTTGAAAATTTCATATACATTCATCAGATACATTCCTTGAGCCAACAGCCAAATGAAGGTACGCCAAGACCCACCTGCCGCTAACGGTATCAGCGGGACAAAAGGTGGAGAGCGACCCCGAAACCATTCTGAAATATCTGGCAGCTACGGATACGGCCACGACAGGCTTAGGGGTATAATGATACTTTTCTACGGAACCGGCGGAGTACCCGGCGGGGGTGAGATTCCCATGGACCCGATTCGCTATCGGGCGTCTGATGACTTCCTTTTCTGCATTTAGGGTTCGAGGAAAAATGAAATGCAGCGACGAAAGCCCCAAAGGATGCTTTGAGGCTTTCGTGGATCAGAAATGATTCAAATTCAGAGAAAGGAGGAAAACCCCATGGAAAACTGTAAGGTGATCGCCATCACGAATCAGAAGGGCGGCGTCGGCAAAACAACGACCGCAGTCAATCTCGGCGTGGGACTTGCAAGCTCCGGGAAACGGGTCCTGCTGGTAGATGCTGATCCGCAGGGCAGCTTAACGGTGAGCCTCGGCATAAAGAACCCAGACGAGCTGGATGTGTCGCTGTCGTCCCTTATGCAGTCGGTCATTGATGATGAGCCTCTTGCGGAAGGGGCAATTATCCGGCACCAGGAGGGTGTGGATTTGCTCCCCTCGAACATTGAGCTCTCCGGTATGGAAACGGGCCTGTTCAATGTCATGAGCCGCGAGTATGTTCTGAAGAACGCCATCGACGGCATGAGAAAGAGCTACGACTATATTCTGATTGACTGTATGCCCTCGCTGGGTATGATGACGGTCAATGCGCTGGTTGCGGCAGACAGTGTGATTATCCCGTCTCAGCCGAACTTCCTGTCAACCAAAGGTCTTAACCTGCTTCTGCGCTCCATTTCAAAGATCAAGCGGCAGATCAACCCAAGATTAAAGATTGACGGCATTTTGCTGACGATGGTGGATAACCGCACCAACAACGCCAAGGCGATTATTTCCTCGCTTCGTTCCACCGTGGGAGAGAACATCCGCGTGTTCCGTTCCGAGATTCCTTTTTCGGTAAGAGCTGCGGAGTGCAGTCTTTCCGGAGAAAGCATCTTCTCCCATGACAGGAACGGCAAGGTCGCAGCAGCGTATGAGGCACTCACAAAGGAGGTGACAGAGCTTGAAGAGCGTGCAAAAAATCGATCTGGGCCTGACCGGGTACGATGAGCTTTTCATGAATGACGCGGAGCGAAAGGAAAATAAACTCCCGCGCATTTATGATATCCCCCTCTCGGAGATCGACGATTTCCCTGACCATCCCTTCAAGGTGAAGCTGGATGAGGACATGGATCAGCTTGTCCAGAGCATCAAGGAGCGCGGGATCATCACACCTGTCACGCTCCGACCGAAGGAAGACGGGCGGTACGAGATCGTATCGGGGCATCGCAGAAAGAAAGCCTGCGAGCTTGCCGGGTTTGATACCGTGAAGGCCGAGGTGCGGGAGCTGACCCGTGATGAGGCCATCATCCTGATGGTGGAATCGAACCTGCAGCGTTCTGTGATCCTGCCGAGTGAAAAAGCTTTTTCGTACAAGATGCGCTTGGAGGCCATGAAGAGACAAGCAGGCAGACCAGCTCAAGATAATTATTCCCCATTGGGGAACAATTCTTTTGGAACAAAATCCTCAGACGAAATGGCTGCGGAAGTGGGAGAAAGCAAAAATACTATCTTCCGCTATATTCGCCTTACCGAGCTTATTCCGGAGCTTCTGGATTTGGTTGATGAGGGACGCATTGCGTTCAGACCGGCGGTGGAGCTTTCGTACCTGCAAAAAGAGGAACAGCGCGCCCTGCTGGAGCAAATCGCCTACGCAGATGCCACGCCGTCCCTTGCCCAGGCCATCAAGCTGAAGCGGTTCTCCCAGGACGGGAAGCTGACCAACGAGGTCATCGAGTCGATTATGAGCGAGGAAAAGCCGAACCAGAGGGAGAAGATCAACATCAAGTACGCTGAGGCCAGAAGATTTATCCCCGCCAGCATTCCCTACGAAAAAACCGGTGAGTATATTCTGAAAGCGCTGGAATATTATCACCGGTATCAGGAACGGCAGAAAAGTCGGAATGACGCAAGATAGGTTCTTCGCCAAGGGGGCAGTTTACCCTTTTGACGCTGCGTCAGCGCCGTTCCCCCTCTCACACTCTCCCCCCTCATTTACCGGCAATACCAGCTCAAAAGGAAAATATACAGGCGGCACAATTGAAGAAAACCAAGTGCATTCGTACAATATGAGAAAAAACAGTCATTGGAGGTCATCCCATGAAAAAGAATCTCATGTTGTGCGCGCTCCTGCTTTCTGTATTGCTTTCCGGATGCGCCGCAGAGCCCCTGCAAGGGCAAACGGTGGGAAACACACCGAAAGCTCCAACGCCGCAGGAAGAAACGCCTGCTTTCTTTGAGCCGGTATCCACAGATTCAAGCGCTCCCGCCAAAGCACCGACAGAAGCCGCCGATCCAGCAGCTTGCACATCAAATGAGGACAAGCGCGAAAGCGGCGCTGCTATTTCTTCTGAGCCGGTAAGCGCACCCACGGAATCGAACGCGCCGGCATCGGAAGAGACCAAGCAGCCACCCGTGCTTCCGGAGAAGCCGGAGAAAACAGAAAGTCCCACAAAGGAACCATCCGCTCCTACAATAACCGAGCCGAAACCGACTCCGGAGCCCGAGCCCGCATTTGATATCGAGCACTGGATTTCTTACGCAAAAAGCACGGCGGTGAGCTTGGGACTGACCTTGGATAGCTCGGCAACTGATTGCTGGGACAATCCGATCACCGCGAAGCCGACCTGCATCTACCTGGAGCGAGACATCAGCTCCCGTCTGAACAGATATGCGAAGGACGAGGAGGTAACCGCTGTCTGGTTCTGGTACGAGTGCATCGGCACAGGCAGCTACCTGATCTACATCGGGTACGCATAAGCATCAACAAATCAACACACCGAAATGAGCATCGTGGAAGCACGGTGCTTTTTTCATGCCTTGAAGGAGGA
>ERZ857757.669-NODE-669-length-33150-cov-3.884393_pt1 | contig 33150 bp, 32 predicted proteins | sample MGYA00519764_ERZ857757 | MGnify/ENA primary metagenome ERZ857757 (study PRJEB31778, sample SAMEA3449359) | human gut metagenome | biome: human gut; feature: human-associated habitat; material: faeces | place: United Kingdom | collected 2010/2012 ...
TCGTCGAAGAAGATGACGCAGGGCGCGCTGAGCCGCGCACGGCGGAATACGGCGGAGCCGCCCGCAAGGACATTCGCGCCCTGCCGGAAAAGGTCGATGCCTCGACGCCGCAGTACGCCCGCGAGTTTTTGGACTATTACGACAATCCGGAGCGCGGCAAGCATCCCAATTCGACGGGCTACTATTCCTATACGAGCCTCGCGCCGATGATGAATTTCTTTCCGTTCGTACAGATCGGGACCATCTCTCCGCGTCCGCTGCTCTTCATCGTGGGCGAGCATGCCGTGTCGGCCTACTTTTCGGAAGACGCCTATGCGAAGGCTGCCGAGCCCAAGGAGCTGTTCGTCGTCGAAGGGGCCACGCACGTCGATCTCTACGACCGTCCGGAATATCTGGCAATCACGCTGCCCAAACTGGACGGCTATTTCAGGCAATACCTCAAATAACGAACCGATATGAAATGGATACTTATCGTTGCAGCCGCAGCCTTGTCGGGCGCCTGCTGCAACCGAGCGGCCGAAACAGCGCAAACGCAGCTGGCGGAGGATGTTTTTGCCAAAGGTTCGCTGCTGGAGAACAACCCGAATTTCACGGGCGATGCCTGGCTCGAAATGTTCGTCACGGCGGCCGACTCGATGGACTGCACGGTCGGCAACGTGACTTTCGCTCCCGGCGTGCGCAACGGCTGGCATGCACATCCGGGCGGTCAGATTCTGCTCTGCACTTCCGGCCGGGGACTGTATCAGGAAAAGGGCGGAGCGGTCCGCGAGCTGCGCCCCGGCGACGTGGTGAAAATCGCCCCCGGCGTAGTGCACTGGCACGGTGCGGCTTCCGACAGCGAGTTCACGCATATCGCCATCGGCACGCAGGTGTCGAAAGGCCCGGCCGAATGGTTCGGTCCGGAGGCCGGCAACGAATAGAAAACCATCCGTTCGACGAATCGGATAAATAATGTACGAAGTATGAAAAAGATTCTTTTGATTCCGTTTTTGTTTTTTTCGCTGGCGGCGATGGGCGCCTGCTCGGCGGACGAAAAGACTTCCGACCCGGAAACACCCGATCAGCCGGCCGGGAACAGTAATATCCTGGTCGCCTATTTCTCTGCGACGGGCAATACGCAGCGCGTGGCCGAACGCATTGCAGCGCTGACCGGAGCCGATGTGTATCGTATCGAGGCGGCCGATCCGTATGCTGCGGATCCCTACGATGACAGCGACCGTGTTCAACGCGAGGCGTACGGCGACCTGCGGCCCGGCGTGGCGAATCTGCCCGCTGCGGAGACAATCGCACGGTACGACACGATTTTCGTCGGTTCGCCCTGCTGGTGGCACCAGCCTGCGATGGTCGTCTGCACCTTTCTCGAAGCCTACGATCTGAGCGGCAAGACCATCGTTCCGTTCTTCACCTACGGAGCGACGACCTATCTGAACGAGTCGATGCAGAAGATCTACCGCCTTACTCCGGAGTCGAAGCACATTCCGGCAACTCTTCCGGAGGACCTCGATCCGGACGACATTACCACGCCCGGGCGTCCGGACGATGCTGGGATCGACATGCCGGGGAGTGCCGGCGGAGTGGAAGCATGGCTGAAAAGAATCGGAATTTGAGCCTCACGGCAAAGCGCAAGGCGAGATAAATCGTTATCTTTGCAAAAAACAGAGGTTGACGATATGGAACGATTGCATGTATTCGACTGTTCGAACGTCCTGATAGCGAGTTTTTTCACCGACGACCGGGGTTGCGCGCACGAGAATCGGGAGCATACGCTTATCTATTTGTGTTCCGGTGAGCTCGAAATTGAGGAGCGTGGCCGAAAAACGGTGTTGCATCCGGGCGAATGCGCTTTCATGCGGCGCGATAACCGGATGTGGTTGCAGAAACACGCCGATGCAGAGCATCCGTACCGTTCTGTCGTGTTGAAATTCACGAAACCCTTTCTGCGGGAGTTTTACCAGACACTTGATCGGAAAGAGATTCCCGTGGAATCGAAACGTGAAAAAGTGAGCCTGCGCGTATTGCCTAATAACCGCCCCGACATCCGTAGCTTGTTCGAGTCGGTCATTCCGTATTTCGATACAGGTGTGAAGCCCTCCGACGACGTATTGAAATTGAAAATGATCGAGGGAGCCTATGTCTTATTCAATACAGATAAGACTCTCTACGCTTCGCTGTTCGATTTCGTCGATCCGTGGAAAATAGACATCATCGACTATCTGAACGATAACTACATGTATGACCTATCGATGGAGGAAATAGCAAATTATACGGGCCGCAGTCTGGCGACATTCAAACGAGATTTTGCCAAAGTCAGCGAACTGACACCGCAAAAATGGATTATCAAACGTCGATTGGAGGCCGCTCACGAGTTGATAAAATCCGGCAAGAAAAAAGTGACAGAAGCCTGTTTCGATGTCGGATTCAAGAATCTTTCCCATTTCTCGAAAGTCTATAAGGAAACCTACGGTTATGCGCCCAGCATGATTTGAACCTGATAGATCGGCACAAAATTCCTGATGAACTTCACGACAAAATTATTTGAGCCTCGCAGCAAAGCAGTTGCGAGGCTCTCTTTTTACCTTTACATCAGAAAATTAAAACATAGGATAATATGAATGATATTTTTTCAAAAGATCTCAACGGTGAGATGGTCTCACCAGATGAACCGGGCTATGATGCACTCATTGACGACATTTTCCGCACAATGGAGACGGCACAGGAACTTACGACGGTCGGCATACGCGACCAGAAGCGTGTACATGAACTGATGGAAAAGATTCTGGGCAAAGAGTTGCCGGAAAGCACCACCGTGTTGCCGCCGCTCTATATCGACTACGGCAAGCCCGTGACTATCGGCAAGGGATGTTTCATCCAGCAGTGCTGCACCTTCTTCGGACGCGGCGGCATCACCATCGGCGATAACGTATTCATCGGGCCGAAAGTGAATCTGATAACGATCAACCACGACGTGAACCCCGACAACCGCAGCGCCACCTACAGACGTCCTATCGTCATCGAGGACAAGGTATGGATCGGTATCAACTCCACGATATTGCCGGGTGTCAGGATCGGTTACGGAGCTATCGTCGGCGCCGGCAGCGTGGTGACGAAAGACGTTCCGGCTATGACCGTCGTGGCTGGCAATCCGGCAAAAATCATCAAAACAATCGGAAACAAATAAATTATGGAAGAGAAAAAAGGAATTAGCCGCCGCGGTTTTCTGAAGACTGCGGCCGCCGTAGGAGCGGTTCTGACCATTCAGCCCGCAATCAATAAGGTAAAGGCCGCCAATGCCGCACTCAACGGAGAAAACGCATTGTCCGTGAAAAAAGGCGGTATGCCGCACCGCACGCTCGGCACGGGCCGGGCCGCTTTCGAAGTCTCCGCCCTCGGTTTCGGGGTGATGGGCATGACCTACAACCGCAGCCAGCACCCGGATAAGAAACAGTGCATCCGTCTGCTGCACGAAGCCGTGGAGCGTGGCGTGACGCTTTTCGACACGGCGATCATCTACGGGCCGCTGACCAACGAACTGCTGGCAGGCGAAGCCCTCGCCGAGTTCAAGGGCAGGATCAATGTGACAACCAAATTCGGACACGAGGTCATCGACGGCAAAGGCACGGGGCGTCAGGACAGCAGCCGCAAAACGGTACGTCGATACTGCGAGGACTCGCTCCGCCGGCTGAAACTCGATTCGCTCCCGATGTTCTACCAACACCGCGCCGACCCCGATACTCCGGCTGAAGAGGTGGCGCAGACCATCGCCGAGCTGATGAAGGAGGGCAAGGTGCAGCATTGGGGCATGTGCGAAGTCGCTGCCGACACCATCCGTCGGGCACATGCCGTATGCCCGCTGACGGCCATACAGAGCGAATACCACCTGATGCACCGCGACGTTGAGACGAACGGCGTGCTGGATGTCTGCCGCGAGCTGGGGATCGGATTCGTGCCGTACAGTCCGATCAACCGGGGATTTTTGGGCGGCTGCATCAACGAATACACGGTTTTCGACCCGACGAACGACAACCGCCAGACCCTGCCGCGTTTCCAGCCGGAGGCGATACGGGCAAATACACGCATCGTGAACGTGCTGCAACAGTTCGGACGTACGCACGGCATGACCTCGGCACAGGTGGCGCTCGGCTGGCTGTTGCAGAAAACCCCGTGGATCGTGCCGATTCCCGGAACGACCAAGCTGTCGCATCTGGAGGAGAACCTCCGTACGCTCGATTTCAACCTCGCCGCCGAGGAGTGGCGCGCGCTCGAAACGGCCGTCGCCGCCATTCCCGTCGTAGGCGACCGCTACAATGCTGAGCAGCAGCGGCAGGTTGGACGCTGACCCTCATTCAATCCATAGCCTTATTTGTTCCGAGGTTTCGGAGCGGATAAGGCTATTCTTTTGGGCGTCCCATCTCATCGAACATCTCCCGGTGTTCGTTGCCCCATGCGTCCATCATACGGATGATGGGGACGAGCGATTCGCCGAGCGGTGTCAGAAAGTATTCCGTTTTCATCGGAATCGTATCGTATACTACGCGGCGCACGATCCCGACGGATTCCAGTTCGCCGAGCTGCTGCACCAGCACGCGCCTCGTCGCACCCTTTATCGCATGCTGAAACTCCACGGGGCGGTGGATGCCCTTGGTCATGCAATTAATCAGATAGGGCTTCCATTTCGCGCCCATGACATACTGCGTAATCGTCACGCCGCAGTCGAGATCTATCGGGGGTATCTTATATTCGTACATACGTTGCAAATGTACATAAATCCCGCGATACGGGAAAAGAATCACACTGTGATAAATTTATCACATATTGCAGTCGTATAGTGTCTTATCTAACTTTGCTGCCGATAAGAACTGCGAACGTATGAAACGATTATTAACCGCAGGATTGTTTGCAATCCTCACAACAACGATCTGTATGGCTCGAATCAATGAAAAAGAGATTCTGTCGGACGAACTGTGCGACAAACTGTGCGCCGCGGCGCGCGAGAAGAGTAAGGAATTGGGTATCGACATCAGTTTCGCCGTTGCCGACCGGCACGGTCTGCCGCGTGTCTACCGTCGTTACGGCGATGCGCTGGTATTGAGTATCACGCTCGTGCCGGGCAAAGCGTACACGGCGGCCGTAACGCAATGCAAGACGAAAGATGTGGCTTCGGCCGCCGCCGAAAGTGCACCCTTGATGGGTATTCAGACCAACGATCCGCGCATTACGCTCGTTGCAGGCGGTTATCCGCTGTTTGTGGATGGAAAGATTGTCGGGGCCATCGGCGTTGGCGGCGGTACGGAAGCGCAGGACTGTGAGATCGCCGAACATGTGGTGAGCGTGTTCGAGAGTTTCGGCGACTGAACGGTTCGGGACTTTCCGGATAAAATGAATTAAGCCTCGCAACAAATACGTTGCGGGGCTTTGCTTCCTGCCTTGGGTTGCAAGAACGGGTTGTGTTTCGGCGTTGCGGTTCTCTTCCGAAATGCAGGGACCGTTGGGCGAAGTTTACCGTTCAGCTCGCATGGGGTTTTCCAGAAAATCCCGATATGAAAGCCGGATTCCTTCCTCCAATTCCGTCTTATAAGTCCATCCGAGTGCCGCGGCTTTCGACACATCGAGCAATTTGCGGGGTGTGCCGTTGGGTTTGGAGGGGTCCCAGCGGATTTCACCTTCATAGCCGACCGTTTTCGCCACGAGTTCCGTCAGTTCCCTGATCGAAAGTTCCTTGCCCGTACCGGCATTGACCGTCTCGTTGCCGCTGTAATTGTTCATCAGGAACACGCACAGGTCGGCGAGGTCATCCACATAGAGGAACTCGCGCAGCGGACTTCCGTCGCCCCAGCAGGTCACGAAAGGCAGATGCTGTTCTTTCGCTTCGTGGAAGCGGCGGATCAGCGCAGGCAGCACGTGGCTGTGGGTCGGATGATAGTTGTCGTTCGGACCGTAGAGATTCGTGGGCATTACGCTGATATAATCCGTGCCGTACTGACGGTTCAGGTATTCGCAGTATTTCAGTCCGGAAATCTTCGCCAGAGCGTAGGCTTCATTGGTCTTTTCCAGCTCGGATGTCAACAAACACTCTTCTTTCATGGGTTGGGGTGCCATACGCGGGTAAATGCACGACGAACCCAGGAATTCCAGCTTCTTGCACCCGTTCTGCCATGCCGAATGGATCACGTTCATCTCCAGGATCATGTTCTCGTACATGAAGTCGGCCAGGGCGCTTTGGTTCGCTTCGATGCCCCCGACTTTCGCGGCGGCCAAAAAGACATATTCCGGCTGTTCTTCGGCGAAGAAACGCTCGACGGCCTCCTGGCGGGTCAGATCGAGTTCCTTGTGCGTGCGGGTGACGATATTGGCATATCCCTGACGCTGCAATTCGCGCACGATGGCCGAACCGACCATGCCCCGGTGTCCGGCCACATATATTTTTGCATTTTTGTCCATCATGACTCCCCTATTTTACGATGCCTTTTTCAAGATACTCGGCAAGGTTCGTTTTTACCTGTTCGCCGGCACGTTCCACGGCCACTTTCGCCACATCCGCTTCGACCATGATACGTACCAATTCCCTGAACGGAGTTTTTGCCGGGTTCCAGCCCAGTTTCGTCTTGGCCTTGGTGGGGTCTCCCCAGAGATTCACCACATCCGTCGGACGGTAGAAATCCGGAGAAACCTCGACCAACACCTTGCCCGTCGCCTTATCGACACCTTTCTCGTTCTCGCCCTCTCCGACAAATTCCAATTCGATACCTACGTATTTGAATGCAAGATAGCAAAATTCACGCACAGAGTGCTGCTCACCGGTGGCGATGACGAAATCTTCCGGTTTGTCGTTCTGGAGAATCAGCCACATACATTCTACATAGTCCTTGGCGTAGCCCCAGTCGCGGAGCGACGACAGATTGCCTAAATACAATTTATCCTGCTTGCCTTGGGCGATGCGTGCAGCGGCGAGGGTGATCTTGCGGGTCACGAATGTTTCTCCGCGGCGCTCCGATTCATGGTTGAACAGGATGCCCGAGCAGCAAAACATGTCGTAGGCTTCGCGGTACTCCTTGACGATCCAGTAACCGTAGAGTTTCGCCACGGCATAAGGCGAATAGGGATGGAACGGGGTGTTTTCATTCTGAGGAACCTCCTCCACCTTGCCGTAGAGTTCCGAGGTCGAAGCCTGATAGATACGGCAGGTTTCAGCGAGACCACACTGGCGTACAGCCTCAAGGATACGCAGCACGCCTGTTGCATCGACATCGGCAGTAAACTCCGGAGCATCAAACGAAACCTGCACATGGCTCTGTGCGGCAAGGTTGTAGATTTCGTTCGGTTTTATTTTCCTAACCACTTGCAGAATGCTCATCGAATCGCCGAGGTCAGCGTAATGGAGGTGGAAGTTCGGATGCCCTTCCAAGTGGGCGATACGCTCGCGGTAATCGGTTGACGAACGGCGGATCGTGCCGTGAACATCATACCCTTTTTGCAAAAGGAGTTCAGCCAAGAACGAGCCGTCCTGACCTGTAATCCCAGTGATTAAGGCTGTTTTCATTTTTTAAGAAATAAATGTTATGGAATATTGCTAATGATGCAATGGGTAGAGCACAATGCTTTCGAAATCGATATGACGCATATAGCTCAGGAATGGGAATAGAAAGATGCGGCAGGACTATTTTCCCAAACGTCCGTGCCGAATGAAAATTTATGATTAATGTCCCGTATGGGTATTGTGCCGCTTACGCCGCCATTCCTGCCACAGAAGGCGAGGCAATGAGCCGAGAATGCCTGTGCATCGGGAGAGTTGTTTACGCGGTTCCTTAAAGATACGGTGCACAAACTCGAGGTGGCAACGGATCATCCATTGAGGAGCACGTGAAACCTCTGTCCCGCTGAAGAATTTGAACGCAGCCCCTACGGCAATCATGACACCATGATGCAAATAGGGTTTCAACCGGCTCATGAAGATCTCCTGTTTGGGAGCTCCTAAAGCGATCCAAATAATATCAGCGCCATCGGTCTCAATTATCCGGGCAATTCCCGGATAATCGAACTCCTCTACCTGGCGGAACGGCAGTTCGACGAACTGCATCTGTACGACATCGGGATTTTCCTTTTGCAAGTTGGCTTTCAAACCATCCAGGATGGCCTGTGAGGTTCCCATGAAAATCATCCGATACTTATGGCTACGGATAATATCCATGAAAATTTGGCTGCCGCAATATTGTTCATACCGCTTTCCATAAATCCAGCGGATATAGAGGGGTACATAACTGCTGTCGCAGATAGAGAACATTCCGCCATTTACAATGTCGAGATATTGCTTATGCCTATTTGCAGTATTTAGAATAACGCCATCAGCTACACATATATAGTCAGAACCCGGCAGTGTAAGTCGTTCAGCGATGGAATTATGTATTTTGGTCCTGTCAAATTCATAGTTGATATTGAAATAAGTCTTCATGATTTATTACCATTGTTTTACACTATTGATAAATAGGTTTGAACTTCTCTGTCTATAGAGATGGTATTTTCTATAAGCAATATCATAATTTTCGAATCCCTTTATTGAATAACTTAAACATGATCGCAATAGGGACAAATACTGAGAGAGTAGTTAAAAATATAACAATAGGCTCGCTGGAGAAATAAACATATGGTTGAAGAAATCTTGAACCAGTGAATAATATAGAATGAAGAAACCATAGAAACATGCTTATCCCTCCTAAGAAACAAAGTATACGGGATATCCAAGGTTTGCAAATGTTATTCATAAAAGATATCAGAACGTAAATAAAAGCGAAAGCGATTAAGCCCTCGCAAACAGATGCAAAAACTGCAAATAATGAATTGTAATCAAGATGAGACTGAATATACAGAAGTATGACTCTGACTGAAATCACACCACACAGTGCCAGTAAACAAACCCAGATTTTTTTAGAATACTTATTTAGGGTGTTGTCCAAGTGTTCGAAGAGTTTATATTTCGATGTGAATATTCCCATAAGGGAAGCGGCAAAAGGTGTCCAATATCCTGTTATTCCATAATGTGAAAGCACTAATGGTATACAAAGGCAACCAATAGTTGACAGACTTATAACCATGATACTTTTGGTTCTAAAACATCTGTTTAATATAGGGCAAGCTGCAATTAACAGTATATAATAGAGAACATACCAAGCGAAGATGACATTAATCCAATCTGCATAGAACCCAACCTCAAGGCCGAACATGTTTAATAATGCGGCAGTAGGCGTTGGGAGGTTCTCATTAAAAAACCATCCGATTACCCAAAAGAAGGCACATACGATCCAATACGAAAAAAGAAATGAAAAGATTCTTGCAGTCCGCTTCCTTATGGTATCATACAAATCCGATCGCTGGTAAATTGAGTAACCGCTTTGAAAAGCGAAAATATAAATACAGATATTCCCTATTCGGGCGGTCAACCAGACTATATAGTTGACATATTTACCTAACGCAGAATTCACACTAATTCCATCAATCAACCAATTAGGGTAAGAAAATAGATGATGCCATATCATTAAAAGTATTGCAATACCTGCAACCATTTGAGATTCGGTTTTACCATAGTACCCCCCCCCGTTTTTGCAGGTAATATTTTTCATATCAATGAAATATGTTTCTTTTTAGAACAACAACGAATCGATAGAGCGTATCGCTTAACAATCCGATGGGAGGGATGAATGGAAGAAATTTCCTTATTGAAGCATTAATCTTGCGAGACTTAAATTGAGCGGGAATAGTGATATTTTCAGAAAATTCACTATCGTCATATACAGAATGGATAATTTTCATCCATTTATTTCCGAATGTATTAATTGAGAAGTGGGTCCTTATGTTCCATAAATTGGAGGTACAATCAAAGTTATCTTCAACAAGCGATGACGCGATGGCAGAGGCAAGATCTTTCGTGCGACTTACCATAATATTGGGAAAAGGAACTGTGTCAATATAGCCGCTGCTCCATTTTGTTACCACTTTGCATCCGCATAACTGCATCTCCACAGCGCAGATGCAAAATGTCTCTGTGTTACCATCGGGATTAGGAATTCCGACACGACATTTTGTCATTATTTCATATTTCTCCTTACCTAATTGCCCATGTAAAATTACAGAGGGGTGAAGCAATCCGCTTTCCGTAGACAAATATTTGCCAAACTTTTTTTCATAATTTTCAGCAGCAATGCCAAGTGGCCCTATCTTGAACCGCCCACCATATAAGTTTGCAGAACCGATAACATGAAGTCGAGCGTCAGGTACAAGACGAAGTACTTCAGGCCATGCCTTAGCTAATACATGAAACCCTTTTGATTCATCAAGAGCACCCATGAAGACGGCATCATGGGGTCTAATATTGAATGGCATATTCTCCCGATTTCTATGAATGTTGTCATTTACCGAAACTGCATTGAAAACAAAAGAAGATTTATTAATTATGGGATTATCAATATAGTTCAAATAGTGGCCACGACTGACGAATACTACTTTTCTTATCGCATCCCATTGAGAGAACAATAAATGTCGGTAAAGAGAGCCTACGCAATGGCACCATACAATCACTTTTATTCCAGACAACTGAATTAAGTTCTTGATTAGGTTGAGAGGCCAACGAGAATCTATTATAAGAAGGTCAATGCCATGTTTTTTGGCTTCATTAAGCATATCGGCCGGATGCACGCCATTTATTGAGATGATTTGGTCCGGTAAAGTATATCTACCTGTTTGGAAAATGGTGAGGTCGATATCCGAATGTATATTATACTGTCCAAGATAAATGGAGAGCATCACAAACTCATATTCAGTACCGCCTATTCCCGGATTGCCATTTTCGATAATATGGCGACAATCAATCTGCCTATTAGGAGTACCTCCGATATAGATACCTAATTTCATCTCAATACGACATTTTAATGTTGAGTTTATTGATCGACCAGAATAGGCAAAATAACAATAGGTTAGCCCTTATTTTCAGAAGAAAATAAGGTATTAGTGCTTTCATATTTTTGAACCCGATTTTAGAAAGGGAGATACATTCCTGTACGGTAGAGTTGTTTACATAAGACTTAAAAGCTTTATAATCGTCAGTTCTTGACAAAAGATAAGCCAATTCAAAACAACTCATTATACAAGATCCTCCAAATAAAGGCAGAGCCTTTTCACCGGTTTTACTTTCGAAAATCTGCCCTAAGCGTATGCGTTGTTCAAGCATGTCGAATTTGTTCCGTAGAGAGTTGAGTCCGTTGATGTTGGAATACATCAGTCCATCCTTGCGGGGAAAATAATTATAGAGACAGTCATCAATGCTTTTCAATGAATCGGCCGCCAATAGACATTCGGCATTAAAGACCATATCTTCCCCTACCTTTATTTTCTCAAAGGCAATGTTGTTTTTTTGAAGGAAACTTTTTCTATAAATCCATCTCCATACTTGACCGGTTTCTTTATCGGGCATAAGTTTCCCCCCCCCCACTCAGCCAGTTGTGAAATCTTTCAAGGCTTAGACCGTATATCCGAGGGAAGAGCTTCTCTATTATTTGTTTATTAGAGGACAAACTGTAATGTTCCAGCGGTATTACAGGTTCAAGTTTACCGGTCCAGTCGGTATTGAATCCGAACATTATCATATCACATCCGGTTTCTTCCATCTCTTTGGATGCTCGTAGAATAAAATTATGCTCTACATAGTCGTCCGGATCAACAAACATTATATATTTTCCGTCTGCATTTTCCATCCCCGTATTCCTTGCGACAGACACACCTTCATTTTTCTTATGTATGACTTTCACAAAAGGGTATTTCCTATAACTATCAAGTAACATTGCCGTGGAGTCAGTACTTCCATCATTGATAAATACAATCTGTTTATTGTCATACGTGTTTTTAGCCAATGAACTCATACACCTATCAAGGTATCTCTCAACATTATAACACGGAACGATTACGCTTACTTTCGGATAATTCACTGTATGATTTTTTTATAAATTTCGACAGTTTGTTCAGCTTTTGATTCCCATGTCAGGGACTGACGGTGTAAGAGTATTTTTTCAGAAATTCGGTTAAGTATGGATCTGTCATTGTATAGTTGATCCAATATTGAAGCGAACTCTATTACTGATTGATCCGGATTGGAAAGTTCTATCGTAATACCGGCAAACCTTTTGACAATCGGGCCGAAGCCACATGTGTTAAAGCAAACTATTGGAAGTCCGACAGAGACAGCCTCAAGCACAACCGTTGAAGTTGCCTCCATAATCGAAGTGAAAAGCATGAGATCAGACTCAGTCATCAATCTTTTTACGTATTTATTGGGAACATTCCCGTGCCAAAAACATTGCACTCCTATGCCTCCTGCCTCTGCCATTTCATGCATTTCCCGCGTTACAGCTTCCGATCCTGCACCACATATATGGAATTCTATATTTTTGTTATTCAACGCTATTATTGACCGCAGAGCAATAGGTAATTGTTTGCGGAAATCAAACTTTCCTACCCATATTATTTTTAACGGTTCATTCGCATTGCTTTCTTTTTTGACAAGATCGGAAATTATTTCAACTCCAGTTTCATTTATCAAAATACTATCTCTATGATGGACTGTCTTAATGACATTTTGTACACCCTTTACTGCCGAGATGATAACATCAGCTCGTTGTATGGCGGCTTTAACACGTGGAGAATAGGTGTATTGAAGTCTGTTTAGAAAGTTTTTGAGACTATTAAAGTATCTTTGTTTAGCTGGCGCTCCCTTTAGATATGCCATCGGCATAAGCTCCATTCCCCCGATCGGTCCCCATACGAAAGGAATGTCCTTAATCTGCCAAAGATAGCCTGGTTCGCGGAACCCTACCATGTTGAGCTGATGTATCACGTCTATACGATGGTCTGCAATTATATTTTTGGCACAAGCCAACGCTCTCTTTTGCCATTTGCGGTAATGACCATAGAAACGCCAGTCGCCCTGATTCCAACACATTTTTCGCACTTTATCTGAGGTGGGCAGGTAATGGAACGTGAGATTGTTTCTTTGTGGCAGAGTTTTAAGCGTATATTCAATTTCCTCGCGCCACTCACCTTCGGTAATCACATCCAAATGGCAATATTGGGCAAGGTGGATGACCCAATTCCAACCCATACCCTGCTCGCTACCCCAATTTGGGGAAATGGCATATGCATTCACGAGAATATTAATCATATAGATCTTAAATATTTTCGGTGAACATCCTCTTCTATATCTGATTCAAACCGCCTTTTCAATATCTTGGCCGGATTTCCTCCGACAATATTCATCGGAGGAATATCTTTTGTTACAACAGAACCAGCGGCAATGATGGAACCGTCGCCAATTTTCACACCTCCCATAATGATTGCTCCATGGCCTATCCATACATCGTTTCCAACAATCGTTGGCTTGTCAATCCCTCGTGGCGAGTTCCATATGGTTTGCCCAACGCAATCAAAGCGATGTTCATTTTTCCCTATGAAGGATACATGAGCTGCGCAAAGCACAAAATTCCCAAAATGAATATCGGCAGATACGTGACAATATGGTCCTAATTGGACATGATGTCCAAAAGTTATGATTTTGTTTGGAGCGTTCAAGTGTACTGTCGAGTGAATACGAGTCATCCCGTTGGTCTTTATCCAACGTTGACGTATTTTGAATCGAATGAAACTTCGCATCCAATTTGCGATGCCTCTTAGTTTATGAACGAATAGAGGTCTACCGACAGTAATATTTCCTATTTTGTGATTTTCTGGCATAATTCAAAAATTCCGGTAGCTGCCGTAAGGGGGGTGTAATTGGCTATTATTTCTTTCGACCTTTTCCCCATATTGGATAAATTGGCATTGTGAAAAGCAGCCAGCATCTTAACAATACTTGATTTCTCAAGTGGATCAAATACATATCCGTTCTTACCTTCTTCGATTAATTCGATATGACATCCATTATAGGGTGTCGTTGCGACAGGTTTACTGCAAGCCATAGCTTCAGGCACGACAAGACTCCAATTGTCTTCAAGAGTCGGCATGACTGAAATATCAGCAATGGCTAAATACTCAGCGATATGGTCATAAGAAACTTGTCCTACGAATTTAATGGATTTTTCGTTCTTGTATATATTCTGAAGTTCCTTACCCAACACTCCTTGTCCCGCCACGATAATTGTGTCATCCGGGAAATTATTGAGATGTTCACTCCAACCGGATAAAAGTTCCTTGATCCCTTTGCGTTCAACCAATTGTCCAACAAAAAGGAAAATCAAGCCTTCGTCCTGAATGTCAAGACTTTTTTTCAAATTGGATTTAACGGATTCCGGGCAGGATTCTACCGCTTTACTGAGCCCCTCGCAGTCGGCTACCATGCAGCCCTCTACTTTCGGTTTTTGGGTGAACCCCATGTTGTCAAGATACTTTCTGGTTAAACTTCCGTTTATCAGGAAGCCGTCTATGAATTTACCAATTAGTTTCCTGTATAATATCCTCCATTTAGGGGCATTTCGCTCAACAAATTCAGTACGTTCATAAAATACACAAACTTTTCTGCGGTATGATTTCAGTACCGCTGCAAAAGTCCACTGGAAAAATCCATCGCTGATTATGATATCAGGGTTTACTTTCGAAATTGCATTTAGCAGTCCGCTTTGGTAAGGTATATCTATATAGCTGTTGGCAAAATTGCTATCGAGTTTGCCTATGGTGAAATGTTTTTCTTTTTCGAGAGCAATGGCATTATCCCCGAGGGCATCTCTCATTTGTCTATGAACGAGGGGAGTGACAGCGTCCTTAGAATAGGCCATGTAGAACTGACCGTTTGTTAGGCGATTTAATTCTTTATAAACCGGGATGCGATAATTGCCAAACCAACGGCAGAGCCAAAGTATTCTCATAATATCTTAAATTATAAGCCCAATAATTGTCTCAATTTGTTAGGCTTAATCAAAAAATCAAGGATATACACAATGCCTACCGTGACTGATATGCCTAATGCCCATTCAATGAACCAACTGTCGGTGTCAATATAATGATTTATAATCAGTAGTGGATACATATGAATCAGATATACCGTAAACGATACTGTCCCCAACCACTGTATATATCTATTATTTAATAGGTTTAACAATAATGATCGAACCGGGGTGGAGAATAATAGCATGATTACACCGATAGAGAATATAAAAGAACTCGGCTTTATCCCGACACGACAACTACCATTAAGGCAGTATATATAATACGCCTCGCCTATTTGTAATCCGAGTCCGATAAGCGCCAGCCCCCCCCCTGTAATACAAGATTTTGAATAACCAAATTTTCGGAAGAATATTCCTAACATGAAAAATATTATCCAAAGATAAGCCGGGCCGGCATATGCGATTAATGGAAGTCTGATTCTCTGAACATTTATGATATACGATGTAATCATTATCGTAATCATGGAGATGGCGCAAGTTACAACCAAAGAGGTTTTGGGGTGCTTAATCAACGTGGGTGTTAAGATATAACATTGCATTATCACGATCACAAAATAATACACACTATACCCGCATAAAAAGAATGTTATTATTTGTTTTAGATAATATACATATGAGTTCATATTGGGCAAGTCTAATATGAACCATCCGGCAGAACATATTAAGCACGGATAATACACACGTAAAGTTTTTGCCTTTATATATTTGATATAATCAAAGCCATTGGCAGTATAGTAACGCTCAACGGATTGTACTACTAAGTAGCCGGAAATCGCTAAAAATATGGGGACGGCAGCATTACAGATAGAACGAACAATAATTTGGCTGATATTCACAGCTGTTAAATCGAATGTCTTGATATGGTAAGTATGGCAGCCTACCACTAATATTATTGCAATCGCCTTTAATATGTCATAATACGGATCTCGTTTATGTGTAACCGGGGCAATGGGATAGCTCATCTTTTATAATCGCTGATTACGAATTGGTAATAATTATATGTTTGATTTATTATCTTATTAAGGCTGAAAACATTGCTGATCCTCTGTTTTGCTTCATTCGAAATCTTCAACCGTTGTTCAGTTGTCATTTGAATAATTTCCAGGATTTTATTTGCCCATAAATCCGGCTGTTTAGGCGGCAGAAGAAAGCCGCTTCGACCATCCTCTATTATTTCAGACATTCCACCTGAATTGCTGCCGATAACGATGGCTCCTTGCGCCATAGCCTCGATACAGACCATGGGCATGTTCTCCCACCACGACGGTAGACATACAACGGCTGATGAAGAATATAATGTCTTGAGTTCCTTGTGTGGAAGTTTACCGAGTATTTTAAGCCATGATGCGGACTTATATTTTTCTTTCAATGCTTTTCCGTAGTTTCCAGTCTTACCTGCCATTTTAAGAGTGATGTTTATTCCCCTTTCATTTAGGGTTTGGCAAGCCTCGACCAAATCTCCGGCACCTTTCCAGTCGCATACAGTTCCGGCGAAAAATACGGTATCGCATTTTATGCGCTTCCCATCGTACAGCGTGTCCTTTAAGAAATCATTTTGAAGAGGATTGTAGATGACTTTAATGCCGGTCGTGTCGAGTCCGATATATTTTCCCACCCATTCTTTCAACGAAGTTGAGCAAGATGTAATATATATTCCATTATCCCTTAAGATCTGCAATTCTTTCTTTCCCGAATAATAATACAAGAGATTGGAAAAGTTCAATCTTTGTAAGGAAAAATTCTTGTGATCCAAAAGAGCCGGTGTATGGAGTCTATAAACTATTGGGATATTAAGATTATTGAGATATAATCCTTCTGCTCCATATTCAGCAACTTCAATAATATCTACATTGTCAAGTTTAGAAACAGCATCACGAATCTTTTTCCGATAAAAATGGAATCTATATATGAATCTGAACTTTTCGATAATTCCTGAGTCTGGTTCAGATGCCTTAATGCAAAAATCGCCTTCTGCCAACCGTATTATTCTTACGGAATTAATGATCTCGTCGGATTCGGTCCGAGTATCATCGCTTGCGGCAATAACAGTCACTTGGTGACCTTTTGCCGCAAATCCTTCAGCCATGATTTTGAGGTATGATGCGATACCACCGCCCCTATGCGATGGCGGATATTCCCGACTAATATATACGATATGCATGACTAAGACAAGTTATGCAAGATACATCCAATGGAAGTTCCCGGTCCAGAAATAGTAAATTGTACTTGATAATATATCAAATACAGAAGCATATATCCAGCCTGATTGATTATGGGTAATAAAAAAACGAAGAATAAAAAATGTTGAAGATAGAGTCCAATACGGCTTATTCCAGGGAGATTTTATAAATAACACTGGAAGCAACAATGGAATAAACGAATATGAATAGTAGAAGAATCGATATTGGATTAGTGGCGATTTTGTAAATGACATTACAAATATGAGCAGAAGGATACAGATATAGACAATTGGTAATATGGTCTCAAATGATTTCAATTCTTCGGAATCATTTTCTATCATATTATGTTTGTATTTGCAAAGTATTTTGGCAGAAACCGCTATCAGTGGAATAAATATAAAAAGCATAATTGACATTGCTATAGTTCCTCCGTCAGAATACCCGCTATTTCCATACATAGACAATCCATAGTCTAAGGCATTTATTCCGGTCGAGCCGCCAAAGACTCTTCCGATTATGCCGTTAAAGGCTATAATCGGTATGAAACACCCTAAAACAATGACAATACGTTTAGGATTCATCCATGAATATACCCAAGGTATTAAAGATAATAAAGCAATAAACGCAGCGGAGGTATGAACGAGAACTGCCATTGCCAAAAAGATCCAATTATTTTTTCTCTCAACAGCTCTGTAAACCAAAGCATATATTACAATACCTCCTGCAAGCATTTGTCTGATAATCTGAAGAGTCATCACGAAGTACTGAGTGAAGAATGTCAAGATGAGTACTCCGCATATCAGTGCGCCCTTTGGAATATCCATTTTCCTAAATAACTTATAGGTCGCAAGATAATGGAAGATGTAAATGGCAAAACTTATAATAAAATAATATAATCTTACATTGCCTAATGTGAGCCAGTAAAGTAGCCATGTAAAACAACTGAATACTGGTTCTTTGCCAGAACCGCCCCAAGCATTGAATACAGTATCTTTGAATCCAGCGTCCGGAACATTCAAGAATATCCTTGTGTAAACACCTTGATCTCCAGAAATAGACTTGGTTATGTTAATGAGGCTAATCCATGCAGCAGTGATAATCATGAATGTGATGAGATCGTGATGGTTATTTTCATAATCATCATTTGAACTGATGGCGACCAACAAACTCATAATTAATCCTAAAGTAGGATTAATTATGAAAAATATCAGTATAGCCAATAAACTTCCGTATCCATTATTGGCTCTTTGCGTGTAATCGGTTCTAATCACAATCGTGCTTTCAAATATGACAATAACTTAGACGCTTTATCCCAGATTCGTCTATGCTTCTGTCTTTTAATATAATTTGAGATGAAAGTGTCAACATCTTTGTGAATAAAGTCATTCATGTCTGAAGAGCCGAATCTGTTGTCGGAAACACATTTCATGACTTTATCTTGTAAATCAAGTTTTTTAATTATAGTAGTTCTTTGGGTAGTGCTAATCGTCAAAAGATAGTTGAAAATCAAGTTCCAGCAGTTATTTATAGCATGGCTAAGAGTGTTGGAATCCAGGTTCTTAGGCTCGTTTCTTAATTCGTTAAGAAACAAAGAGAGCGATGCTATATCTTCTATTTTTTTCTCATTTAATAATGAGGAAGCAGCCTCTGGATATTTCCTATAACTATATGTTACTTGTGGTATGTAAACACAACTCCGGATATTTCTCATCACAGCAAATAGGAACCGGGCGTCTTCCATGTATATTTGCCCTTCTTTAAATAGAATGTCATTAATACATGGTTTTCTAATCCACATTAACCATAGAAAATATTCAGTCTTAATATATCTGGAATAGAATTTATTGATGTCATCAACTGAATGGATTCTTAATTTATTTAAAACTTTTTTGTTGGAAGTGAATATTTTATTCCCTGAAATATCAATCGCATCAAATTCTCCTCGAAGGATATCAGTCGATGGATGAAGTTTGAGAGCTTCGTGAAAGATTCGTAAAGAATGGCATGGTAATAAATCATCTGCATCTATAAACATTATAAATTCTCCCGATGATATACACAGACCTTTGTTGCGTGCAACGGACACTCCTTGGTTTTTCTGGGATATAAGACGGATTTTTCTGTTTATTGATACATATTCCTCACAAATCATTTTAGTATCATCAGTACTCCCGTCATCAATTATAATTAATTCCCAATCGAGGAAATCTTGATTAAGGATGCTTTCAATACATTGTCGTATGAACCTTGAGGCATTATATGCGGGGATAATTATGCTTACGACAGGCATACTTATGTAATAGTGAGCTGATTCGATGAAAGATACTTTTGTAGAACATTGAAGAAGGCAACAGGCTTCCAAAAGGAATAATCCTCTTAAATTTTCTGTTCCACTCAGCTAAGCGATATTCTTTCGTCGGCTTTGGTTTTAGGATGGAATCAATGTTACCTGTCTGCTGGAGTGTGTCGAACAGTTCAATCCATTTTTTTGTGACAGTAGAAAAGTCAAAAAGCCTGACGAAATCTAAGACCCCGGAATAATCGTTGTCTGTTTTTTTAAGTTGTTTGACAACACTTTCGGCGAGCCTATCAGGCGTTTCATATAGGTCTCCGGTCTTATATACTGTATCCTTAAAGCCTCCATAGCTTATGGTCGATATTATCGCACCATATAATTGCATTTCCAGGGCTGCTATACAAAATGTTTCACTTATCCCAGAGGGGTTTGGGACTCCAACCTTTGTGCGATTCAAGATGGCGGCTTTTTCATTTCCCATAACGCCGTGAAATGTTACGGAAGGGAGAAGTCTGCCGTCATCTCCAAGCAGATATGGCATAAACATATTCTCGAAAGACTCTTCTGCGATGCCCCATATTCCAAGTTTCTGATTCCTGTCATATAGTTTGCCTCCGCCTATAACATTTAGATGTGCATCGGGAACAGCTTCCAAGATCTTTTTCCAGGCTTTCGCAAGAAGATGGAATCCTTTATAATCTACCAAGTTTCCCAAAAATGTCACTTCATTACTTCGATTTTCAAATGGGGAGATATGGCAAGACTGAGTCCGTATAAAGTGATTGATTGGATAGCCATTATAAATTGCAACAGATTTATAAAATGCCTGATGATCACGATACATCTGTAGTTGTTCGTTGCCAACGCATACTATACACGTGATTCGACGGTCTTTTGCTAATCTGGATAATTCAGTTCTTTTAATAAAATTGTGTGACCACATTATTATCATCACATTGGATGGTAAATCTTCGGCAATATTCAAATTGTCGAGAGAATACCTCAAAACTACGGCATCTATTGAATGTTCAGTTACACTCCGTCGTAAATCTTCATCTGACTCTACTTGAATACAATTATTATGATGTGGCAAATGTTTAATAGAATTAGCCATCAATAAAATACGATGGTTATTATCTTTTGTTTGCCATAAGCAAAACGGGATGGCGATAAACATATACTCACAACCTCCGATGCCGGGATTCCCACTCATCGGATTAGAGCAGTCTACATCGCTGATATTTTTATTCTGCAAATAGAAACTTACATTCATGAGAGTGCCATTAATAGAAAATCTGTTGATTCCTTACGGTATTTATGAAGAAGTATATTGACTTTTGAGTAGTTAATCTCCTTTACAGGAAGTGTAATTTCATTCGGATTGATAATAATCCGGCTCTGTAATTCAAACATAGATAATAGACTCTCAAATCTTGAATTACCTCTTGCGCTGTTTCCAAAAGTCAGAAAATTGCGATTAAAAATAATCGAGAAAACTGTTCCATGAAAAGAATCAGTCAAAACAAATTTCGATTCTGCAATATTTTTCAGCCAATTTTCAATAGAAGGATACCTCAAGGAACGAATCTTTCCAATAGGCGAAGAACCATTATATTCAGGTTTGTTAATATTTACGGGTTTTAATCCCAGATTTCTCGATAGAGTATCAATCCATCTCTGTTTTTGCGGATCATTATCGAGTATATAGTATGCCAACGAGTCTTTTGGCTTTAAGTCTTTTATTCCAGCCAATCTTAAATAATAATCTTTATCCATCAGCATTGTTGGATCCAAAACCTTCATAACATTATCGATACCGAATACATTTTGCATGATCGACACTCCGTCGTCTTCTCTAACTGAAATTGCCTTAAATTTACGAAAATGAGTTTTCAGTGTGTCGATTTGATATTTATTGGTTTCAAATCTGTTTTTCCCGAAGCTTGGTGCGTAGGCGATGAGTTTCTGTCTCGGCAATGCATCTATTCCGAAATAATACAACCCCATGTTTTCAATACATGCACTATTCCATATCTGATCACTTCCCGTTATTATAGCATCCATGTTGGATAAGGTTGAATTCAAAGAAAATTGATCTTTAACTGGAGCTGTCATATCCCAATGCCGATTCTTGAAGTCTGTTATCAATTTATTGCTCCATAACCGTCCAACAACTTTACCGATAAAATTCCCCCCCCCCCTCACCGTCATCTTTCCAGCCTCTGTTGATTATCAATGGATTATGTCCAATGCCTCTCAAATAATCGAGCAATGCTGTGGCTTGGAGTATCGCACCATAATTATAATTGAATTCAAATGTTATAATTCCAATTTTCATTTTGATAAACTTTTAACTAAAAAGTCAATCGATTTATTTCGCCATAAATCAATTGTCGGTTCAATCGCTGAATAGTCAATAGTTTCTGAAAACAGGGACAGAGAATCATTATAATTATTTAGGAGTCTATTTTCCAGCCCAAACATACTGAGAAGGGACTTAAATCTGGCTGCTCCTCTTTCCTTATTCATAATTACCACAAATTGTTTTCTAAATATAATGGAAAACACCATTCCATGGAATGAATTTGTAATGACATATTTGGCATTTGCTATATCACTTACCCATTTTCTTACGGGCTTCATTGTGCGGAATCTATCGAGCAGTTTGCTGATTTTTGATTTGGGAGCTCTGATTAATATTTTGTGTATTTTTAGATCTAAATCTTTGCCGATATTAGATAATACCATGTTCAGCTCATCATTATAATCCAAGATGTAGGTTGCGATATAGTTATCCAACCGTTTTTTTATCTTGAAATGCTTTCTATAATCGTCCTTTGTCAGCAACATGGTCGGATCGAGGACCAATTCTGCGTCAACACCGAATTTTTGTTTCAAGATGTCAACGCTCGATTTTTCTCTTACAGATATAGATGAAAAGTCATTAATGAGCATCTTCACTTTAGCTTCTACTTCGGGATCAGCATTCCAAGAGTCTTTTCCTAAAGATGGGGCATACGAAATCTTTTTGATAGACCTATCTGTGATAAAATCCAAAAACAGATTATAACCGAAGGAAGTAAAACAATAATCGTCTCTCCAAATCTGATCGCTTCCTACGATTACCGCATCTAAATTAAAATTTTCGAATTTGCTCCAATCTTTTTGGTGGACTATAAGCTCTGTCTGGGGTTGAAGGTATTCTCGTTCAAATTTTCCAAAACTATTGGATTTGGCCAATACCTCTATTTTTCTCGCTATTCTCCCGGATAAGGACGGTATGGCACAATGATATTCCGGTCTTCTGTTTAGAATTACTGCATCATATCCGTGTTCTATTAGAAAAGTCTTGAGTGCGAACGCTTGCAATACAGCTCCATAGTTGAAAGCGAAATGCGGTGAAAACAATCCTATTCTCATATATCTTTTTTATGAGTCAGTCTATAAATCCTATTTGATACTCTTTGTAACAAGGTAGGTGTTATACAACGCTTAAGTAGCTTTATAATATTGACATTGTCTTTCAAATGACCAAAGAATACAACCCTATTATCGTCAATTTGGGCCGATTCATAATAAGATGAATTGTATTTCCGTATACAATCAATAGGTTCTTCCAATAATCGGAGCTTTTCAAGACCGATGACTTCTTTTCCATATGATATGACCATACTGGTACCCATATCGTCATACATGGTCGGGGCAATTCCTTTAATACCCCAAAAATCTGCCATAGTAAAATCGCTGCCTGAATTTCCTCCTTTGAATGGACATCGATAACAAATTGGTCGTAATGTCATATTCCTGTTAAATGCCCTATTGTAATAATCTTCAAAGTGAGACACTTCTCTGATACCATTCGATGAGATTATTCGGAGGCTGTAATTATGCCATCCCAAAGATTTTGATCTGAAATTTACCGATTCAATATCTCCCAGATCCAGTCCTAAATTACTATCCTTTATAATTTGTTTAAGATATAATCTCCAAATTTTAGGACTTGGGACGCCATGACATATAAAATCAATACAAATAAGATTCTCATAATCTTTGCGTAGAAATTTCTTTAGTCCTGCAATCTGGCACGGTGTTCCCGAGAACAAAACAACACGCCCGTCTTCTAAAAGAGTTTTTGTACTTTTATAGGAATCTTCTATCCGACTTTGTAGATATTTGGAGCCTCTGATTTTTGATAAATCCTGTTCATTCTTGACACAGAGATGTTTGACTTCCCAGTCACTATCGAACCCAGCTCCGAAAACAACTCCGCCTTTTTTAATGACTTTTTCAGAAATATAACTGAAAATCGCTCCGGATGAACTGTTTTCCCGTATCGTCTCATTTTCGTAGATGGCAGCGTATACTTTTTTTATGTCTTGTTTATGAGGGACATCGAATAAAACAGGACATACTTTCTCACATAAATTACAGTTGATACACTGATCCAAATCAACATGAGGATAACGAAAACCCTCTCTATCTTCATCGAATGAAATGCACGATTTGGGACATGCTTGCACACAGGCATTACACCCGCAACATTCAGTCGGTTTAGAAATGTTGATCATATCAACTTCCTTTTGTATTTGGCAATCATATCTTTAAGATACAAACGCTCCTTTTCGTCGAATCCCCAATAATATGCCACTACACAAACAGAGAAAATGGATAATAAAATAACGAGTATATTTCTCATGACGCTGTCTGTCGTGGAAACATATAACGTGACAGGGATTATGATTGAGGCTGCTCCGACATAGATGCACCTCATTATGACTTTCTTAAAGAACAAAGAGGGTGAAATTTGAGTTAGAGGCGCAACAATATAAATGCGAGCAATAAATGCAATGATACAGATAGCCAAATGGACAATAAATGCTGATGCAGGATTGCCTCCTGATTTTAGAACCAAATAGGCGATCGGTACGATCGAAAGCAAAAGACCTCCGATAATGGACTGATATTTTTTTATCTTACCCGATGCTGATGCTGCGACCATCAATGGATTCGCTACGGCATCGATTATTGTTATCCATAGAATTATACGTAAAAAAGTCACAGAATATTCCGGAACTTCTGTTAACCATATATTTAGGATAAAGGGAGCTTCAATCATTATGGGCAGTCCAAGCGCATATAGTAGGAAAAATGAAAATTTTGCACTTCGGCACATCAATTCGTGCATTTCCGCGAAATGTGAACTTGCATAATTCTTTGTGATTTGAGGATTGACCGCTGTCTGAAAATTAATTGAAAATTGCATAACAGCAGATTGTACTTGGACCGCAATACCTCTGGCGGCATTTACTATCGGTCCAAAAAATACGTTAAGTAAAACATTGACTCCTTGTGTTGAACCCATTGATGCTAATTGCCCGAATAATCCCCATCCGGCAAAAGAGAACATTTCCTTAAACAACTTTGGTTCGAAGATTCTCCTCAACTTCGAAGTCTCAAAATTTTTATTGCAATAACGCCAATAACAAAATCTGATGATTAACGGACATAAAAATGTCAGTAAAGCATAAAATTTCAGCTTCTCGAATGGTGATACTATTAGAAGAAACGCAACGCTCAATTTTAGAAGAACTTCAATTATTGAAATATAAGCGAAAGCACTCATTCTTTCATAGGCGATGATTAATGCCGTATATGGGACATTTAAGAATGATATCACCATAGAAAGAATGGAAAACTGAAAAACCCAATGGGCGGCATCCATTCTGTCTGAAGGTATCTTCATTTCATGGTTAAGAAGCCATAAACCGAATGTTTCTGTTATAATAACAACAATTAATGCTATTAATAGATGGATTTGGACCCCTGTGTTGAATACAATATTCAATCGGTTTATATCATTTCTTCCTAATTCAAAAGTAAGATATCGTTGTGTACTGCCTGCCATTGCTGAATTGAGGACCGAGAACATCGCAACAACACCTCCAACTACATTATACACACCAAAATCCGTTACTCCTAATTGCGATAAAACGACTCTGCTCGTATACAGGCTGATTCCCATTGCAAGAATCATTCTCATATACAAAAATATAGTATTTTTAGCAATTCGTTTATTATCCATCGAAAATTGAAAATCAGGCATTAACGCTCTTTACCAACTGGAATGTCGGAATAATTATTTTTCGGCTGATTATCAGATTATGAAATGTTTCCGCATGATGAATGTCACTTCCTCGATAGGCTATCATGTTATTTTTCAGTAGCCACTCGGCTTTTTGCTGTACGCTTCTCCCGTATGTACCGACCAGCGAAAACAAATTCAGCTGAAATTCGATACCAAATTTTTTCAGCATTTGGTACTCTTCTTTCTCTATATAGCCATACCGTTCGGGGTGTGCGAGAACCGGATAGTAGCCTTTGGCCTTGATCCGTTCCAATATGCCGTACAAGTCCATCGGCGGACTGAAACAACTGGTTTCCACCAGCAGATGGTCGCCGTTTTCACCCAATGGCAGCAGGTCGTTCTTTTCCAGCCTCTCCTCGAAAAGACCGTCGAGCATGTTTTCGGCTGCGAGGTGCAGTTCGACACTCCCCGAATAAGAGGCTTGCAGTTCCGCGAACCGCTCCCGCAGATGAGCGGTGGTATTGGGAATGTCCTCCATGATGTGCGGCGTGAGCCATACGGATCTTACTCCCAGCTTTTCGTACAGGCGCAGAATCTCCAAAGACTCCCCCATCGTCCGCACGCCGTCGTCCACACCCGGCAGAATGTGCGAGTGCCAGTCGGTGAATCCGCTGAAAATACCGCTGTCCTGCAATGAAACGCGCTTTCTGAACGGCCAGAGATTCATGGTTTCAATCATTTAACGACCAGCCATTTCCCCCCCCCTCGGCTTCTCGTCGGAGCCATAGTGGTATCCTGAGCCGTAACCGTAGTGATAACCATAGCGATAGCCGTATCCGTAGCGGCCGCCGCTTTCTTCGGTGCCGTTCAGGATCATGGACATATTCTTGTACTTTTTCTCGTCGTAGATCTTTTCCAGTTCAACGAGCATGCTCCGTTCGAGCAGCCCGGCGCGGATCACGAAGATAGTCCGGTCGGCCAGTTTTTCGATGATCTGCGTATCGGCGACCAGTTCGATCGGCGGACAGTCGATCAGCACGTAGTCGTATTGCTCCCTTGCGGCGTCGATCGCTTGTTTCAGCCGCTCGTCGAACAGCAGTTCGGTCGGATTGGGAGGTATGGTGCCCACGGGCAGGATGTCCAGATGCTTATGGCTCTTGTCGGTCACGATGATGTCGGCAAGACGCTCCACGCGCCCGCTCAGATAGTCGCTCAGTCCCGGTTTGGGCGAACCGACATAGGCCGAGCTGGAGCCGTGGCGCAGATCGCCGTCGATAACCAGCACTTTCTTGCCCTTGATGGCAAGGCTCACGGCGATGTTCATCGTCAGGAACGATTTGCCGCTGCCCGGATTGAACGAGGTCATGATGATGACATTCGACTTCCGGTCTTTGCCGGTCATGAACTCCAGATTGGTGCGCAGCACCCGAAAAGCCTCGTTGATGATGTCGCGGCACCCCTCCCGGACCACGACGGCTTTCACATCGGCCGTTTTGTCCCGGAACAACCCCTTTTTTCGGCGTGCGAAGAGCGGAATTTCGCCGATGAACGGCACGGTCACGCCTTCCAGGTCTTTGCGTCCCCGGATTTTCGTGTTCATATTCTCCCTCAGGAAGATGACGACCACAGGGATAAGCAGTCCCAATGCGATCGCCGCCAGCAGGATGTTTTTCCGTACCGGGGATGTCGGCAGCATACTGCCTCCCGGCGGGGTGACGATGCGGGTGTTGTAGGCCGTGAATGCCTGCGACAATTCGTTTTCCTCGCGTTTTTGAAGCAGGAACAGATACAGTGCTTCCTTTACCTTCTGCTGGCGTTCCACCGAAAGCAGGTATTTCGCCTGGGTGGGATTGGCCGCGATACGGGATGTCGTCTGCTGCTCGCTCTGCTGCAAACTCTCGATCTGTGCATTCAACGTCACGATCTGATTGTCGATGGACTGGACTATGGCATGCCGCATGGCGGTCAGCGCCTGATCCATATCCACGACCAGCGGGTTCTGCGTGCTGCTGTTGGCGACCAGACTGTTGCGCTGCAACAGCTGTTTGTTGTATTCTGCGATCTGCGATTCGATGTTGGCGCTCTCGATGCCCGAGTTGGCCGGCAGCAGCTGGTTCCTGTTGGCGTCGTTAGTCAGATAGTTCCGGATGTACCGCGTCATGTAGAGCTGGTTGTTCAGCGTGAGTATCAGGGCGTTCGTCTGGTTGCTCTGCGCCATGTACATGCTGGAGGCCGCCTGCACGTCCGGCAGCAGATGTTCGCTCTTGTACGACGATATGTCCTCGTCCACGTTTCCGAGCTCCCGCTCGATCACCCTCAGACGCTCGTTGATGAACATCGAGGTGCTGACGGCGATCTGGTTTTTATCCTTCACCCAGTTTTCGTTGTAAACGGAGATCAGCGTGTTGAGAATGTCTTCGGCGCGCTGGATGGAATGATCCCGGAATGTGAGGTTGACGATCGATGTCTTTTCGCTGCTCAGAGCTACGGACAGGTTCGAGGAGTACTGCCCCACCGTTCCGTGCAGGCTGCTGCGAACGACATACAGCGTATACGGCTCTTGGCTTTTGTAGTGGGGCGTGGTCTCTATTTTCAGGATTCCCAGGGGTGTCGTTACCGTGTCGGACAACCTCCCGGAGATTTCGTCGTCGAACTCATTGCCGTTGCGGCTGAAATCGGACAGCCGGACGGTGCTGTCCGGCAGTATGCGTAAGGTGAAGCCGGCGGATTCGTTTTCGGACAGATCGTTTATCGAGACGCTGACCGGCAGGGTCGGACCATAGGCGACCCGCCGGTGGAACCGGCCGGGAACGGTGTAGTTCATATCCAGATGCAGGCGTTTCACGACCTCGGTCATCACGGCCGGAGACTGGAGCGCCACCAGTTCGTTGTTTACGTTGGTGCTCGACTGGAACAGTCCGAATTCCGAGAAGGATTCCAGGTCCGAAGAGACCGATTTGCCCTTCGAATCGTCTTTGATCAGGACCGATGCCGTCCGGGTATAAACCGCAGGGGTTCGCAGCAGGTAGAAGACGGCGATGCCTACCGTCACCGCCAGTGACAGCACGAACCATTTCCATTTGGCCAGGCACAGATATAGCAAATCCTGTATTCGGATGAAATCATCGGCCTGCGTCGGTCTTTTTTGATTGATGGACATATTCTATTTTCTTATTTCACGATTAATACGGTGATGGTTGTCAGCAGCGAGGCCAGCGACATCCAGAAAGACGCGGAACGGACGTTGTTCCCGTTCACGGTGGCCTGCCGCGCCCGTACGGAATTGGGTTCGACGTATACGATGTCGTTCTGTTGCAGGTAGTAGACCGGAGATGCGTAGAGGTCGTGCCCCGAATTCAGGTTGACTTTGTAAAGCACCTTTTTCCCGTTCTCGTCGCGCTGGACCAGCACGTTGTCCCGTTTGCCGTAGACCGTGAGGTCCCCGGCCATGCTGATGGCATCCAGCAGCGTCAGCCGGTCCTTGTCGATGCTGAAACGTCCGGGGTGGACGACCTCGCCTAAAACCGAGACCGTCAGGTTCATGAACTCGACCGTTACGACAGGGTCTTTGACCAGGTCCTGCGAGATCAGCTCGTGCTTGATGTGGGCGGCGATCTCTTCGCGGGTCATGCCGGCCACATGGACCGGACCCAATACCGGAAAGTCGATGTCGCCCTCCTTGTTTACCGTATATCCGGATATGCCCTGGCTATTCGAAGACGAGGCGGACGAGACCGTGCCGATCTGCCGGGATACGATGGGGAGATTGAACAGATTGGCCAGCAGCGGATCTTTGCTGTTGACCAATATGGAGATCTTGTCTTCCGGCCGCACCCGGATCTCCGTGGCGCTCGACACCTCCTCCGCCGTCCCCGGCTGTATATCCTGAAAATAAGCGATTTTCGGTGTGGCGCATGAACTGAACAGCGCAGCTGCGACCGATACCCGTAGGATGTTTGTGATTCTCATATTTGCGATTGAATGATTTGTTTCCATTACGATGGCGGCGTCAAATCCGGTCGATCGTCTTTTGCAGCCAGATGAACCCTCGGGTGCGGCTGATGTGGATTCCGTACCCTATCCGGCGGATTTTGCGCAGCAATTCCGTATTGCGGTCCAGATGCCATTGCATGAAATGATACAGTCCGAATGTGGCCAGCAGACTCATTCCTGCGACGGCATACAGCTGTACGTCGATCGGGGCGCCCGACACGGCCAGCAACCACCAGCACAGGACCACAGACACGTTCAGGGACAGAATCGCCAGAGTCGTCGCCATATGCGAGGCGCCCAATTCGATGAACATGTGATGCAGGTGCGTCTTATCGGGATGAAAGGGCGACGTGCCTTTCAGGATGCGGGTTGACATGACGCGCAGCGTATCGAACACGGGAATGCACAGGACGGCGAGCGCGAAAGGGATCAGCCCGATACTCTCCCCTACGTAAGCGGCGCAGAGCGAACCGCTTTGCAATATTTCGATGACGAAAATCGACATGATGATGCCCATCACCAGCGTCCCGCCGTCGCCGATGAACATCTTCGATGTTTTGCCGAAGACGTTGTGGAAAAAGAAAGGGATCAGCGCCCCGACCGACACCACGGCCAGAAGCGTCATTTTCATATCGCCCGACAGATAGAACAGCGTGCCGAACATCATGCAGGCCAGGATGCAGAATCCCGAAGAGAGTCCGTTCACGCCGTCGATCAGGTTGATGGCGTTGATGATCCCCACGGACGCGACGACGGTCAGCGGAACGGCTATCCATCGGGGAATTCGGCCGATGCCCCATAATCCGTGAAAATCGTCGATGCAGTAGCCTCCCGCATGGATCAGCAACAGTACGACGAGGATTTCGATCAGGAACCGCAGGGCCGGGGAGAGGTTCAGAATGTCGTCCATCGTCCCGGTGTAGAGCATCGCCATCATGGCCATGATGACGATCAGCAGTCCCGAGCTGTTCACGGCGCTTTCGACGCTTCCGATGCCGATCACGATGCCGAAGAAGACGGCGACGCCTCCCAGAACCGGAACCGGAGTGCGCTGCAATTTGCGGGCGCCCGGATTGTCCACGATGTTTTTCAGCAGGGCGATCTTGACCAGACGGGGATGAATCCAACTGACGACCAGCAGCGAGAGGAAGAAGGAGACTAAAAGGCTGTAAAGCGGCGACATATGTTTGAAATGATCTTGTGGAATGGCGGTCTGTTCACCGGATTCGGACGGAACGGTCGAATCCGTATGTTCGTATGAAGGTGCGGATGCCTATGTCAGTTCTTCCACTTCTGTCCGGTGCCATTCCCGGTAATGTTCGAACGAGAGCTTTTCCGCCGTCAGCACCCGGCGGTCCGGTTCGGCGGCTTTCAGGATATGGCGGCGGGAGTAGGCGCACAGTTCGGTATCCGTGATTGAGGCCATCACGACGGGGAATGGATAGGTGACGAAGCGGATGATCGACGTATCGCTTCGGGGAAACAACCGGCACAACTGATAGGCCGAGTGTTCGAAAGCCACCCAATAGCTCTCGAAACCATAGAGATAGGCATATCGTTCATTGTCTTTTTCCCGGGCCATGATTTCGGCCTGATGGGCTGAAAGAAAAGCCATCAGGCGTAATCCCGGCGCTTCTGCGTCCCGAACAGGCTGCTGACTGTCCGGAATTCCGGCGATTTCGGTGCTTTTCATAGATCGGATTCTGTTGCGGGGGTGTCAGTGCCCCAGCCAGCGGTCATAGTCTTCCAGCCGCCGGATGAGTTGTTGTTTGCTCTTTTTGGGATTCTCCTCCTGCCGCCATTTGTCGATGATCTCGTGTGCCTGGGCGTGGTAAAGGCAACTGTTCGTGCATCCGTAGAGCGTGGTGAGAAGAAGTGCCCGGGATTGCTCCGCCTTGACGAGGGGAAGCATCGCTCGGAGAGTTCCGATCAGTTTTTCGGATTCCTGCCGGTTCCCCGTTATCGTGTAGGCCGGCAGCAGCATTGCGTAGAGTTTGCTGCGCATGATGTCGGAATCCATGCGCAGGCTGCCGTATTGTTGCAATGTTTCGGCGGCCAGTTTGCGGTCGGCTTCGGTTACTCCGTCTCCCGGGCGGTGGAAACGCCCTAATGCCTCGTGCAGTTTTAAGAGCTGCCGATCGTTTCCCAGACGGGTATAGACGTGTTTGCCGTCGTCGTTCAGGGCGATGACCTCATATTGGCCGGGTTGTACGCGCAGCAGCGGGACCCACATGTAGTTCTCCACGCAAACCATAATATCCCGCTTCCCGGCGCCGGGCTGGATGATGACGCTGGCTTCGGCTCCTTTGAACCGCCCTTCGGTGATGCGTATCCGGTCGCCTTTGATAAGTTGCTCCGGTTGCGGCGTGTAGACGGGGATCACGTTGGAATAGGAATCGGCTACCCATTGCAGGTTCGTCATCGCCTCCTCGGAGAGATAGGGATGGTATTCGCATTTCCCGTCCTTGATGCGGGGCAGGAAATTGTATAGGGGCAGCCATTGTTTCATCCGGTATATTTCGTGCTCCGAAGCGTGGATGAATACGTAGTTATACAACAACGGGCGGCGGGTCTCGACAAACCTGCCGTCTCTCTTTTTTACCTCCACATACGAAGGTGCGAAATATTCGAATGATGGCTCTCCGTTTCTGCGGCGGCGTTCGAGCTCCTCTTGCAGCCCCTTGGCCGGACCTTTGTGGCATGAAGGGAGCACCAGCACGTACCATCTGACGACGTGCGTATCCCTCATGCGTTCCGGATATGCCGGAGCGGCGGAAACGGATTGGGATTTTCCGAAGGAGCGAGAATCGATTTGCATCGGCTGCACCGGTGAGCCACTCTTTCCCATAGGCAATTCAAAGCCATATCGGCGCCATTGTCGAATGCGCTGATATACAATAGATTGTAATCAAAATGCGAGAGAATTCCGAAAATATCATCTATTCTCTACTGTGTTTCTAAAATAAACAAGGTCAAATTCGTGTTCCCATCATTTGACCCTGCCTCGCAACTTAAAAAATACCTCTTTGTTTTTAAAGAGTAAAAACGCAACTTTATATATGGTTTCTTTGTAAGAGACCATAACCGACATTAAATCCCTGAACAGCTGTCGTATGTACTGGATGTATATTCATGAATATTGCAAACAGACCTCCCTAATTAGAAAATTTACGATTGACGGTAAGGAGCGATTCGTAAGACATTTTGCAGAATCTGTCGGTTAGCCGCCAGGCGTAAATAGTTAATTTGCAGCACATTTCTTGGAGGGGGGGGGGATTTTTCATAGTAAAAATAGCCTGTTTTGTTTGGCCTTTTAAACAATAATACATACTTTTGCACAGTCACATATGGTCTCTTACAAAGAGATCATATATTCTTGTTGGCAGATTCACTGTTCTCAATTACCGAGAATGTTGCAAATATCATTTCAGCCATTCCGTTGCTTGTTTTGCAAGATTCCGAATCTCGATGCTGATAGCTTTCAGTTCTCGCGTCCGTTGCTCCAAAGCAGCAATCTGTCGGGTGATGGTGACATTCGAAAAGTGTGCATTGACGGCCCTTACAATCTTCAAAGGTTACAGGGATTTCGAGGGCTTCCAGTTTCTTAATCTTCTTCTCGTA
>ERZ857757.670-NODE-670-length-33146-cov-49.964462_pt1 | contig 33146 bp, 26 predicted proteins | sample MGYA00519764_ERZ857757 | MGnify/ENA primary metagenome ERZ857757 (study PRJEB31778, sample SAMEA3449359) | human gut metagenome | biome: human gut; feature: human-associated habitat; material: faeces | place: United Kingdom | collected 2010/2012 ...
CCGATGAGTTTTCTAGAGATAAATAATGCGTGACACAGTTTATTTTACACTACCGCAAGAGCAGCTCATCAAACATAGGATAAGAATGCCTGAAATCTGCATATCCAGCAAGTTTGTCTTTTTCGGATGCATTATAGTACCATGTTTCAAAGTTCTTCACTTCTGGAGGTTTCTGACACATATTTACTGCCGCCTGAATACTGGCTAATAATTGACAGGAATTGTTGTAATAGAAATTTCTCTGATACCACTGATTCCATTTTGCCACCATCACTAAATGGTTAATTCCAAGAGTTGCATGACCGTTTTCCTGTATGACATCCACATAATCCTCCACGAACTTCTTATCCGCAATTCTTTCTCTACAATACTTAACTAGCATTTTTTTTGCACTGTCCGGAGCATTATTGTATGTGTCAAGCTGAATATAAGAGTTCTTTTCCATTTCTTTTTGCTTTTGCCTGAACTCCGCTTCGCTTATTTCTTTCGGTTTCGTCTTATAATAGATAGTGGCATCATGCCTGAAAGGGTTTATATCCAACCTCTGTCTACCAAGGATTTGTGGGATATCTAGCATGATGTCCAGTGTCTGCCACTCTTTTCCTGCATTGATGAAGATATAGGTACTCGCATTGGTGGAATAGAAATCCACGCCTTCGAATGAGGCTTTGGTGCAGAAAGTGAAAGGCTTGTTTACCGGATTAACCTTATCTGTACATAGACTACCAACTGTAAAACCTTTTGGAAGATTTGCTGCTTTACTCTCAGAACAGAGTATCGTCACCTCTTCAGGTTTCAGGTGATTTTTCTGAATGATGTCCTTGATGGATTTGACTTCATTCAGGAAAATGCAGGCCTCGTGAGATTCTACAATGTTACCTTGAATGATTTTTCTTTCAAAATAGCCTGTTTCTCTATAACGTTGTATTAGTTTGCTACACAGTTTCTCCGCACTTTCATCTTTTTTCATTTGCACCTCTTTCAAAGTCGGTTCCTCAATCACATCAGGATCCCATTCCAATCTGTAATATGGAATGTTTTTAAATTGAGGTATATAATCAAGATATATATCAGGTATAGGTGTAGCAGACAAATAGCAGATACGCTTTACTTCATTATCAAGACTTACCAAGAAATTCATATCTGTATTCCCCTTGAATGTTGCATCACCTATCAAGCACTGAAATTCATCTACTATAAAAAGGAATGAATTGATTTCACCCCTTGATTTGAGCACATCAAGCACTTTCCCTAATGAATCCAATGTAACCAGAATCTTTGCTGGTTGTAGTGCGATTGTAAAAGGAGTTTTCCTGTGGCAATCAAGATACTGTCCTAAATCCGACATTTTTTTCCCGATTGCTGTAGCCCTATCATTGCACAAAGGGACATGGAAAAGGAAAGTATCAGAATGCTGGCTATGTTTGTCTTTTAACACCTGAATTCGTGGAGAGATTATCACAATGGGCAGATTGGAGTTTAGGAATAACGATGTACCTCCACAACCCGTTAATGTTTTGTTCAATATAAATTTCCCGTTTACCGGCAAAATGCCATTAATTAGCTGGTAGTAGTCACTCATATATCTACAACCTTTGGGCATTTTTATAGTTACTATTTGATTCATAGTGATTCATAGTGATTTATATTTTTTTGTTATGCAATATTATACTAAACGAGTTAACAGAATGCAATGATTTTCTTGTACAAAACATTTCTTTTTAAGTAATATTCTAGATTTCAAGAAAAAAAGTTGCATTCTTTCGTATGCTGTAGGCCCACGCCGCCTGAGTGGGTCTATCCTGTTATCCTGCCTACGGTTAACTGTTGGTTTATTCCTTTCCATATATCCTAAATTCTGTTGTCCCGAAGTTTTTCAGTTCTTCTTTATAAGCATTTCCGACATGGCCTAGTATCTCTTCTCTACTCATGGTAGCATTTTCCCATTCATTGATAAAATATTCCTCTGCCAATGCTTCGTCCACTCCCCACCTACACATCAGACAGGCCAATTTGAATATACTGTTAGCTCTGTTGCCTTCCTCCCAATATTCGGGATGATTTTTCTTCCATATAGAATCCACAATGTTAATAATACTTTTATCAGAGACTCTCTTTCCATTATGGGAATCCTGTTTAGATTTATCTTGAGATTTTATGGTTGGAATATAATGAAAGGCAACTGGGCTATGATTTACCCAAATATTAGGGTCATAGCTTATATAGTTTCTTCTAGCTATATCCTTACAGCCTTCATCACTACTTGCAACATTGAATTTCTGCAATAACTGTTCATATAAGTCCTGATGTAGATCCGGATTGTCATTATCATGTAGAATGAGAGCTTTCAATCCTTCGCCACTTGGAGTAATAAAGACACTTACTACACAAGGTGTAATAATTAGACGATTTCGTAGATGAATTAGTTCATTCATAGTAGCTATATGGTCGAAGTCCATAGCTGTAATGCACGAATACTCATCCAGTCCGTTACTATTAACCTCTGCAAATCTGCCATTATAAGCAATGGCTGGTAATAATCGTAACTTCCAATATTGTCTGTCCTGTTCAGATACACTTCTAATGTGTTTAATTGCTTGCATTAGTGTGTATTTCCCATATTCACCATCATGTAATACCAAATTTCCACTACGAATAACATCTACAATTACATTAAAATCAATATACTGCAAGTTGTATTTTGTACGATTAATTCGTTGCAAGAAAGTAAAATCTTCATTAGCTTTCATAATCTATTACTATTTATTTTACAATGATTTATTTACATACAGATATAAAGGTTTCAGGCCTTTCAAATTACCTTTTCTTGGAATGACAGTATGTGCAAAGAATTCTAGATCTTCAAACTGATGTTATTATCTATGAATTATATGTGGAGTAGGCCTTTTGTTTTTCTGATAATTCTCATGCCATCAGAATATCGTATTCCTAGTAAGGGGCAAAAAAAATGCAAGGCATCAGATTATTTTATATCGTAAAAAGAAAGTGATTATGTTTGAGAGAATTGCTGATATTAAAATCATAATGAGCTCTATGAACGGTTGCTGAAGTATTACGTTTGTGAGGTTAAGGGTACATTGTTTAAAGACCTAGTCAGAGGACCATTGTATTCTCAGGTGATCTTTTTTAAGAGAATAGCCAGCCAGGAACCTATCAGTGATAAGATTTTCTATAAAGATGTTACAACACTGACAGACTATGCAAAGATGATGTTTTGCCTTAATGAACTTCCGAAGAAAAATGATATATCCACTGGCTTTTACCGGAGATTCCTGATTGCACCGTTCAATGTACAGATTCCCAAAAACAGAATCAATCCCAATTTGGCTAAAGAGATTATCTCCAATGAACTCCCCGGTATTATGAACTGGGTTCTGGAAGGTAGAAGAAGATTGGTCAGGAACGGTTAATTTACAGATTCTCCTGTGATGAACAAGACACTGGAAAATTATAAAACGATGGGACAGAAAAAGAAGAAAATCCAATTCTGGCTTCCTCCCTTCAATAACTGATAATAGAAAAGGGGGCATCAATGAAACTTATCACTGATGGCTCCATTTTACAATATTTCTCTGTTAAACTCAGAAGACAATTATAGTACCATTTTTTTAATATACTATATTGGGTATTGTAAAATTCTAGTTACACATGGAAAGCTATAAAATATTGATTTAATTAATAGCATCTTCAGAAATATTGTCTTCAATTCCCATAATTTGTTTCAACCTAGAATATTCTGGTGCATCCAATATCTTGATTGAACCATTACTACCTAGATTGATTGCATCATAACACATTTTCAGTCTTGATAACATTGGCTCTATGATACCTTTTCCATGAACAAGAAAATCCTCAATCTCTTTCATCTTTGATGGTATTTTATATCCCTTAGGAGAGCTTGAGATAATAACACCTTTATCTCTTAATCTAGCTATTATTTTATTTCTAAATGTATGCGTAGACATCTTTGTAAAACCACATAATTCTAACTGATTAATAATTTCTTTAGTAGGAATATATGTTCTAATAGAATTATGTACAAATCTGAATAATAGATAATTCAAAACAGTTAATTGCATACGTACCTCCTCATCTACAAGCGAATGTTCATTTTGATTTTTGAACACCATAGCTTTCCTATAACATATTTCAGCAATCTTCCTATCAACATCATTATCAATATAAGAACTTTTTGCAATGGAATAGTTTTGATAATCTTTAGGAAATTCATCTATACATAATATTTTCTTTCCCAATAATGATTTATAGTTCATATTATCAGATTTTTCTTTTTTCTTTTCATCAAAAGAATAAGCTAATGAACCTGCTATAAGATCAGCTATTTGTATGAAGATTCCGTGTTGAGAATTATCAAATCTAAAGTTAAACTGATCAAACAAAGTTATATTAGGATTTCGTTGCTTTACATAATTAGCAAAACTTTCCATAAATTCATCTCTACCTGTTTCATCTGCAACAATTGTTAATTCCTGGAAAGAATTATGTAATTCATGATAGACTCGTTGATTTAAGAATTTATAAAAAGAAGGTTTAAAACGCAAACCAGATTGTTCATAAAGCTTTCTTTTATCCGCAACAAACAAATATATATTAAATGGCAAATCTTTTAGATTCTCTAATATAATCCTACGTCTTTTATGGTTGTTTTTTATATTACTTGATTTCATTTCTCCGGTTTGAAAGTATTTCTTTCTCACAGATTCTGCACCTTCTTTTACTTTTGTTAAGTCTTCTTCGTTTATAATAATAGCGGCTATAAGAAAATGAGAGAGATATTCGCTTTTTAGATGCCAGTTCTTCGAATATCCCTGAGTAGAAATACGTATCGTATCATGACCGTTCTTCTTGTTTATCTCATCGATAGCAACCATTAGTTTTCTTTGTTTCTCCCAGTTAACTTTATCAAATAAATTGCCCTGGATTTCATTATCCCTGCAAATATCCCATACAATGACTCCGGTTTTTTTATATTGATACTTTCCGTCTCCCTTCCAATACCTTCTGAGAGCTTGAACCGCATAGGCTACAAGTTCCTGATGATTATTTGTAGCTACAGGGAAAATAATGTCTGAAGAAATATAATCCTCAGGTACGTTAGTCCTGAAACGACTCGTATAAGCAAAAACGGTCATATTCTTGCAAGCAATATGATTCTCCCTAAGTTTTCGAGAACAGGATGCAGCGAAGTTTGCTACAGCTTCTTCCAGATCCTGTAGTTTATCCAATCCTATCCCAGGAAAGCTACGACTGGTGCAGATTGATTGTTTATAGGGAAGTTCTTCGATGGAGATAAAGCTTTCCCCATGAAGTTCTTTCCATGTTCTCAGCCCTGTAACGCTAAGCTCTTTCCTAACCCATGAAGCTGATTCCTGAGTTAAATCCCAAGCTGTCTTGATCCCGTAGCATTCCAGTTTCTTTGTGTTCCGATGTCCTATTCCCCAAACATCACCAACCTCAAAGAGTTTTAATGTTTTTTCCCTTTTCTCTTCCGTATCAATCAAGCATACACTTTCATATCCCTTATATTTCTTAGCATATTTACTTGCCATCTTTACCAATGTCTTCGTAGGTGCTATTCCTAGGGAAACAGGTATTCCAGTTCCTTTGCTAACTTTTCTAACTATCTCCTTACCATACTCATGAAGATTATCCATCCCTGAGAGGTCAAGAAAAGCTTCATCAATGCTGTACTGGGTAAGTTTGGGAGTATATCGTGAAAGAAGTGACATGACGCGATTACTCATATCGCCATAGAGATTATAGTTGGAAGAAAAGACCGCAACATTGTTTTTCTCCAGTATATCCTTTACCTGATAGAATGGATCACCCATCTTCAATCCCAGAGCCTTAGCTTCATGGAACGAGCTATTACACATCCATCATTATTGGATAGTACTACTACAGGCTTCCCAATAAGATCAGGATGGAAGACACGTTCACAGGAACAATAGAAGTTATTACAATCTACCAGGCCAAAGAGTTCCATATTGTTATTTCTTTAATCTGCGAATAATATTGGTTACTACTCCCCAGACCATGAAATTATTCTCTCCCGTTACTTTGATCGGCTTATATTCAGGATTATGAGGTATTAACCAGGCAAAATTATTCAGAGGGTCACGTTTAAACTGCTTCAATGTGAACTCACCGTCTACATAAGCAGCTATATAATCTCCATCATTTGCTTCCAGAGATTTATCTATGACCACGTAATCCCCATTATAGATACCAGCATCTATCATTGAGTCTCCTTCCACCTTAGCATAGAATGTTGTTTCCTTGTTATGAATCAGTTCCTTGTTCAGGTCAATAGACTCAGTCATGTAATCCTGGACTGGTGAAGGAAATCGGCATGTATTCCTTCATTGGTAAAGGGAAGAGCTAAGATAGTATCAGTATTGGCAGAATAGATATGTAGCTTTATTTCATTCATACTACAAAAGTAGATAAAATAAAAGCATTCTCCACTTGAGTACAGAATAATTTCATAGTTAGTATTGCTTCAAAACGCTGTCCGTATTTAAATCAGTGTTGCGATTATCAATTACTGCCTCGTGGCTATTGGCCAAAACGATATGCAATTGAAGCGCTCAACTTATGAGGTTTTGCAGATTCTAAGCATCTCTCTAACGGACAAAACTAATTTACGTGACCTGTTCGATAAAACTGATTTCAACGATGTCAAAGAACTCGACTGCCCCCTTTTTGAAGGGCTATTTGATTATTTTTTTTAACTCATCCATTTTTATTGGACACTAATGGTCTGCTGTATAAATTTCTATAATCCCCTTATTGTCATTGAAAATAATATCCAATGCTTCAAGAATTGTTGATTTTCCAACATCATTTCTACCAACAAAAGCTGTAAAATTATTAAGATCTATAACTTGCCTATCTTTATAACCTCTAAAGTTTTCAATAATAACGGACTTGATATTCATATTTTCTAATTTATTATTTTATATATTTTATACCATTATCAGAATAATCAAATTCTGTAACAATAATAGGTTCTTTGGTTTTTATTATTTTCAATGGGATAATCTTAGGTAGTCCTTTCTCTGGGTAAACAGTTACAGTGAATGGAATTTCCATTTGTGAACTTCTCTTTGTATACAAGTTTACTTTTACGCAATATTTACCTATAGGAGCAGTCCCATCCCAATATATATTTTCTACGGGCGTTGTTATATATGGAGTACTTACATTTGCATCTATATCTAATCGTCCTATTACATCTTGACACTTATGTTCTTTTTGCCCATAATATATTTCTTGTCCATCAGGATCTATAACATGCAAATCTAAATCATCGATTGTATTCCATTTCAATGTAATTTTTAAACCACCCCTTCCTCCTTTACTTTCAATATTAGATGTTTTATTAATAATTTCGATTTCAGAATTGAGCGTATTTATTTGATTTTCAACGGTGCTTATTTCAGCTTCAGTCTCTTTTTTTTCTTGTTCAATTTGAGTTATTTTCGAATTTAAGTTAGCCTCATTTTCTTCGCTTTGTCTTCTTATCAAATTTCTTTCGTCTTCAGAATTTGCTGAGACTAATTGCGCTTCGACTTGTTTTTGGGATTCTTCCTTCTGTTGGATTATTTTATTTTTTTCTTTATCAATATCAGTGATCTTCTGATTTATCATTGCATGTTGACGATTAAGGGTTTCCAATGCTTGAGTTCTCTTGGCTATTGCAGACTGTGAAGTATCATAATCGATTTCAGCTATTGAACGTGATGAATTATCAGTGTTGACTCCGAATTCTTTCATTGCAGCTATTACATTTTGGTTATCAGGAGATAATGTTTGTGCATCTATGAGATTTTGTCTTCTATTGCCAATGTTTCTCTTAGCCCTAAGGACTAATTCATCACTAATATATTGTTTAAATGAACTCCTATCATACTGTGGTCTATCCGGAACTGTCTCAGGCATCTTATATACCTGATTAAATTGCATTAATAGAGAGTTAAATATAGCAAGAAATGCATCTTTTACTTTAGGTAATTCTTCTATAATTATAACATCCTCCTTATTAATTTCTTCTGCATAGAAGGTCCAATTATATGAACCTGTAATTATTGTACTATCATCAATAATACAGAATTTATAATGAAGCATTTCAGGGTATTCTACAAGATGTAATTTTAGCCCACAATCAATTAACTCGTCAAAGTTAAGACAATATCCTCCATTATTGATCAAATCGTTATTTGTAACAAGAGTTACTTGTATTTTTCTATTTAAAGCAGCCTTGATACAATTGAACAAATCAAAATTGGTAAACCAAGCTACAGCTATTTTGACAGAATGTTTAGCTGTGTTGATTTTGGTAATAATATTGTTGGCAATATTTTCAAATAAAGGAATAACTGAACCATTGTAGACCTCAACTTCTTTAATCTCTGGTTCTGGTAAAGAAATACCTAATTTGTCAAGAATTTGTTGACGTTCTGTGGTATCGCCAATTTTCCAAAGACTTGTAATGATACTGTTACTTGTATATGAAATTAAATTTTCCTTCCACATTCTTGCACCATATTTTGCGTTGCATTTGCTGAAAAGCTCTTTATATAAAGTAGGGCGGATACGTAATTTCCTATTAGCAAGAATTAATTGTCTTGCTAAATCATACTTGATGTCATTATCAATAGTATCACCAAGTAAATTGTATACAGAATCAAATAATGATGAGTTGAAATCTTCATTTTCAGTTGAAAAGTTTATTAATATAGAAAGCGGTTCTTCTTTTGACCTTTCATCTAGAGCTTGCATGTTTGAAGAATAAACAGGTTTCCCCTCCATAACCTTTACACATAGCAGAAGTATGTTTTTTCCTTGTTTCATTGCATCAAATAGCTTCGTTTTGTCTTTAAGAAGATCTTTGGATAAAGGAAGGTAACCCTGAGTTTGAGAAGCTATTTCTTGTACAATAAATGTACGTTTTTCTCTATTATAAGAAATTATTTTGCAAATACTTTTATCTCCAATCATAATTTAATTTTTAATAACTATAAAATAATTTACATTCTTTAGATATGGGTTTCTATATCATTTGAAAAGACAATTCTATACGATTTTAGAGTCTTTAGAATACACAACAGTAAACTCTTTACATTTTCTTTTTCCCTGCTGTAGGGCCCCTAATGAAAATTTATTATAAGGCTCGAATATATCCAAACCTCTTCCGAGGGTTATAATCCAGCCTGTATCTGTTTTTATACAGCGGTCATGAAAGTCTCTGAATTCGTATGTAAAATCAATTCCGATATTAGTTAAATCATCTTTTATGTCTTCCAAATCGTCAATAAGAGCCGGTACTTTCTCTTCCTCTTCCCATGTCTGCAAATGAATTTTAAGCCCCTCTACCGGACGTGTTTCCGTTAGCATTGAAATAAATTCCGTCAGATTTTTCAGTTGCCAGAAAGTACGAATAAACGGATCTTCAATTGTAATTGTTTTGGCGTCATTCAAATATTCCGAAAACAGAGATTTATAAGATACACCAGTCTGCCCTAATCTAAATGAGATACGTTTTTCCATTGGTTTATGGATACGCTGTCTTTTAGGCTTTTCCTCACAATTGTCTTGTTTTTCTATATTTTCTTCATCATTGTCTTTAACAGGTATATTTTGACAACATTCTGAGTTATTGATACGTTCAAGCGTTTCAATGAATATTTCCTGACCATTCTTCAGGTTTACATACTTGAATATAGCAGGCTCTGCTTTGAATGTTTCGTCAATGATATAAAGCTGGTCTTTTACGCGTTTACGGCATTCAGCAGCAAAATCAATTATTTCGAAAGCTTCTTCTTGTGACATGTTCCCGTCAGGATATAGTAGTTTTACCATACCCGAGAATGTTTTTCTGATAGCAAGATGGTCGCGTTCTGATAAGGAACTGTCAAACTTGGCGTAACTCTGCAATAGTGAAGTAAGGTCCTTGTTTCTCAGTTCATGCAATACTGCTGCTATATAGTCTGTTATAAGTCCATAACCTTTTGAGAAACTTTCTTTTTTCAACATTCTGACTTCCCACCCCGGATTATAAAGATGAATACGGTCAAGGAATGCACCTTTAATAAAAGAAGTAGGAATCGATTCAAACAAATGCGATGATTTCAGCATATATGGAACCGTATGTTTCATATTGCCCACAAATACCATTGATGCACTTGCCTCGTGAGTGGCTTTACCTCGGTTGAATGACTTGTTGGCGAGATAGTTTTGCATAGTATCTATTAATATAGCATCTACATTCCTGCCTTTTTGTTGTTCAAACTCATCCCACGCTACCAAATCCCAATAGCCTACCAGTCCAAGAATTTCACGGTTTCCACTCATCTTGACAAAAAGTCTGGCGCTTGTCACATCACCACCACTCACCAGAACACCGTATGGTGACATTTCCTGAAAGATATGTGATTTACCTGTACCTTTAGGACCAAGCTCCATAAAGTTGAAGTTATTTTCAACAAATGGTAACAGGCGGGATAATGTTATGAATTTTTCCCGTCTGTTAAGTGTATCAGGATTCAGACCAACCGTATGAATAAGAAAATCAATCCATTCATCCGTTGTAAAATACTGTCTTTGTTCAATATAATCCTGAATATCAATATTTGATATTTGAATAGGCTTCAACATTTGAATATCCCAACGTACTCTAATGTCTTCTCCACTGATATATCCTATAGTCACTATACACCATACACCATTGCCTGATAACAACTTGGGATTCTCCTTAACATATTGTGCACTGACTGGTACACCGGTTAGTCCTAAGTTTGCAAAAGAAGCCTGATATTCATCTGATTTTTCATTCAGAATTACGTTTACTTTGTCTATGATACGGTATTTCCCCAAATCATGGATTTTTCCTTTCACAGCTTCTGCATCGGCACGGTGGACATAATTGTTTTGAATTACTTCCTTTACTTTCTCCAGCCCCATACGGATAGCTTCTTCGTCATCACTTGCACAATATTGTCCTAAGAGGTATTCAAGTACAAATGTAGGTACAGGAAGTCCCCCTTTTACAAGAAATGCCAAATCCTTGCGAACTACCTTGCCAATGAAGGAATTCATTATTTTCTGTTGTAAAGTCATATCTTTCTAAATCAAAAATCCTGTTCAATAATTGTATTATTCTTAACGCTTTCCTTTACCAATGGATTAAGGAAAGAGCCATCATTCTTATCATAGATGCGTAATTGCAAGAGATTAGAATGAGTAGAAGTATTGAGAACCAGTTCAACATCGAAAATACGGTTAGCTGGATTTACATTGTCAGTGCTTGATAATTTTATTTCTTTAAATGCAGTAACCTGTCTGTCATTGTCATAAACTGCACATATAATAGTACGTTCCTGCATTTCCATAGAAACAGCTTCACTTTGTATAATCTGAAATTTCAGACGACTGGAAACCATCCTCAAATCTCTCGATATAAGCGTAACTCCAACTTTTCCTGTTTTGTCAACTCGCTTTTGCCTGCTCCTTATAACCGGTATAATCATTTCCTGCAAAGATGCCCCTCCATGTGTGAATGAATAACCACCACCGGGAGCATTGAAACGATTTGTTCCTGACGGTACTGCCACAATCATATTGCCATCCATTTCTGAAACATCTCTAAGGTAGAACTTATCTACATTAGTAATACTATCCTTTGAAGAAGTCAGATAATAGCGTGTCTTACGTTCGATATTTTCTTCTGTAACGCACTGCTTGTCTTTTTCTTCAAAAGACATATCATTGTAGAGAAAACCATGATCGGAGGTAAGAACCACACTGGTAACATTCACACTTGCATGAAGTGATTTTATGAGCTTGCTTAACTGTGAAACAGCTGTAGTACAAGCTCGTGTCAGCTCATAAGCACCTGCATCATGACCATCGCGGTCGATAGTATTATGGAATATGTATATAAGCGGACGCTTGCATAGTTCTCTTTTTTCGTCCAGGCATTTCTTTTCCCAATCTGCATAATCAATACACAAAGCACCATCCACGTAATTATTCAGATGTTCGCTCCTTTGCTCATTAGTACGCAATATCTTTCCGTCCACAGCCATCTCAGAGTCTTGGAATGACAATACACGGTGGGGAAGTAATGCAGTTTTTGTATATTTGGTTTCAGTAGGCAACATAGCTATTGCATAATCCATCTGTGCAATATGCTTTTCCTTTGCCAATTCGTTATATAAATCTGTTGCAACCTCATATCTTAATGCATCACTGACAATAAAGACCTGCTTAACATTGGTTTTTCTTTCATTTGAATAGATGTCCTGTTGCCTTTTTGTACCAAACAGATTTTGACGTCCGCCTTTCTCAAGCCAGCATCTGTTCCACTCCCGATTGATTGTGTTACAGAAGTTTGCATAATCCACATCCAACAGATGTTTTGCTTTTGTAACCAACCCTGAATGACAGAATTCAGCCGGTAAATTAGTAAAGATTTCCAGACTTTTTCTATAATAATTATCCAGCAGATAATAAGAACTCATATAGTTGGAAACATATTCTTCAGGACTATCCAATACGTATGTGGATATATTTCTGTATATATGATAAAAATCAGCAAGTATGGCTGTATAATCAATCATAGGAATAAGAAGTTCATTACCTTCCTGTTTCATACGCAGTTCCTGCATCCTTTCTCTAATGCATTCAGCATCTCCTGTGGTTACAGTTTCCAATGCACGATTTATGATTTGCATACACAGGTCATCAGGCATATAGAAATACAATGCGTCAATTCCATATACTTTTACAATTTCTTCCACCTTTATGTCTGCCGAAAGGAAATTCAGAGCCTCTATAAATTTATCTCTTTTTGCTTTGGGCTGGTTTAATCCATAACTGAGCAGTTTGTTGATATAATCCAACTGTATGGCATTATGGATTTTGTATTTCTTATAATTGTCAGCGTTTTCTACTGCCAAGGACTGTGTGATTGCATTATACATCATCGATTCTGCCACACATTTCATCTTGTGCGTAGAGTTTGGATCATACGTCACATTGAATATTTTATGCAGTTCCCTGTCCAAAGCATCTTTCGCATCTTTGTTCTTATTCAGAGCTGTATAAAATGAGTTCTCTTTCTTTTCCTCGCCAGGCAGCGACAAAGTAAAAAGTCTGATGACAATATCTTCCCATTCCATCAATTTATTTTCCGACAGATAACCGGTAATAAATCCTCTATTGGCAATATTTATGCTAAAAGTTTCCGGTGTATAATAGTCATGAAGTATCTTGTCAAACTTCTGAAGCTGCAATTCTCCGATATGACGCTGGATATATGCTCCAAATTCATTTACATTCAAACGATGTTGCTGCAAGAAAGCTTCATAACTTTCTGCCTTATATTCCATGTTTGCAGCCAGTACATCCATCAACGGAAATATACCGGCATCAGCAGGTGATATAAAGTCAAACAGAAGAATGGTCTTTAACTCCTTCCATTCATTTTCCAATGCATATTTTGTTTTGAACCAGCCTCCATCGAAAGCAACGGCATGATAGCCTTCTTTCCATTCAGCATTTGTCAGTTCTGCTTTTATCAATGGATTGAAGACAAACAACACCCGAAGTTCGGGATTTGAATCAAAATATCTGTATATGTTATCTTGTACGCTCATTTTCCAGTATTATTGAATATATTTCAAAACTTCCTTTTATATCTTTGAGCCGGATGATTAGGCATAGCGTGTTCTCTTTCCAAAAGTCCTTTATTCATCATCACTGGAATAATTTCTCCTTTCAGATATTGTGTACTACGCCCTATTTCAATGGCTATTTCCTCTACTGATTTCCAAGTTTCGGTACTATTCTGTATTATTCCAAATAATTCTTTCTGACTACATCTCTTTTTAATTCGTTTAGTTGTAGTCTTAATATTATTACCGTCAGAACTATTAAGATTACTACCGTCAGAACTATTAAGGTTATCACTAGAACTATTAAGATTACTACTATCAGAACTATTAAGATTATCACTAGAACTATTAAGATTACTATCTTTATTCAAATGATATGTAGTACCTCTTCCTATACCGTCAGAAACAAGATAACCTTCAGAACACAATTCTTTCAGCATTTTTGTTATATCATATTTATGCATGTTAAGCGTATATCTTAAACGCTCATTTGATACAACTCCTTCGGTCAAGGCAATTACCAACGTCAAAACCTTATTATGTTCCATACAAAGCACATGTCTTCCCAATATGCTTGTCAGCTCTTCTTTAATCTTATTATCCAATATTGAGATAAGAGGTAATGTCAGAATTACTTTGTCCGGTCTGTTCTTTTCTTCAAGATTTGGAGAATTCAGATTCGAATCTCTCCAGCCGGATATTATTTTATCTGCACCACTTCCAGCTTTTTCCGCTTTACCGAACATCATGAACATTTTTTGTAAAGCCAAGTTTCTGCAAACGCTGTCCCCACCATCATAAAACTGTTGCTTTGATACTAACAAGCAACCAGGATTAGAAAACACCAGCTCGTTTTTACTTCTTGTAATTACTGTTGATGCATTAACAGAGTAGTCTGCATGAATAAGTGTATTGATTAATGCTTCTCTGACAGCTACATGAGCAGGAGTTTCATCCTTTCTTGTATCACCTTCCAAATGAAATGGAAGCGGTAATATTTCCTGTAGTTTGGGTAACACTCTTTTGTAGAATTGAAAAAGGTTTGCTTCCCATGTTCCATCCGGATAAATACGGTCTAACCATCTTGTTGAGGAAGTATCTTCTCCCAATTCTCTATAATCCAGAAAGAAATTTGGAGCACAAGCTTCATCCGTTATAGCATCTGTTTTTCCAAACATCAATAATCCGGCTAAAGTAAATCCCTCTTTCCCTGTCTGTCTGTCAACCTTATATCCACCCAGTTTTTTCAATAAAGAAATATCGTCTAATGCCAGCCATGCATGACCCGGCTTTGCCAAATCAAACAATCTTCTGTATTGTTCAAGAGAAGATTTGTCTATATCCTCAAAAGTATAGTTGTCCAATATCCGTGAATCTGCAGAAACAGCCACATTGGCATCTGCATACATACGACGTACCTCTTGTTCTGTACATTTGAAGTCACCCTCGTGATTACGTTTATAAGTCCCATTATATGGGTTTGGAGTATGATAAATCGGACGTTGTTCTCTTGTAGCGCGTGGAATATAGAATAAAATTACTTTATGTCCGTCTAATTCCGCATCAACCACATCATCATTACTAAGAAGGTTTAAGTTAACAATGTCCTTATTATTCACACCACTCCAAAACTCTTTTTTATATTTTTCAATCAACTCATCAGTCAGGCTGTCAATATAAAATTCTCCTTTCTTTTCTTTGACACCAAGAACAATCGTACCTCCGTCAGTATTGGCAAAAGAAGAATAGGTCTCCCAAAATGATTTAGGAAATCCCCCGGCTGCAGATTTGAATTCAATTTCTACAGACTCTTTCTTTTCCATCAACTCTTCAACAAACGATGATATATCAAGATAATCGTATTTTTTCATACTCCAAAAGCACTTTTCTATTTATACTATTTCAGCTTAACCACCACATCACCAAACTTGGCATAATTAACCACAACACCATCATCCAAGTCAAAATCTATCTGTTTGTCGGCAATGAGGTGCAGACGGTCGTGATATTCCCTACATTCTTCCAAGTCTTTCTGAAGCTTAGCCATATCTTTTCGCTCTTTCGTAGAAAGGGTGGCCGCTCTTGATTCCATTTCAGCTATGCGGGTTCCCAAATATTCTATATGAGGAAGCAGGTACTTGTTTCTTATCTGCTCTGCCGTATATGGGTTCATTCGGTGCATATAGGTGATACACTGAAAAGCGCCCTTCTTTGATGCAAACAGCCAATAGATTGGTCTTCTCTGATAACGTGAAAGATGGTCTTTCCAGAAATCTTTCACAAAGTAAGTATCAATATCTTTTCCGAGTGCACCTTCTATGAAATTTAGATTTTCGGTCAATGTATCTTCCCCCAATGCCACTTTCAGGAATTCTCTGAAACGCTCACCGGCATTATCGGTAAATACAGTGTCACGAGCCATTAAAGGGATGATAGCATCATCATCTATAGTGAAGTCTCTGCCATTATAGGAATATGTACAGACTTCATCATCCGTAGGATTAGGGTGTGCTATATGCAATCCCGATTTGTCCAGACGGTAACGTCCCATCATGCAGCCCACAGCATAACTGATAAACTGCTTGACAACTACATCTGGTTGGAATTCAATATGATTATCAACTACTTTAATTTCACCCTGCTGCAATATGGTAACTTCATCAAGAGGAACATCGGGTGTGAGTTCATCCTGTAAGCCATAGATTTCAATGAACTGACGGTTCAGTTCTTCTTCGTTGGCATGGAGCTGCATAAAGCGTTCTTCCCAGTCTGTAGTGTAAAGATTATATAGTGATTCTATCTTATAACTCTTTCCGGTTTCTTCTTCTGCTATTTCTTTATTGATATAGTCAAGAAGTGGGTTTTCTTCAAAATTCCAACTGGTTTCGTGAGAGTCCCAGTCTTGTTTGGAGATGATTTCATTTTCTTTTACCGCTTCAATTATTGAAGTATCTAATATTTTACTTTTGCATGGAAACGCAAATACATCTCTTACTTGATAATTAAGTGTCGGAGTAATTATTTCAAATAAATATTTAGCTACAACAGAATTAAGTAATCCCAAAATTGAATATAAGATATTCGTGTCTTCGATAAAAATACTCGTTCCTGCTTTTTCAAACAATTCCGTATCATGCAATTTTCTAAAAGAAGGATTACCAGAACAAATGTACGACCACGTAATACCTTCTTTGAATCTTAAATTTTCTGAAATTATTCTACAAATCTTATCTTTTTTATAATGAAGTTGAGCTTCATTAGTCCAAAGAATAACATTATCAACATTTCCAAAATATCTTCTAAAACCTCCACCTCTTGCACACAACACCCAATATGTTTTGGAAACATTTCTTTTTGCTACTTCCCAAAAGCATCTAAGAAAACGATTGTTATCACCAGTTATATTCTGACCATTTGAAATAGCATATTGATTGATAAGATTATTTTGAAATAAGTCAATTATTTTTTCACTCACCCAATACCCAATCGGACTTCCTGGTATCTTCTCAAAATTCTGCTGAGAAACATCAGAGTACATATTTTCTGCATTGATAAACATACGTTCTTTATCAGCACAATTTTTTCCATCAACCAAACGATAATAAACACCATTACCAAATGGTTTAGTATTGCTAATAACAAAAGCCACATTTTGTACAACCTCACCGCTCAATTCATCAAAAGTTCGAGGACCAAGATGAAGCATATTGTCAATATGTGTATTTTCTAACAGAGATTTTCGTAAGCCTTCGAATGAAGACAAAAACATCCAGCTCTGCATATTTATCATACCATACTTTCCGTTCTCTTTCAGATGATCTTTTGCTAAAATCATAAATACAGAAAACAGGTCTACCTTCCCATCTGCATAATTTTTCTTTACATATTCAGATAATTCTGCGTTCATATTGCCACCACCCATATACGGAGGATTCATCACCAATACCGCATACTTATCCGTCAAAGCAAGAACAATATCAAAAGCAGCAAGTATAGTCTTTATCTTATTATTTTCTGTGCCTATTTCTTTCCACTCACTACTACGCATAGCAATTGCAGTGCGTGTAGTTTCAGACAACTCAAACTTCATAATAGAACCTAAGTTGTCTGCCTGTTCCATCAGAGCAAGTGCATCAAGTGTTTCAGTTATCAGTTCCTTATTTGCACCGGCAAAAAACTCAGTAAGAAGTTCTGCTACACCACCCTCAGCATTTAAGCGGCGCACTTTGGAGGCTACCCCCATATCCAATACCCTTGGGAGGCAATGAGCATCCAAAAAAGAGTTGTCCTTCTGACAGGCTTTAATCAGCAAGGCAAACATTGCCAACTGCTTGGCACGTGTATCCAAATCCACTCCAAGAAGATTGAAACGAAATATATCTTCAATTGCTTTTCTACGGTTATAGCCTTCTTCTATATAGATAGTATAAAGCAAATCGAAAGCCTCGTTCAGTATATGACCGGAACCGCAACCCAAATCGGCTACAGACAGACCGTGTATATCATCATAATGGAATATCGCCTCCGCAGGTGTCGGTTCGGCAGGTTCTACCAGATATTTCATCTGCTCCTTAATATCCATGGCATACGGATTATTGTCCAGGTAGATACGACCTACCGTATTCTGAACCATATACTTCACAATCCAATTGGGAGTAAATATCTGAGTAGCAGCCGGAATATCGTCAGCCTCTGCTTTCTTCTTATTCTTGAATGAAGCAAATACTTCGTCCTTCTTTTCGGATATATAGAACTGATATAGCCATCCTATCAGTTCGCTTTGTCTGTAATCATCTTCTGTAATAAACTCTGTATGGTTGAGCATATCCACAAAACCACCTTCAGCAAGTATATTCACAGGCAGCAGAAGTTCTGTGTAATCATCCATACTGCCGAAACAGGCAGAGAGTATAGGGTTCCGGTGGCAGTAATTTATGATAAGCAATGTGAACTGTTCTGTTATCAGTGCGTCATTGTCCAACAATGCCATCAGGGAAGCACGGTCCGGTTCCGACATCGGTGCATAGATACCACGACGCGCATCTGCCACAATACGAGGCAGACGCAGTGATGCACTTTGATATTCCAAGACCGGTTCGGTAAAACCGTTTTTCACCATGATGCGGATAGCCACAAACCTGTTGAACCATGTGTAGGCTGCTTCTTCCTTTACTTCCTTAATTCCTTTCTCTATAATGCGCTCCCTCAATGACATCCATTTATCGTAAAATGTCATATCAGTAATCACTTTGCCCATAAAGACAATATGATCTGTTCCCTTAACAGGCATTTTCTCTTCGGCAATATATCCCTGTTTGTCGAATCCCAACAGTCCTAATTTATTATCAATACCCTCCAACAAAACCTTTCTGGCTTCCTGGGCAAACTTCTTTATCTGGTTTGTTTCCATACATTTCTTCTTTTACAGAATAATCAATTCTTCACCTTTGGATATGTGATCCATAAGCTGTTGCTTCAATGTCTGCAGATAAGTATCTACATCCTGTTCGCTACAGATTTTATGTACAGTACGTGTACTTAATTTTACCTGTCTTACAGGTTTTGCGGAAGGCTGTGAAGGTACTTTATCTCCTGGTTTAACTTCTGGTTTTGCCGGGGCAGCCTGTGCCATAATCTTTGCAGCTTCCTGTTCATAGAAGGCAGCCGTATCCAGATTATTCTTCAAGGCAAGGATATTGTCAGGCTGTGATTTCTGTATGATAACGGCATCTGCCTGTATTCCATATTGTACCTCATTGTTTTCTGCCAACTTGAAAAGAGTTTCCACAGTCTTTGTATATTCAATCTTAATCTTGCTACGAAGCTCTTTTTTAAGTTCCTCAAGTTTGCTACGAAGTTCATCCCTGAGTCTCTTGTAATATGGCATATTATCTATTGGCCACTCATCTGTAAGAATAGTACGTATAGACTGAATGCTTTCATCACATCCGGTCAGTTCATCGAAGTTCAATTCGTTGTCCTTTACGAAGTTTACATATTCTTTGTATCGGTTTATCTGGTCATCATAAAACTCCCTCACCTGTTTGCATTTATCCATCTGCTCTGATGCCGGTATTCTGTCGGATGTTATTCTTTTGAGAAACATCTCCACATCTCTTATTCCCATCCATTCACTTACCATCTTTTGCCATTTCTCTATTACGACGGCAAAAGGATATGTTCGGATTGAAGAGTAAATATCCGATAAAATAATCTGCTGTTTTTCAAGAGCATCCTTACATTTTGTATGAATCTCATTTACATCCATGTCGGGATTTATAGATTCGCTTAAACCGAATATATCTTTCCAACTGCTTATAAAGTCGTTTACAATATCCTGCGAAATTTTCTGGGCAGCCCTAATCGTAAATTTCTGCTGATCTTTCATCAGATTATTGGCAATAATCTGTTTTTCCACATGAGGATTGTTGTTATATACAAACTCGCGGATACGGCGGCGCACCAGCTCATCCAATACATACAGCGTGCATACCTCGTTCCATCCGTATGGAGCTGCTGCATATCGCAAAACCAAATCTTTCACATTCATTTCCGGGAAACTCCTTGAAAGATAATTGTCAACCTGAAGTTCTGCCTCTGTCATCGGGTACATTTTGTAATGTTCCTGACTGACAGGGGAGAGAATGGTACGTTTCAATTCTTCGGACGAAGATGTTATACCTTTTACTAAAGAAGCGTATGGATACACATTTCCTAAATGTTTTTCCATCGCTTTTCTATAACGTTCCTGACCTTTCAATGAACCAAGTTCGGCAGCAGAAAAAGTGGAAGAACCGATAACGATTTTACATTTATCAAACATTTCGCGGAAAGGCTTCTCTATCTTTGAAGTATATAAATCCTTTGCGCGGTTTTTGAATTCTTCGTGTGTCTTATTACGAAGTTCGGTATTAGCCTTATTGTTTCTCATATAGGTCTGAACCTGACAATACCAGTAGAAATCATTCTTCAACTGTTTCATGTCTTTATACAGGTCTGCCATGAAAAAGGCCATCATCTTGGATGTATTGCCAAAAGCATACTGCTCTGCCGTATCACAATCGGCATCCATTACAAACTCAATGTTTATATCCGCATTGTTTGTAAGGAAATTCTTGCCCATAATGCTTGCACCTATAGAAAACTTGCCTGTAAAGTATGATTCCCTTGGCTGGGGATTTATATATGTACTGAAAATTTCCTTCAGTTCTTCAGCCATAGTATTGTTGTCAATAGTCTGGCTCTTGATAAGCTGTGCTACTTCTGTCTCATCTTCACTGTAAAAACAGTATGAAACCGGAACTCCTGGTTTTGACTCTTCTGTACGGATTATATTATTGTCACAAAGATATTCCAATACCTTTTTAACTTTTTCTTTCAATGCCAACTTCTGTGTATCCACATCGTTCATAAGCAAACAGGTGATATTATCAATAGTAGCCGGGAAAAGCAGTTTGTCTGTCTGGGAAAGGTTACATATCATAAACAGAATATTGACAATACGCTGGCCGAAAGCTTTGTCTTCATAGCTGTCTATCATCTTATTGGCATTATGAATAGCTTTCTGCCCTTTGGCTACCAAAGCCCCTTTGAACATCGGTCCAAAAAACTGATCAAAAGAAATGAAGTTTCCTACTTCAAGTTCTTTAGTTTGTCTTGCAGTGCTGTGAGTAACCTTAATGATGGAACGTTCATTACCCTTTACTTCTTTCTCTACAAAGCCTAGATTTACAAAAGAGTTGAAAACTTGCATAATCAGTCTGAACTGATAAGGGACAAACGGGTAGTAGTCAATGAATTCTTCTTTACTTTTGAAAGAATCGTACGAAATTGGGAGTTGGAACTGGGCAGAGATGGCATTACGCTTCTGTTCGTAAAGTTTACCTAACTCTATTCCGGCAGTACCGTTTTTGTCCAAAATACGTTTTTGTGTAATGTATTCAGGTTTGGTTCCGGTAAGAGATACTTTCACCTCAAATCGTCCCATGATTTTACCATAATCCTCACTGGTTTCATTTATCTGACAACTCTGTAATATTTCTTTAAGATCCTGTTGCGCGGTAGCTATTACCCAAACTTTGTCATCACATGTTTCATGAAGTCGTGTTACAATTTCCTGTAACTGTAACAGCAGTCCTTTACGACTGTCAATGAACTGACTCACTTCATCTACAAGAAAAACGATTCTGTATTTGTCTCCCTGTTTATTAAGATATGATTTCAATTCTTTACAAAATGATTCTACACTTACATAGGTATTATCTTTTGCTATACGTTCCCTTATAATATCTGTTGATAATGTCGGAACCAGTTCCTTTCCTACTTCAAGTATATAATCCAATTCGTTGATGGCAAGATCGGCAGCATCAATGCTCCAGTCAAATCCATCTTCCAGCATTCTTTCTTTAAATGCTTCAAACTTACCTTTCTCGTCTAGAACCTTTTCGAAATGCTGAGCTAATGCTAAATTAAATTTATTATATCCACGAAAAGAATTAAATTCATTCCAGAATACATCGAGAAACACCTGCTTTTCATTACCTCGTACATTATGAACTGTTCCTATATTAAAGAGTATAGTATCTACTTTTGCTGATTTTAACCACAAGGCAACATCTCTCATTTCGCTAATAGATACTTCTGAATTATTTTTAGAATTAGATAACGGTTCAAATTTCTCTACAGCTTCTTGCAATCTCTTTAGAGCTAAATCACGGCATTCTTGATGCATGCAATAGCCAAGATATTTTAGAAAGTGTGATTTACCGGAACCAAAATAACCATTTATCCAAACGCCATTATGGCTGAACTTATGGTTATGAATAGAAGACAGAATTTTATAAAGTCCACTGATAATTTCATCAGTGAAAACATACTCTTCTATTTCTGTCTTGACGGTATTTGCAGAAAAGTCACTAGCAGACACAGCTGGATTGACCGAGCGCTCTATGTCTTTGAGGTATATATCTTTAAGTTTCATATTAGTCGTTGATTAATAAAATGGCACGATATGTATGTTCATCATCTATTCTATTGAACAGGCGGAAGGTATTTCCTTCTTTTTCTCCCGGATAAAAAACTATGATTTTATACTTGTTGCTCTTGTTGTACTGTTCATAACTGGCAAGAAGACTGCTGGTACGCATATATGGATACATTGAGCCTATACCATATAAAAAAACGTATGGACGTAGTTTGTCGTCTTCAATGGAAATATGTTCCATTATCCGGTTATGCAGATACTCGTAAAACTGTGGAGAGTTTGCTTTATTTGTTAAAGTTCTCGTTGCAGCTTCATGGTCTGTTTCATCCTTCTCAAGGATATATTTCAGATAAGAGGGATGTTTCTTGCCAAAAGACTGATTGTCAAGAAATATACAAAACTCCTTGAATAAGTCAATTGTCAAAACATCTACATAGTTTACAGGACGTAATAGTTGAGCTTTGAATTCTTCTATCCGGCATCGCATTTTATATTCATCTTCTGGAGGATACTGAAAGATATAGAAATTATAGAAAATATCATTTTCAGTATTCTTGAAATCTTCGCTACACAGAAGATTATATAATTCAGGAATAGTCATACTCTTCATAATGCAACTTGTTTTATACGGTTAATTTCATATTGCTGAAGCAGGCAGGCATCCAAGAACCATGCTTCACCAAGTCTCAGATAAAAAGCAAATTCTTCATCACTCAAATATATTGGAGAGAGAGTTCCTGACATATCTTTTACAAAACCGGTTTTCTTTAGGAAAGACAAAAAGGAGCTTGCTACTTTCCCTTTTGTTATTTCGCTCCATCCACACACAAATTCATCATTAGCGGCAATCTCGTTAATCTCTACCAAGACATCCTGCTTTGTTATGCTTTGATGTACAGAGTTCCATTTCTTTAAAACAAGATTTAAATGTAAATCATAAAACAACTTGTAGCATTTCAGATTTACAAAATACATGGCTACTATCTTAGCTGCTTTTGAAAATCCCTGATAGGATTCCCAAAAGTATATAGGGACTGCCTTATATCTTTTTACAAATTCAGCTACAGCTCTTTTTCTTGTCTGTTCTGTCCGCATCATTAAATAATTATTCTCTATAATCTCTTGCTTTAACAATGCTTCTGAATCATCAGACATTAATAGCGGCAACACATTTGTCATTTCTTCCCACATAAATCCGCAGCCGGTCATAGCTGCAGAATATGGACTATTTATTTTATCGCTCATATCCTTCATTCATTACAGTTATTAAGAAGGTCTTTTATATTTACCTTCAAGACTTCTGCTATTTTTTTTAATGTATGTAAATCTGGTTGTGATGTGTTAGTACACCATTTAGAGACTGTTGCAGGGTTTTTTCCTAATTGTTCCGCCAACCATTTACTCGTTCTTTTTTGCTCAACCAGCACAACTTTTATTCTATTTAAGTCAGACATCTCTATTAATTTTTATTGCTTTGAACACAAAGATATTAATTATATTATACATATTATTATTGTTTCAGTAAAATACCTATTCTGCTTATTCTTTTTAAGTAAATTTATAAATGAATTATAAAATCTGACAAACAATTCAATTTAATATCAATGGAAGAGGTTCTTTATGTGGCGGAGGAATGGGGTGGGTTCCTTGTCGATAGAGTAAGAATTTCCTCATTTTGATATACCTGAGATGGATTCTGCTTATGTGATGTGCAGGCGTTTCTTTGCCTTGGTCATGGCGACATAGAAGAATCTTACGGATTCTCTGACTTCCTCCGGAGTCTTCTTGTCAAAGAACGGATAGACACCACTGGTTGACTCGAAGATGATCACGTTCTCAAACTCCATTAGTTTTAAAAAGGTTGCCTATTCACAAAGATATCCGTCTTGCCGCAACCCGGAGGAGCAAGAATTAGGTGATAACCGCTGTCGAGTGTGATCACTTTCTTCTGGAACTCGTTCCTGTCGAAGATGTATACCGGGTATTCGTAGAGAGGGTAGTTGTTTGGAGTAGGGATGCTACCATCTGGGGTATGGGGTGTGTCGGAGGAAGTCATAGGTTAAAATTTAAAAATAAAATGTTTTAATATTGCTTATTTATACAATGAATAGATATCTATTAGCCACTTCTCGTGTTCAATATTAATATTTTTTTCTTTTGCTATTTTACTCAAATCATTAATTTTCTGTATAATAGTCTCTTTATATTCTTTATTAATGAAATCACAAAAGAAATCAGAAATATCGTCAGATATTGATGCATTTCCTATTCTCTTACCATCCATGAATAATAATGTTGGCAGAGTGTACTTTCTCATAGCACATAAAAAGTGGAGTAAAAGAAAATATTGAATAATGATTATGTATTCCCTATAATCATCTGTTGTAAATCCACTGTCTTTTTTAATCAGACGATAGCATTTTGATACCCTATTAAAACTATTTACAGTGTCAAATTGGTATAGATAGAAAATTTTGTTACTAACCTTACATTCATCTATGTACGTTTTAGACCAATTTATTGAGGAACAGACATCGACATTAACTGATAAATGTTGACCGAATCCCTTTGTATCCAGTAGAGGTCTAGACGAATAAATAAAAGTGTTTTTATTCATTGTAAACTTTTGGTTATTCATTGAGTTTGCAAGCACCATTATTTCATAATTATAACCATTATAGTTGTTTGTTTCAATACTTTGAAAATTAAATAGGGTACCAAAATAATTTTGAACTGAAATATGACCATCATAATCAGAGAAAACATTCTTTTTTTCTTTGATGAAGTTAGTTATAAATAATTCGTCCTTCTCATAAGGATTAAAACTTAATATACTGTCATTAAAAAACTTATCCATCATATTAGATATCTCAATTTGATATCTTTCAGGGTTAAATGATATAGCATTCATAAGAATATAAATTAAATATATTTTCTGTTAGGTTGAATATTATCTTTGGTTAAATAATTGTATATCGTCTGTTTTACCTTAATGCCGGTTATTTCCATAATCTTCGGTATAGTTGTTCCGGCCTTATAGAGTTGGATGACAGCCTCCTTCTTCGGCTTCTTCATCCTGATACCTTCCTATCTCCCAAACTTAACATCCCGTTTTTGAGCTGCATCGATTCTAGCTTTGCATTCTTCGAGAATAAGATTGCGGTTATACTCGGCCAGAGATGCAAGTATCTGCACGGCAAATCTGCCGACAGCTGATTAAGTATCCAGATTGTTCTGGGGAGAGTTCTGCTTGTATATCTAAAGTTCATTTAGTTCTTCACCTTTTCGATCCATAATATTTGCAGCCAATTTATCTGCAACTTGAAGTATAGTAAACAAAGGATACAATGTCTGGAATGTACAAAACATTGCTAATCTTCATAAGTGTTCAAATTAATCTCCCAAGCTCCCATATGCCAACGGATAGCCAGCATCTCGTCATCACTCAAGGCTATTCCATTGCAAAAGAGCAGAATGACAAATTTCTCTCCGTGTCCAATTGGAAAGTCCTTGTAAGATACTTTATAACCCTCATATTCTCCCAACCTTCCATTCCTTCACGAAGAGTTGACTGGAGCAATTCTATAAATTCTTCTTTCGTACTCATCTTGTCACTGTTTTCTTATTCAGTGCCTAAAGTTATGAAAAAAGTTGATTCCATGATAAACAATAAAGAATAAATAAAAACGGAATCCGCATGGAATCCTGTTTCTATTTTCATCTTATTCTCAGTGTCATTATGTATTTCCTGATTTTCAGTTGACACCATCTTACTCGATCTGCTCCTAAGAGGGCAGCACTTTTTTTATAGCATTCCTTAAACACCTTATGTTCGAAAGAATACGAATAACCGAATAATGGGACGTACCACATTTCCGGCAGTTTGAAACCATTCAGGCCAATTCCACAGAGTATGTATGCATCTGCATCCATTATCTCCTCTTCAGGTTTGGTATAGCCGTAATCTATACATCTGATAAACCTAAGAATTAACTCTTTTTCCCTTATCTCAAGTTGGAATTTGACAAGCCCGGGATCGCTAGTCAAAATATCCAGATTCTTTTGTATATCATCAGTAATTTCCGCCTCACTCATTACTGCTGTATCATATACTTTACCTACAGCAAAGAATTTCTTGTTTACTTGTTTTGCCATACTCTTAAAATTCAATTTTAAATGTGATTCTATCTATATATATTCTAATCTTCAACTCCTTAACCCTTTGCATGGAAAGCATGAAAAGCATGAAAAGCAGATTCTTGTAAAATCTCAGGAAGGCTTGGGAATATGTATAGAAGCGTGCCTTCTTTGCATCCAGTATCAGGGGATAAATCATGGGATCACCGATGGGACTCAATTGAAAACAACATATATCAATACCGGTAATCAGAGCCATATCCATATCATATATTACAGATGATTTCTGGTTAAGTATGAAGTCTCTCCAGAAGTTCATTTCCACTTTTTCCGGGGAGAGCTCTTTTATTGTAAACCGTCCCAATCCTCCGGTATATTTATCCAGCTTATCATTAACTTTTCTCTCCATTTCTTCTATACTCATGTCGGTGCTCAGAATCTCTCCGCCCGCTAAAAATAAATTGTTTTCCATAGCTTACTTCGTTTTTTGTGATTTAATGGTCAATGTTATTCCAAGATTATTCTTCAGATAGGAAACCAGCCCATGATACGCGTCTTTTCTATGCCTTTCACGCGGGCAGAGTTCCAAGAGTTCCTTCAGCGGAATTTCAATGCAGAATCCAGTTGAAAAAGAATCCCCATATCTGTCCTGTAAGGCCTCAATATCTTTTCTGTATTTCTTGGGGCTAGGTTTATGGGGTGTACTACAGTTTTCGATGACATCAGGTGTAGCACTTTCCTGATGATTAGAAACAAAACCTAGTTCGGCTCCTAATATCCTAAAAATTAAATCTTCAAACATATTTTGAAATTTTATATCAGATATTAGGCCTTCACTGGACTAGAATGGCAAATCCGTCATTTAAAGACAAAAAAATAACGCACTAAGATTTATATTCCTAGTGCGTTTTATTTTATATGTTAGTCAAAATTATTATAAGGTGAACTTTATAAAGTGTTCATTTACTATTTTACATACTCTTCGCCTTTTATTCTGGGTTCCCGCTTGGCATGGAGCTGATAGCTTGTACTGTTTCTTCATCCAAATATGTGCTTATTCTTTCCATAACTTCTACATCTTTAAATTTCCTGTTTTTCGTCTATAATATAAGATGCTCTTACGTTACCAACGATCTATTTTCCTATAATTTTGTGGACTGTTGAAGGTGACTTGGTATAAATTATTACAGAGACAGATGTTGTCAAAATATTCAATATATATCTGGATAGATAAGCCATGAGTTATCTCCTTGTTCGCTTGCTTTATTAAACCATTTTTGAGCCTCTTCTAAATTATGTTCTTTATTATAATAATAAGCCCCTAAACTTCTTTGTGCTGACACATTACCTTGCTCTGCTGATTTTTTCAACCATTTTACACCTTCTGATAAATTGGGAGAGGCCATTTCTTTTATTGTTTCCATTGATGGATAATCTGTTAATACTAAATCAATCTCATCTTGCATATAAATTCTAGCCAATAAAAATTGAGCATCGGCATTTCCTTGTTCCGCAGCTTTTGTAAACCAGTATAGCGATTTTGATAAATCTTTAGTAACTCCATCACCTTCTAAATAAAGATTTCCTAGTGTAAGTTGAGAATTTATATTATTATTTTCGGCAGCTGTTGTGAACCATTGCATTGCTTTTCTTTTATCTGCTTTTACAAGTTCACTATCCCAATAAATATTTCCTAGCATGTGTTGACTTTCAATACTCTGTCTAGCTGCCAGTAAATATAAATTTAATGCTTTGGAATAATTTTGGGGGATTTCTTCTCCTTCTATATAAAGTGCTGCAAGATAATTCATCGCCGGCGTATGTTCTTGTTCAGCAGTTTTTTGGAGCCATTCTATCATTTTTTTTGCATTTTTGTTTGTACCAATGCCATCTCGATATAATAAACTCAATATATATTGAGCATTACCAAGATTTTGTTCTGCTGCTTTAGAAATCCATTGAAAAGCTTTTTCTTCATTTTTCTCTACGCCTTCACCATATAAATAATACATCCCCAAAATTAACTGAGCAGTAGCATTCCCCTGATTGGCTTTTTGAGAAATAGGTTGTATATATTGTGCTGCATTCTTTTCCCAATCAGCATAATCACTGAAGCCTGTTTTATCAATTTCTATATCATTAATAAACATATTAGTGGCAATAGAGTCTTTTTTTACATAGTAGCGCAGTTTTACCTGATTCTTTGTGTCAAATCTATGATTTTTCCAAACATATAGGTGGAAGCATCCTGCAATACTATCATAATATACCGGAGAATATATTATTCCTGTTTGCATCATTTTATCATAATATTCTTGACTACGACCTTTTATAATTCTTTCCTTTATTTCAGAATCATGTAACAGCTCTGAAACTGGTTTCTTTTGAAGATAGCAATCTTTAAATTTTGATTGAAGACTATCAGAACAGCTAGTTATCATAAGACATAAAAATATACTAGCTAAAACAATTTTATTGAAGTAATTCATAAGAAATAAATTAATTATTTGTCATTTGGATTTTTTTCTAGTTGATAACTAAATAGTCTTTCTAATGCTTTAGAATAAAAAATGTAAGGTATTCCAACTATTAATAATGCTAAAACTATCGGTATGAATATAATAACACTTGAATTGCTTGTATTTGATGCAACATATAATACTTTTATTAACTTGCTCTGCCATATTCCCAACACAATGCTACAAATAACAAATGTAGCAGATATACCACCATAAAATATCAACATCTGTTTTTTTGTAAATTTACCTAATTGATATACTCCATATAATTCTGCTAATGCTAAAGCAATTACAATTAATATTCCGATATTAACAGCATTAGTTGCCATTCCTGCTGCACTTATATATTCTAATGTACTCTGTGAACGTTCTATCTCTGGTAATGCTCCAAGTTGATTGGCAATATCTAATCCTTCACCTAAATCTCCTAAATATGGAGTATAAGTTGATATGTCATGAAGGCTATCTATTTTACTTGCACCTTTTGCTGCACTAGCGCCTTCTTCGTAAAATATGACCGCAAAAAGTATTATATGAAGGATGGGGATAATTAATGTAGCTCTTATACTTGTTACATGGTCTTTTGTATATTTTTCTCTGAGTTGTTTCCTTATTAGGAAGTAAAATACGATTCCCGCTATAACTACTATTTGGCTTAAATTCATAACAAAATTATATTATTGATTATTACTTGATTTATTTTCTGAATAATACTTCTTTATCACAAAGTGATATAGATAGTGAAATGGAATGAATAGAATAGCTATCATTCCCCAGGTAGAAAATGAAGTATCTTCGCTTACTGCATGTAGTAACTTTATTGCGCCCATTTGATTTAGCATAAAATTAAATGCTTCTCCCAATAAATTACCTATATAAAAAATACAGATAGTATGGACTGCTGCAATTCCTTCAATAATCAATTTATCTAACTTCTTGTTATATGCACCTATTATTTGTGTTAACGTCATGATTATACTACCTATCAGAATGTAAGTAGCTTTAGAATGGAGATTTTCAGTCAGCATATACATTGTTATTTGTTCTGGGGTCAAATCAAGACCTAGCAAAGTGGAAGATAAATCATCAACTATTTCATGTTCTTCTACAAATTGACTTATTTCATCTTTGGGCAAATCGCCATCGAAGGCGAAAGAAATCATACAGAAGAAGAAACAAAAAATAAATTGTGTAATGGGTAAATAGAATAATCTTCTTTTAGCAATAGGCTGATAATCGGTTTTTATTTTTTCTGTTTTCTTCCAAATGAAATAACCGATAATTCCAATAAGAATAATTGCTCCTATCATAATGTTTTTTCATGCCTATAAGTCCCCCGAAGTCAGCATTAGATTTAAAAAAGAAGGCGTGAGGCTTGTCTTGCTATTCATTGAAAACGGGCATCGCCAAACGCCTAGTAGAAATGAATATGAAGAAACAATACCCACGCCGTTGCAGTATGTAAAAAGGGTACAGCATAGGCTATACACCGAAATACATATACAAACAGAATGAGCGTCATATTGTCTCTATCCTTCTACTGTGAAATTGGCGATTTCGTTTTCAGGATAAAAGCAAAAAACGCTTTCTATATTAATCCGACCATTTCTCCGGTCAGACATTGCAAATATAAGGCTTTTTGTTCAATATGACGCTCTTGTTATGAGTATTATTTCTTCAATTATAAGGTTTTTAGTTCCCTTATAGGCGTAAGTTTTGTGTAGGCAAAGTTAAATATATTCTTTTCCCATTGTTATCGTGAAATATTAGTGGGACAAGGAAAAATAGGGATTAGATATTTATAATATTGTAAATCTGATATTTATGATTATATTTAGGCTGTTCCACTTATTCTGTCCCACTTAGTTATCCTCGATATCTAGTAGTTCTACAATAGATAGAGGGGATCAGGAGTTAGGGATATATACATAACCGAAGGATAGATGGAATATTTTATATAGGGAACTATATCCTTTTTAAAGGTTTTTGAACATTCTGGAGATTTTTTATTCCACCCACAAGGTGTTATGTAATATCTCCATACCCCTTACCCTTTGATTTCATTTGTCTTAGATGAAAGAGAAAAGAAAAAAAAGAGAAACTACTCCTGATATAGAGTAATTTCCCTTCTTCTTAATCTCCTTAGAATCCAAAACTTCTTTCCTGATAATTCTCTGTTACCATCCATTGGCAATCCTTCAGCCTGAAATCATACTTATCTTCCAGCGTCTCAAGGTAATCCTCAAAATCTTCGTATTTCTCAGACTCCTCCTTCTGTTCTTTGTCCAGTTTGATTCTGATGACTTCTCCTACAGAAAAATCTAGAATAATAATATAATTCGTTTCCATATTATTTAAGTCCGTATCTCTTTAATAAAACACTAACCTGTGATGCCTTGAAGTAACCTCCATGCGCAGTAACAAAGCCTTCCTCATTTAATCTCCGTGCCATTTCCGATAAGGAAACATCTTCCTTCACCAAAGACTTCAGATAAGCCGCCGCCCTTTTGTTATTTGGATTATCAAGCGCTTTCTGTCTGTTGATCCTGTTACTGTTCTCTATAGCCTGTTCCAGTTTTCCCAATAGATTCTCAGGTTTGCCAAGTCTGTATCCTCTGGCCTTCTTAGCTTGCAAAGATTGTCTGGTTCTTTGTGAAATCAGTCCGGCTTCATATTCCGCGATACTGCTGATGATATGTAGAACCAGTTTGTTTGCCTCCGGAAAATCACAGAATATGATTTCCACATCACTTTCGAGCAATTTACTTGTGAAAGCCACATTCCTTGAAAGCCGGTCCAGCTTGGCCACAATCAATATGGCTCCCTTTTTCCTACATTCCGCTAATGCTTCCGTAAGTTTGGGCCTGTCAGATTTTCTTCCGCTCTCTGTCTCGATATATTCAGAAACCGGGCTTTTGTCCTTCAGGTAATTCTGTATTATTTCTCTTTGTGCCTCAACTCCAAGTCCTGAATTTTCTTGTTTTTTCGTGGACTGTCTGAGATAAGCCACATAAATTGATTCATCCATCATGTTATTAACATTTTTATACATGCTTCTCGAATACTGAACGTTCGTTTGGTACCCGTGAAACATTTGATATGATTTCTCAAAAATGAAATCCTGTGAGATTTCAGATTCTCTCGTTTCTTACTTTCCCACAGGATTTATTTTCTCTTATAAAGGGTTTTCTGTCAATGCGGCTAATACCTGATAATGCGGTATTCCTCAGAAATCCTTTTCTCATAGTCTTCCGTTTTCTCCACATGCTCATCTATTACAGCAATGAGCATATCCAGGAAGATGTCCTCTATTGTTTCCTCTTTTCCTCCGGCGTCCGGAATAAGTGAAACATCAAACAGGTCTGTACCCAGATTCAGTGTCACCCTCACTTTTCCCTTGTGCTTGAATCCCTGTACATGAAATTCCAGTCCTCCTTCAATCACCTTCATGCTTCCCGGGTCAATACCCCAAGACATGATGACTGGCAAGTTTGTTTTCAAGATTTGCCAGATATATCCGGCCATCTCTTCATCATAGCTCTTGTTATTCTCCATATACATTATACATAAGGTAAACACTCGTTTTCTATCGCCGCTTTCAACTTTCTGGCCATTTCATGTGAGGCCCTGTTTCTGGCATCGTAGTATCTGTTCCCGTCAGCCTGTACATTTATGATTTCTCTTATAAGCCTGAACAGGTTCTGTTGCAGGGTCGGATGATATAGCTTTACCGTAAGCGCCTAAGTAAGTACATCTTCTACAGTTCATTTTCCCTCCTTACTTTTG
>ERZ857757.674-NODE-674-length-33006-cov-6.284240_pt1 | contig 33006 bp, 26 predicted proteins | sample MGYA00519764_ERZ857757 | MGnify/ENA primary metagenome ERZ857757 (study PRJEB31778, sample SAMEA3449359) | human gut metagenome | biome: human gut; feature: human-associated habitat; material: faeces | place: United Kingdom | collected 2010/2012 ...
CACACTCAATTCAAGTTTCTTGTTTTTCATCGGAACGATGAAGTTGCTTCCGTGTTTCCTTATGTTTCTGTGCGTGGTAGGGAATAGTCTAGTTGGTGTGATCGTAGTTCGGAGAGATCATTGACCTCACCACGGAGACATTTGACTCGGTGGTAAACAGAGAGAAGAACGCCTTTGTTGAGTTTTATGCTCCGTGGTGCCAACATTGCCAGAAGTTGGCTCCTGAATATGCCGCTGTTGAGGGCGCGTTTAATCAAACGTGAGCGTGTTGTGGTCGGTTGAATTGCAGAGACTCGATTATCTTCGTCCGCGTCCAGGCGGATGTGGAGACGGATCTTTCGCACCGGTTTGGAATCGAGAGCTTTCCGACCCTTCTCTACTTCGCTAAGGGATCATCCGATCCTCCAGAGAAGTACACGGAGTCCCGCGATAGGGATATGATGGTTCGGTGGCTCAACGAGCGACTCGGTTTGGACAATCGGGAGAGGTCATTCGTAGGAACAGAAGTCCGGATCCCCAAGCCGGACTCGTTTGTCGTCACTCTGACGCCTGGAACCTTTGACGAGATTGTCTTCCAAAAGAGCAAGTACGTGTTGGTGAAGTTCTTTGCTCCGTGGTGCGGTCACTGCAAGCAGTTGGCTCCCGTCTATGAGCAGGTCGCACGCGTCTTCATGGAGGAACCGAACGTATTGCTAGTTGCAGCAACATACTGTAGATTGTCATTGCCGAGATGGATGCCGATATGTATTCCGGATTCGCACACCAGTTCCACGTTACCGGATTTCCCACGATCAAGGTAGTTTTCTGTCTCTGTTGACACCCAGCTCTTCTACAACAGTCAGATATTCGATTACTCGGGAGGGCGCGATCTCGTGTCCCTCGTGGGTTTCATGAATGGCGCCGCCAACACCTACCGTCGCATCGACGGCAATTTGGACTTGCACTACGGTCGCATTCCGGAGATCGATGCGAAACTGGAGCACGTGAGGGAGAAGTCGCGCGAGCAGATCCAGGAATTGGTGGCGTTTATCGACGGACTGAAGGCAGAAGAAGCCAAGAAGACCGCAGCTGTTTCGGAAGCACGGCAGGAGATCCGGAGGCAGCTGCGGGAGGCAGACGATCAAATCAATCCTTTGGTGGAAAGAAAGCCCGAAGAGGGCTATGTTCTGCCCAGAGCTCTCAAGCCGGGGGACCGGGTCCTTATTTTTTCCTTAGGCAAGGAAGGAACGGTTCAGTCCGAAGCAGACAAGTCGGGAAATGTGGGATTGCTGGTGGGCAATATGCGCTTCCGCACCAAGCTTCCGAACCTGAAACTCTTGGAGCATGAACCGGGCAATAAAAAAGAAAGATCCTCTTCTCTTTCCCCCACCGGAATCTCCGTCTCCTTCTCTCCCGAAATCGATCTGCGGGGAGAACTGGCCGATGATGCCTGGTTTATGCTGGACAAGTATCTGGACAGCGCACTGATCGCAAAAGTACCCACGGTCCATGTGATTCACGGTAAGGGGACCGGTGCCTTACGAAAACGCATCTGGCAGGAACTGCAGAAGGATAAACGGGTGTCCTCCTTCCGCTCCGGTGCTTACGGCGAGGGAGATACGGGGGTCACCGTCATTGAATTGAAAATAAAATGAACACGAAATGTCGCATCCAACAAAAATTGGGTGCGATTTTTGTGTATTTTTTCATATTAATTAAATTATAAGACAAAAAAACTCACTATTTTTCACAAAACCCCTTGAAAATTTGGAAGTGTCGTAGTACAATCAGTGCGGTGTACAAATATTTCCGGATTACGGAAAAATAAAAGGAGTAGCAACCATGAACGCCTATACCCGAAGTGTGATTGACTATGTGGAAAAAAAGCACAGCGATGAGCCCGAATTCATTCAGACGGTAAAAGAGGTTCTTTCTTCTCTTTCCCCTGTACTGGACGCTCACCCCGAATATGAAAAAGCCGATATTTTAGGCCGGTTGGTAGAACCGGAGCGGATGTTTACCTTCCGGGTCGTTTGGGTAGACGACCTTGGAAAAGTACATACAAACATCGGGTATCGTTGCCAGTTCAACGGTGCCATAGGCCCCTACAAGGGCGGTTTGCGCTTTCAGAAAAATGTCTGCCCCAGCATTATCAAATTCCTGGGCTTTGAACAGATTTTCAAGAATTCCCTGACCGGACTTCCGATTGGCGGCGGCAAGGGCGGTGCGGATTTTGATCCCACAGGACGGTCGGAAAGTGAGATCATGCGTTTTTGCCAGAGCTTTATGACCGCTCTTTACCGTTACATCGGTCCTGAAACCGATGTCCCTGCAGGAGATATGGGCGTAGGCGGCAGAGAAATCGGGTACCTGTTCGGACAGTACAGACGCCTGAAGGGCACCTGGGAAAACGGCGTGCTCACCGGTAAGGGCTTTTCCTACGGCGGTTCCCTGACCCGTCCGGAAGCCACCGGTTACGGCGCTATGTACTACCTGAACGAAGTGCTGAAGCATGAAGGAGAAGATATTAAGGGAAAGACCATTGCCGTTTCGGGCTTCGGAAATGTGGCGTGGGGTATTTGCAGGAAAGCAATGCACATGGGGGCCAAGGTCATTACGCTGTCGGGTCCCGACGGATATATTTTAGACAAAGAAGGGGTTTCCTCTTCCGAAGAAAAGGTCAATTACCTTTTGAAAATGCGGGCTTCCAACAGAAACCGGGTGGAGGATTATGCCGAAAAATTCAAGGTACCCTTTTTCAAGGGTGAAAAGCCCTGGGGCGTCAAGGCCGATATTCTCATGCCTGCCGCCACTCAGAATGATGTGGATCTGAGTTCGGCAAAGCAGATTGCGGCCAACGGGATCAAGTACTACATTGAGGTCGCCAATATGCCCACCACCAACGAGGCATTGGAGTACCTTCGTGCCCAGAAGGGGATCATCGTGGCTCCCTCCAAAGCGGTCAATGCCGGAGGAGTCGGCATTTCCGCACTGGAAATGGCGCAGAACGCCGAGCATCTGGTCTGGTCCGCAGAGGAGGTCGGCGGACAGCTTCACCGGATGATGGAAAACATCGTGCGCTCCTCTGAGGAGGCCGCCGCCGAATACGGTCTGGGCTACGACCTGGTTGCAGGTGCCAATATTGCCGGCTTCAAAAAAGTGGCACAAGCCATGTATGAGCAGGGCATCTTCTGATATTCCAAAGTTCTGTGGGGCTGTAAAAAAGCGGATTTTTTACAGCCCCACAAAAATGTCAGCCGGGATCCCCCTGAAAATCTTTGCAAAGCACTTGAAAAAATCGCTTGAATGTGGTACCATGTACTTAGCGATCCAAAGGAGAGTGCTTTATGTCCTACAAACGCCCAATTCTGAAAATTCTGTTCTGTGTTTTCCTGCTGTTGCTCTCAGTCTGCCTTACCCTGACTGCTTCTGCCGATGAAAAAGAGCCTTCAAAGTCGGCATTTGAAATTACACAGAATTGCGTCATTACACTGAACGAAAAAATAATCCCGGAAGCCCTCACAGACAATCAGGAGCAAACCTATATCAAGTACAAGGAACCGGTGCGTATCACCGTCCGTTCCCCGGAGCCCATTGGCGGAATTTACCTGAAATTTGACCGCACACCTCCGGAATGGATGCTGATTCACGAGGAAGATCGAACCGCCTGCGGGCAGTACGGCTTTTTGCACGAGTACCAGCCGATTGAAGAGGACGACATCACAGAGGTGAGCCTGATTTTTGAAGAAGCGGTTTCGATCTGTGACTTTTTTGTGCTGTCAAAAGGTGAAAAACTTCCGGATTTTGTACAGGTTTGGCGTCCGGCCAAAGGAAAATGCGACATTATGCTTTTGTCAACCCATTCTGATGATGACCAGCTTTTCTTTGCCGGAACGGTTCCCGATGCCGTCAGCCGAGGAGCAGAAATGCAGGTCTGCTATTTTACAAACCATTGGAATACCCACACCCGCCCCCACGAGTTGCTGAACGGCCTCTGGACCTGCGGTCTGGATCGGTATCCGGTCGTCAGCCCTTTCAGGGACTCCATGAGAGTGGATTCGGAAGCAGCCGGACTGGCGGTTTTTGGAGCCCAGGGAGTGAATTATGAGGACATGGTTCAGATGCAGGTGGAGCTTCTCCGGGAATTCAAGCCGCAGATCGTATTGGTGCACGATGTGGACGGCGAGTACGGACACGGCGCCCACATTCTCAATTCCCATTCCTTGAGGGACGCTCTTCCTCTTGCTTCCGACGCAACCAAATATCCTGAGTCGGCAGAGAAATACGGTGTTTGGGACCCACTCAAGGTCTATATTCATCTTTACGACAGCAAAAAAGCCAAAAAATACAAGCTGGATGCTCCGCTGAATACAATCGATTTTGAAATCGATGTGCCCTTGGAGTTCTTCGGAGGAAGAACCGCCTATCAGGTTTCTCAGGATGCCTTTCGCTGTCACATTTCCCAGTTTAAATCCCGCTATCGGATCTGGCTTTTAGGAACAGACGACAAACCGGTGACCAAGGCCAGTCAGTTTCCGAAATACACTCCCCGATATTACGGATTATACTACAGTGCCGTGGGGAAAGATAAAATCAAAACCGACTTTTACGAAAATATTGTTCTCCTGAAGGATCAGAAGCCCGGCATTTTTCCTTCTTCATCGGCTGTGCCTTCGGATGTTTCCGATTATTCTCCCCATCCGACCGTCTTTCATGCCATCATTGCCGTAATTTTTCTCTGTATTCTTACGGGAACGGTTGTTCTCATTCTTCGGCTAAGAAAGAAAAGAAAGGCACAAAGGAACCCTACAACCGAAAAATAAAGAGCAAAGCTGTTGCCCATGCACCAAGCGTGCAGGACAACAGCTTCTTTGTTTATTCTCCGATCCGTATTTTTCTCTGCTTCATGCCGTTTACATAAGCGTTGTCGGTAAAGCCGGAAACGATCCTCTCTCCGGTCAGATTCCGGACACAATTGCTGCCCACAGCGCCAACAGGCTGATGGCGCTGTTTCCCCTTCTGTCTTTTTCAGCGTAGCGCTCCCGTGTGCATACTGCCGTTCTTCAGCGTAAAATCCAGAGTGGAGGAATCCGCCAATCTTTCCGCAAGAACAAAGAATCGGCTGAAAGGCCACTATAAGAAATCGGATATACCCTTTTTCACAGCCCTGTTCTCTCTTTATTTTACCAACCAGCAAACGCCATTACTGTCTGCCGTGCCAAGGCCGGAGGAAGCGGAAGAAACCGAGGCGGAAGTGCTGCCCAAAACCACAACCAGAGCGCTCATGGATGTGGGAATCTTTACGGAGGCCATTCCGGAAACGGTCAGATAATTTCCCTGACTTAAGGAAAGTGTTGCCGTCTTCCCATAGGAAGCAAGGCTCTGGCAATTGGTAGCCTCACTGCCCATACCGCCGGAAAGCCCGATTCCCAGAACATATCCGCCGCTGTATTTATACCCTCTTTCGGAGTCAATGGAGGAGTCGGATTTCCCTGTGGAAATAATTACCGAATATCCGCCGGAGAAAAGAATTCCGCCGTAGGAGGTCTGACTGTTGGCGTCTGCCCCGTCTCCTCCCGCAAGCACATACAGCGTCCCGCCGGAAATGGTGATGCCGGTACCGGAGGTTACGGTTCCGTTCAGTCCGTCATCGGAAGAAATCACCGAAACATTCCCGCCGGCAATTTCGATCGTCCGGCCTTCTATACCCTCATAGCTTTGTAAAACCCGCACACTGCCGTCAAGAACAGCGGCTTTTCCGTCGGCGTGGAGGGCATCGTCGTTGGAGTTCCCGAAGAGATGCGCACCTTGTCGTTGCCTTTTAACGCATTGTCGGCACATTTCACATACAGGGTCAGCTTCTGCACCTCCAGGTTATCCTTGGAATGGATCCCATTGTTGTTCTCCGAAATCACCGACAGACTTCCCGAACCCTTCAGCTTCAGATCGCAGGCGGCATAGACTGCCGATTTGGTTTCCTCGGTCTCGCCTCGGGCGTCCGTTATGGCATTTTCCGTCCCGCTTTTGGCGGAAATATCCGCACTCTTTGCACTGCTCACAAGCAGGGGACAGTCGGTCTTCCCGATGAGGGAAAAGCCTTCCAGATTCAGGGTCAGCTCATTTTCTTCCCCGGCTTCCAAAAGAAGCGCTCCGTAATAGGTTCCGGAAAAGCTGTAGGAAAGTCCCTCTTCCGCCGTACCCTCATAGGAAAGGGTCAGCAATCCCGTATCCTGATCCAGCTTGAAGGAGGAGCCGGCCGGGTATGTGACGATCGATTTATAGACGGTACTTCCTTCCGAATTGAGAATTTCAAGAACGGTATCGCTTGTTTTGGTCACTGTATAAGGAAGGGTCTTTTCTTCAATCGTAAAGAGAATTTCAAAAGGCCCGTCGCTCCCGTCTGCCCAGATGCAGTTTGCAGAATCCTTTAGGGAAACCGTGGCTTTATAGCTGCCCAAGGCCGTTGCCGTGTTGTTTGAAATCGTCATCGTGGCTGAATTGAAGCCGTTGGGCCGGTAGGTCACCGGTTCTCCGGTATAGACACAAACATTGTTGTCGGAGGTGGGCTTAGTAATCAACGCCTTTTCCACCGTCCAGAAAATCTCCACCGTCTCCGTGGTGCCGTCTGTCCAACTGTAGTTCCGGTCATCCAACAACGAAACCGCCGCCTTGTAATTTCCCGCAAGCGTCTGCTCATTACCGGAAACGGTCATTGTGGCAGGGTCAAAACCCTCCGGGAGAAACAGAAGGTCTTGCCCGGTATACCGATAGACCGTCTCCCCCGCCGTCGGCTTGACCAAAAGGCACTTTTCAACGGTAAAAACAAAATTCTTTTGCTCAACGGTACCGTCCGCCCAGAGATAATGCTCTGTATCCAGAAGGGACACCGAGACGGTATAGGAACCGGCCTGGGTCTGGTCCCCATTCTCCACACGCATGAGGGAAGCATTATAGCCTGTAGGCCGATAGAAGATCACGGCGCCGTTGTATACATACACAAGGGTGCTTTCGGTTGGTACCGGCACGGTGATCTTTTCATCGGTTACGGCAAAAACAAAGGTGAGGGAATCGGTGCTGCCGTCCGCCCATACACTGTGTTCCGGATCTTTCAGGGAAACCGTGACCGTATACTCCCCAATTTGGGTCTGTATATTGCCCGAAACAGACATGGTGTTCTCGTCATAGCCATCGGGCAGATACAGCACAGGGGAACCGGTATATGCCCACTTGGTAATTCCGGCCGTGGGTTTTTCAACCCGGGTCACTGCCGCCGGGTCATAGGCTCCGCAGAAGGTGCAAAGATGGGTAACTTCATCATAGCTGTGGGCGGCAATGTCGATTTTTTCGCCGCAGACCGTGCAGATATGGTAATGGGTCCCATCCTCACCCGTGATCCAATCGCCTGTCTCATGTCCGGTTGCCGGAAGAACCTCGGTTCTCCGATCCCCGCAAACCGAGCAGATATAAATGACAGAGCCTGCTTCGGTACAACCGGGCGCTTGCTCCGATTGCTTTTCGTAGCTGTGCCCGTTGACACAATTCGCCTGCTTGCCGCAGCCTACGGCCGCCAACAGCAGGGCCGCAACGCACAGCCAGCAAAGTGTCCTTTCAAGAATGGAAAATTTGTGTTTCATCTTCCCTACGCTCCTTTCTTTTCACTCATTTTAACAGGGAAAGTTTAAACGAACTATAAAACAGAGAACTCCGGAAAAATTCAAAAAGCGATTTCCAAAACGAAACCGCTCTTTGAATTTTGGCACCTTATAAAATTTCCGCATAGACAAAGCCACCCTATAGCCGTCGGACACACCCTGCCTACTCAGAGATTCAGAGGTATCCTAAAAAATGATCGTAAAGACAATGAGCTTGCCGTCCGGTGATTTGGCAGTGATTCTTCCCTTGTGGGCCTCAACAATGGACTTGGCCATAGACAGCCCCACGCCATGTCCTCCGGTTTGACGGCTTCTGGAGGAATCCAACCGGTAAAACCGCTCGAAGAGCCGGGACAGTTCCCCTTCCGGAACTCCGTCTGTCGTGTTGGATAAGACAATCTTCACCCCTTTTCCGTATCCCGAGAACTTCCATTCAATATTGCCCTCTTTGTCGGAATACTTTACGGCATTGTCCAAAATAAGAGAGAACAGTTCCTTGATCATCGCCACATCGCCACATAAAGACAGATTCGGCGCCGTCTCAAAAGTAAATTTTTTGTTCTGGGCCGCCGCCACCGGAGCGAAGGTGTTGGCCACCTCCGTTGCAACCTCCGAAAGCGAAAAATCCGAAAAAACGGTTTTCCGGTTTTCTTCGTCCATGCGGGAAAGAAATACCAGATGGTTGGTCAATTCCGTCAGATGTGCCACCTGCTCCTTGATTGCCTCCGTCCACTCATTCTCCCCCAGGTTGTACTCTAAGATTTCACAGTCTGCGGCAATCACCGTCAAAGGAGTTTTCAGCTCGTGGTTGGCATCGGTGATGAACCGCTTTTGCTTGGTGTAGACCTCGGCAAAGGGCTTCATCACCATCCCCGAAAAGAGAGCCACCAGCAAAAACACAGCCGCCAGTCCGATCAGACTGAAAAGCAGACTGGTTCCAAGGAAATCCCGGAAGGTCCCTAAGCTCTTGGTGCAATCCAAGAAAATACACATCCGTCCTTCCTCGAAAAGCACCGTCCTGTACCTGTAATTTCCTTTGAAGCCTCCCGTTTTTCCGCTTTCAAAAAGCTCCTTGGCGTAGCTTTCGGCGGTTTCAGCATCCACTGCGGCGATTCGGTCCAGATCGGTGCTGAGAATTTCTCCCTTTTCGCTTAGAACCACCGTAAAAAACCGGGTCTCATAGGGCGTTTCCGGAGACATTCCGCTGGGCATCAGATGTCCCTTCCGGTCATCCTTATCCACTGCGTTTTCGGTTCCCTCTCCGCTTTCCCCGCTGCTCCCGCTTGCTTTGTCGCTCTTCTGAATTTTTGCTTCCTCTTCCAAAGGCCTTTCGCTGATCGGAAAACGATAGGGGAATCTTCCGCCGTTGTCGGCAATGATCTGCAGGGTGCGGTCGGCATTTTCCGTGATTTGAATGTAATTGCGCAGGTTGATCCCGCCCACAATGGCCAAAAGCACCAGAGCGATGGCTCCCATGGCTGAACCCACAAATTTCAATCGAAGTTTTTTAAGCATCGGGAACCTCCAGCGTATAGCCAACATTGCGCACCGCTCTGATTGTTACAGACGAATCCAAGGTTTTGAGTTTTTTGCGCAGATAGGAAATATAGGTCCACACCACGCTGATTTCGGTTTCGCTCTCCAGTCCCCAGACCCGATCCATCAACTGTTCTGCGGACGAAATGCATTTGGGATTCATCATGAACATCTCCATAATCTGAAATTCCTTGGCCGTCAGCAACAGCTTTACCTTCTGGGAAATCAGTTCAAAGGAAGTCCGGTCCAGCCTTAAGTCCCCGTAGACCAATGCGTTATCCTGTAGATCGCTCTGTCTTCGGGTCATGGCCCGGATTCTTGCCAGAAGTTCCTTGGTCACAAAGGGCTTGGTCAGATAATCGTCTGCTCCGCAGTCCAAACCGAACACCTTGTCATCCACCTCGCTTTTGGCAGTGAGGATCAGAACGGGTATCTTGTTTCCCTTCCGGCGTATAGTCTTCAGCACCGTGATGCCGTCAACCTTCGGCATCATCAAATCGAGAATCAGTCCGTCATAAATGCCGCATTCCAGATAATCCAAAGCCTGCTGCCCGTCGAATACTGCATCTACTGCGTAATTGTTGTGCTTGAGGATCGTCACCAAGGCCTTTGACAATGCTTCTTCATCCTCCGCTAAGAGTAACCGCATAAAATCCCCCCCCTTGTCTGTTTCAGTATATCCTCAAAACCTTAAATGAACCCAAAAGGGGCACAGACCGCTTTTGGTTCCGTACCCCCTTTTATTTCAGCTTGTTTTCAAGGTCCTCTATTTCGCCGTAAAGCTCCAAAAGGGCGTTCTCGGTCTTTTCCCGCAAAGCTCCGATCTCTGACAGCCTTACATAGTCACTGCAACAGCCTTCCTCTTCAAGGGAAAACTCCTCCAGCTTCTTTTCGGCGGCTTCTGCCTCCGCTTTTGCCCTTTCCAAGCGCGTTCTCAGCTTCCGAAACTCCGACTGATTCTTTTTGTTCTCCAAATACTGTTTTTTCCGGTCGGAAAATTCTTCTTCTGCCCCTTCTGTCTTTTCAGAAGCATTCTCCTCCTGCCGCTTTTTGTACCGGAGATACTCTTCGTAGGTCCCCTCAAAAAAGGCAGGAACACCGCCTGCTCCGTCAAAATCCAGAATGTGATTCGCAAGCCTTGAAATGAAATACCGGTCGTGGGAAACGCAGAGCACCGTTCCGTCGTAATCGGCAAGGGCCTCCTCCAAAACCTCCTTGGAGGCAATGTCCAGGTGATTCGTAGGCTCGTCCAGCAGAAGCAGATTGTTCTCCTTCAGCATAAGCTTGGCAAAGGTCAGCCTTGCCCGCTCACCGCCGGAAAGCACCGACACCGTCTTTTGCACATCCTCCCCTGTAAAATTGAAGAGCGCCAAGGCGGAACGAACCTTCTGCTGGATCATGGTCGGGCTTAAATTCCAAAGCTCATCCAGAACGGTGTTTGAAGGATTCAGGTTCTGGTTTTCCTGATCGTAATATCCTACCGTCAGATTATACCCATAGTCGCAGGAACCCGAATCGGGGGACAGCCGGCCCGCAAGCACCTTCATCAAGGTGGATTTGCCGCAACCGTTATGCCCGATAATCAAGAGCCTGTCGCCCTTTTTCACATCAAAGGAAAGGTCTGTGAAAAGATTCTTTGCGGAAAAGGACTTGGAGAGCCCCCGCGCCTTCAGCACATCGTTTCCGCTTTCAATGCCCGCCCGGAAGGTCAAACGAATATTCCGCGGGTCCTCATTCGGACGCTCGATGCGCTCCATCCGGTCCAGCATTTTCTGACGGCTTTCGGCGGCGATGATATTCCGCTCCCGATTCCACCTTTTTTGCAGGGCAATATAGGCTTCGATCCGTTCAATCTCCTTCTGCTGATTGCGGAAGTGATGCTCCTGCACTTCCCGGTTCTTGGCCTTCTGCTCCTTGAAGGAAGAGTAATTGCCTGTATACAGCTTGGCGCTTCCCCACTCAATATCCAACACCTTCTGCACGACCCGGTCCAGGAAATACCGGTCGTGAGACACCACCAGGACGGTTTTGCGGTAATTCCGCAAATAGTCCTCCAGCCACCCGAGGGTTGCCGTGTCCAAATGGTTGGTGGGCTCGTCCAAAATCAGTATGTCCGGGGATTTGTACAAAATTCTCGCCAGAGCCAGCCTTGTTTTTTGCCCCCCGGACAAAATGCCGCTGGGCGTATTCATCTGCTCTTCCGAAAAGCCCAAGGATCTGAGAATTCCCTTGATCCGCCCCTTATACTCATAGCCGCCCAGCTCCAGAAAGCGCTCGTGAAGGCTGTGATAGCATAAAGAAGCCTCCTCGTCTCCCGTCACCATGCGGGAAGAAAGCTCCTCCAGTCTTTTCTCTGCGTCACCAAGCTCCGTGCAGGAGGAGAGAAGCACTTCATAAGGCGTTTTTTCCTCCTCCACCATATCGTTCTGGTTCAACATTTCCAGTGTGGCGGATTTGCGTAAATACACCGCCCCCTCGCTCGGCTCGCAGGTTCCGGCAATCATTCTTAAAAGTGTAGACTTTCCGGCGCCGTTCACGCCCACAATTCCCATCTTGTCTCCCTCGTTCAAAGAAAAGGAAACACCCTTGAGAATCGTCTTTGCTCCCACCGAAAAGCCTAAATATTCACAAGTCAATGCGATCATTCGTTTATAAAAGTCCTCTTTTTTTCATCGCCCGCTCCACCGCCGCCGTATAACTGCTGTTGACCCGTTCGGAGGAACCGATAATCGCCAGCAATTCCCGGCCGCCGCAGTGACGCACATCCTCCACTTCATCCTCCTGCAACACACACCGATCGATCGAAAAGTCTTCTTCCACAAAATAGATGTCAATAAAGCTCCGGCGTCTTTTGATTCGGCCAACCATCTGAAGCTGTTCGGGAACCAACCGCAGCCCGAGCTCCTCTTGGGCTTCTCTTATCCCAGCCTGCAAGCTGTTTTCTCCGGCAACAACGGCACCGCAGGTCACGCTCCAGATACCGGGAAGGGATTTTTTATTTTTGGAACGCTTCTGAATCAGAAACTCGCCCTTGGCATTGTAGATATATAAATGAACGGCCATGGAGTACTCACCCTGCCTGACCGGTGTTCCTCTTATAATGGTTTTCCCGGTTTTGCAGGCATTTTCATCATAAATATCCAGATATTCCATAGGAGCACTCCTCTCTTCCTTTTTTTTTGCAAAGTCCTTATCTTTCCCGGGTGCCGTTAATCGTATAGGCCTTGTGCAGACAGTGAATCTCGCATCTGGTCTGATCCCCGCCGAACTCACCGTCCAAGGTAAACGGCACCACCTCCGTGCTTTCAAAAACTACATGATCGGTATGAAAGAACAGAATATTCGGATCGTTGTAGTTCCGCACGGCGAGATTCAATACGGTGGAGGTATACTCCGGCACGGTTTTGGGATAACGGACCATCATCACCTCAAATTTGCCGTCGTTCAACTCCACTTCCTCTTCCGGAAGTGAGTAGACCCCTCCAATCGTTGTGGTATTGGTAACACCCCCATAAAGGTATACGCCCTCTTCGGTATGCTCCTTTGCCTCAATGCGCATGGGAATACGCTTCATATTCACCAGCTGTTTGGCGCCGTTCAGCACATAGGCCAAATGCCCAAGGGCATTCTTCAGATTCTGGGAGGTTTCATAGGAAGTGGCCGTAAAGGCTCCGAAGGAGGCGGCATAGGTGAAAAAGCGCTCGTTAAAGCTCCCCAGGTCCATTTGTATGAACTGCTCTTGCAGAATCTGACCCACAGCCTCCTGGGGCTTTTGGGAGATGCCCAGAGTTGCCGCAAAATCATTGGTGGAGCCGCAGGGGATATACCCCAAGCGCAAAGGCTTTTCCGCACGCATCACTCCGGTAAGCACCTCATTCAGAGTGCCGTCTCCTCCGCAGGCAAGAATCATATCGTAATTCTTTGCGTAAAGGAGCACCGTGTCGGTAGCGTCTCCCGGACAACTTGTAAAATGTACCGAAACCTCATAACCGGCCAAGGAAAGGGTCTTGATCACGGCATAGAAACTGTTGTGAAAGGTCATCTTCCCCGCCCGGGGATTTACAATCATCAGAATTTTTCCGCACTTCATGCTTACACCTCTTTCTATTGTCCGGCGTATGCCCTTCTGCTTTCGGAAAAGCAATGGAAGCGCCTGTGGGAATTCACCAAATATATCCAATGTATTGTATCATATACTCTCTCTTTTTGTCAATTCTTCCGGGGAAAAAATCAAGAAAAAATTGGGAAAAAGATTGCAACTTTTTACAGTGACCCACTTGAGATGCCCGACAAAAGGAATACGGAACCGTCCTTTTCCTTCCGTTGCACAAAAATCCCGCAGACCGAAAAATCGGTTTGCGGGATTTTCTATACCGGATTTTATTTTGCCAATCTTGCAGCAAGAGCCGCCAGTTCTTCATACATTTCCTTCGGAACATGGCTGCCCACCTGATTATAGAAGGCAAGAATGTTCAGGATATCCTCCTGCCAGGAAGCCTTGTCGATGGTCAGCAGATCCTTGATCGTGTCGATCGTCACATCCTTCAGACCCTCAATGTTGATGTCTTCGGGCTTGGGAACATAACCGATGGGCGTTTCCACAGCGTCCACCTTATCCTCGCAACGGGCAAGAATCCAGAGAAGGACTCTCATGTTGTCGCCGAAGCCCGGCCAGATGAAGTTGCCCTGGTCGTCGGTACGGAACCAGTTCACATGGAAGATCTTGGGCGCATTGGGAATCACCTTGCCCATATCGAGCCAGTGCTGCCAGTAGTCACCCATATTGTAGCCGACGAAGGGTCTCATCGCCATGGGGTCACGGCGCACAACGCCGATGGCACCTGCGGCTGCGGCCGTCGTCTCGGAGGCCATGATGGAGCCGACGAATGCACCGTGCTGCCAGTTGAAGGACTGGTACACCAGCGGAGCGGTCTTGGCTCTTCTTCCGCCAAAGATGATGGCGGTCACAGGCACGCCCTTCAGGGAGTCAAACTCCGCAGACAGGCAGGGGCAGTTCTTGGCAGAAGCCGTGAACCGGGAGTTGGGATGAGCACCGGAGGTGTTGATCTTGTCGGCCTTATCGTACTTTCTGTAGTCCCAGGGCTCACCCTTCCAGTTGATTGCTCCGTCTTCGGGAGTGGGCGGATTATTGTCCAGTCCTTCCCACCAAATGGTGTTCTCCTTGGCGTTGTAGCAAACATTGGTGAAGATGGTATCCCGCAGGCAGGTATGCAGAGCGTTCGGGTTGGACTTCTCGTTGGTGCCGGGAGCCACGCCGAAGAAACCGTTCTCCGGGTTCACTGCGTAGAGCCTTCCGTCCTCTTTGTTCACACGCAACCAGGCAATATCGTCGCCCACGGTCCAGACCTTGTAGCCCTGTTTTCTGAATACTTCAGGCGGAATCAGCATGGCAAGATTGGTCTTGCCGCAGGCAGAGGGGAATGCGGCGGTGACATACTTGATCTCGCCGTTGGGGTACTCCAGACCCAGAATCAGCATGTGCTCGGCCATCCAGCCTTCCTTGCGTCCCAGATAGGAAGCAATCCGCAATGCGAAGCACTTCTTGCCCAGCAGCACATTTCCGCCGTACTCCGAGTTGATGGACATAATGGTGTTGTCCTGGGGGAAGTGGGTGATATATCTGTTGTCGGGATCGCAATCGGCAACGGCGTGCAAGCCCTTGACAAAATCCTTGGAATCGCCCAGCGCATCGATCACATTCTTGCCCACTCTGGTCATGATGAGCATGTTCAGCACTACATAGATCGAGTCGGTCAATTCGATGCCGATCTTGGCAAAATCAGAACCGACCACGCCCATGGAATAGGGAATCACATACATGGTCTTTCCTTCCATGGAGCCGGTGTAGAGCTTCTTCAGGGTTGCATACATTTCTTCGGGAGCAACCCAGTTGTTGATGTTTCCTGCTTCTTCCTTGGTGGGGGTGCAGATGAAGGTTCTGCCCTCAACCCGGGCCACATCGTTGGTCTGGGTTCTGCGCAGATAGCAGTTGGGAAGCTTTTCTTCGTTCAGCTTCACCAGCTCGCCGTTTCTGCAGGCTTCTTCTCTCAATGCATTGGCCTGCTCCTCGGAACCGTCGATCCAAACGATATCCTTGGGCTTGGTCATCGATGCGATTTCGTCAATCCAGGAATTGACATACTTATTGGTAGTCAAGGACTTTGACATGTCGAAATACCTCTCTCTTCATATTTTTCCGGATTAGAATTCCTTCAAGAATTTTTGATCCTATCGGAAAGTATTGTACACCATTTTTCTCCATTTTGCAAGAGAAATTTTCTCTTTCACAATTTTTTTACACAATGCCCTGTGGCGAACCCTGCTCTGCCCTTTTTTTCTGCAGCGCTCTGCAGAGAACGGCATAGTCGGAAATATCCAGCCGCTCCCCCCGCACATCCGGAGGAAAGCCCATTTCAGCAAGCAGGCCGGGCAGCCATTCCCGTTCTTCTTCCTGCAGAATTCCCTTCAAGGTGTTATTCAAGGTCTTCCGGCGCTGCCCGAATGCCGCCTTGATTAAAGACATCAGCAGGGCTCTGTCGCACTCCGCATAAGGATTCTCCCGGTGAATATCGATCCGGATCACACAGCTTTCCACGCTGGGCGCCGGGAGAAAGGAGCCGGGGGAAACGATGAAGAGCTTCTCTGCCCGGCCGAAATACCCCACCGCCGCCGTGATCGCACCGTAGTCACTGCTTCCCGCCTTGGCCGTAAGCCGGTCGGCCACCTCCTTCTGGACCATCACGGTCACACTTTTGAAGGGAACCCCGCTTTCCAGCAGATACATCAGAACCGGCGTGGTGATGTAATAAGGCAGATTCGCACAGACCCGAATCCCGTCGCAATCGGAGAATTCTTCCTTGCACAGTGCGGCTAAATCGGTTTGCAAAGCATCCTGCAACAGCACCTTCACATTGGAAAACGCCCCCAATGTATACTCCAGCACCGGCAGAAGGGTCTTATCAATTTCCAGAGCCACCACCTTTTTTGCTCTTTTGCACAGTTCATAGGTCAGAGTACCCATACCCGGCCCGATTTCAAGCACCCCGTCGCAAGGATTCGGACACCCTTCTAGGGCGATGCGCCGGGGAATCGCTTCGTTTATGAGAAAATTCTGCCCGTATTTCTTTTTCGTCACAATACCGAAGCGCTGCATGGTCTCTCTTAAAAACGCCCGGTCCGTCAGCCGTATTTCGTCCACCCAAAATCTCCTTACCGGAAAAAATAAAAAATCTCTTGACAAACAGGTTTTCTTGTGATACAATCACGCTTGTCATTATAACACACTTGTTTCTTAAAAGCAAGCGGAATTTCGTGCTGGTGTAGCACAGCCGGTAGTGCAGCTGATTCGTAATCAGCAGGTCGATGGTTCAAATCCGTTCACCAGCTCCATGACAAAAGGATGGGTCTTTCCCATCCTTTTTTCATTTTTTGACAATTTTCTGTCCTCTTCAAAGACACAGGAATCGGCCTTTCTTGAAGAACCGATTTTGGCAATTATAGCATATCCGTGTTCTCCCTTCGTCCGTATTCAAGCAATTTACAGACCTTTATAGGCAAAAAACGACCACTTGGGTGCAAATTTCGTCCTCTTACCCCAAAACGGTTGACAAGCACTCCCGATTTTTGTATACTGGGGACGAAGTTTGAAAGATAAATCTTTCAAACGCGTTTTGTGGCTTTCGCCATCGGAGCGATGGCGATTTTGCTCCGCAAAACCAGCCCCAATTCCGCAAGAAAAGATGCTTTCGCTATGCGAAAGCCATGGTCATAAAAATGAAAGGAGGGAAAAATGTGCAGCCAAAAATCCGGATCGAAACCGATGAAACTGCCCAAACCGAGGTCATCATCCGCTGTAACAGCCTGACGCCGGAAATTCAGCAACTGGTTCGCTTACTGGAAGGAAAATCCCCGGTGTCGGAAGAGATCCTTCTGACTCTTGCCGAGAGGGAGTATTTCATTCCTCTGAAAAACATCCTCTTTTTTGAAGCGCAGGATGGCCGCACGGCGGCCCATACCGGCGATGGGATGTTTTACACCGACAAGACCCTGTCGGAGTTGACCTCTTCCCTTCCCCCCTGCTTTTTCCGAGGATCCAAATCCTGTATTCTGAACCTGAACAAGGTCTCCTCCCTTCATAGAGAACTGACCGGAATTTGTGAGGTCTTTTTTGCCGGAAGCGTCAAAAAGGTTTATGTCTCCAGAATGTACTATAAACCCTTTCGGGAGCGTCTGAACGAGATTCATCTCGGAACGGCATATCGGTAAAAAGCGGGAAAATCAAACAATTAATGAAAAACATTGAAAAGGAGAAATACAATGAAATTCAGAAAAAGAATCCTGTGGGGAATCATTCTCTTAATGCTGACAGCCGGTCTGTTCCTTTCGGTCTTCTTTCCCGAGATCTCACCTTTCTACGGGATCGCTGTATGGAAGTGGTTTCTGGGGGCTGTACTCTTGTACTGGTTTATCGATCATGCTGTCTTCGGCAAGAGCCTTTGCGAACACTTTGATGTGTTCCTGCCTTTAGGATTGGGCTTTATGCTCTTCAAATCCAATATCGGAAGGCTCTCCGGCGTTGACTTTGACCTCGTCAACAACTGGGCCATTCTTGGAATTTCGGTGCTTCTTACCGTGGTGGTGCATCTGCTCTTCGGAAGCAAAAGAAACATCCATGTGCACTTTTCCAACGATTCGGATGCCACTGCTCAGACCCGCAATCAGTCAAAGGTCAAGTCCTCTTTCAGTCAGAAAGCCATTTATTTTGATCTGTCCGATGACACCAGCTTCTCCGCTTCCAACTGTATGGGCGAGACTACCGTTTTCTTTCAGAATTCCGAACTGGGCGACCAGAGTCAGCCGGTGCGGTTGGATCTGTCCAACTCTTTCGGAGCAATGACCGTTCATGTGCCGGCGGACTGGAAGATCACTTCGTATATGAGCACCGAATTCGGAGAAACATACCTGCGCCCCAATCCAACAAGCTTTAAAAGAGAATTGTTCGTTTACGGAAGCAACCAGTTCGGAGAAACCAAAATCATTTCCTGAAATCAGCATCAAAGGCCGGGATTTTCACAGATCCCGGCCTTTTAGTTATCCATCGTTATTCACATTTTGAGGGCATGGACGCCACCAGGCGGTGGATGCTGAAGCCCTTGGCGGAAAAATTCCGCTCGTATTCGGTTTCGATGTTGCCCTCATTGTAGATGCTGTTGTGCAGGTCATCGGTCACTTCGGAAAGGCAGAAGCCCGCCTCTTTGAATTCATCAAGGGAAAATTCAAACAATCCCGCATTATCGGTCTTGAAACAGATTTTTCCGTCGTCGGTCAGAATCTGCTTGTACAGCTCTAAAAAACCTCTGTAGGTGAGCCGCCTTTTGGTATGCCCCTTCTTGGGCCAGGGGTCTGAAAAATTCAGATACAGCACCTTCACATCGCCCTTTTGAAAATAGTCGGTCAGATTTTTGGCGTTTGCAATCAGAATTTTCAGATTTCCGCACTGTGCCGCCTTCGCTTTTTCAAGAGCGCAGAGAGCCACATCGGAAATCAGCTCCATGGCGATGTAGGGTTCTTCCCGGTATCTCTCCGAAGCCGCCACGGCAAAGTCCCCCTTGCCGCAGCCGATTTCCAGCCGGCAGGGAAGCTTCCCTTCTTCCCGCAGGACATCGATTTGCTTCTTATTCCGGATCAAATATTCGCTGCACGCCTCAATTCTTGCAATTCCGTTCTTTTTTTTTCGCATTCTCATATTGCAAAACTCATAACTTTCTGCTATAATGGATTCGGGTAGTCCTGCTTTTCAGCAGCGCCCCAAACGATCTGCTGTTATTATAGCATACACGAGCGCTTTTTTGCAAGTGTATTTTTTGAAACATCTGAAAGGAAGACCTGTTCATGTCCAAGCTTGATTCCGAACGCAAGAATTCTGCCGCTCCTTCCGGAACCCCGGTCGAAAAAGACAGAGGTCGCAAGGTGATTGATGAGCCATCGGATTTTTCGGATGCTCCCGTGCAGTTGCCTGCAAACGGCTCAGACGGATTCTCGGAAGAATTTCCGCTGTTGAGCCGTTCTGTCGAAAAGGAAGAGACGAAGTCTGCAGGAAACAACAGCGTTTCTTCGGCTCCCCAAACGCCTGAATCCTCCAAGGGCGGGAAAAAAACCGACAAAACCCAAAGCAAAAAGACCCCAGGAACAACCGGTGCCCGGCCGGAAAAAACGGCAACTCCCAGGTCTTCCGGTTCCCCGAATCTGACCAAAAAGAAGTTGGCACCCGCACGCCGGAGAAACACCAGTGAAAAGATTGTGTTCATTCTTTGTATGGTTCTGCTGGCTCCTCTTGTGCTGACCCTTTTCACGGCGGTATTCCTGATCTTTGTTTTCAGCTTTTTCCTGACCTTTGCCGTTGCCGGAGGTCTGGTGCTTGCTTTGGTTCTGCTTGTGGTTGCCGGAGTGGTGCTTTCTCTGACCGGTATTACATACGGTTTGATTCAGTTGGTCAGCCAAGAAGGCTTTGCCCTGCTTGCAGGCAGATACGAGCTGGGTTTGGGCCTTGCCATTGCCGGCGTGACCGTTGTTTTATCTGCACTTCTTTACAGCGGCGCCACCGGGCTTATTCCCTTTGTAATGAAAAAGATCTTCTGCTTTTTCAGGTTCGTATTTCTCAAATTGAAAGCCCAGATGCGTCGGCTCTACGAATACTGCACGCAGATCTGATTTCCCGCTCAATAACCGGAAAGGAACTTTTGCTCGGCAAAAGTCATGGTTGAATTATGAAACCATCAACACTGATCATCATGTCGGTCGGATTGTTTTTTACACTGGTAGGCTTCATCCTCTGCATCAGTGCACAGGTGTCTGCCTCAAAGAACTATCCGGATGTGGACTTCTACGGCCAGGAAGGCGACAGCTATGAAGTCATTGACGGCGATGTGGTGCGCAAAACCGATTTCTCCGATAAAATTTATGTGAATGACAAAGAGGTTTCCTTAGATGTGAAGGTGCTTTCTGTGTCTCTTTCCGACATTGATGAAGTGGAAATCATCGGAAAGCAGAATGTGTCCAGTGTGGAGGTATACAACATGACACCCGGAAAGTATGCCTGCAAGATTAGTTCCGGCATCATCACACTGTCCAACAATTTTGACGAAACCATGATCTTTGACTATTTAAGCGACGCACTGAAAAACTTTAACGGCCTGCGCAGCTATCTGAATCCTTCTTCCCTGAAGGGAAAGACCCAGAAGGTGGTCATCAACATCAACGACAACGATATTCTGAACCGTATCGATCTGAATCTGACGAACTGCAAGAATGTGACCGTGAAAAACCTGACCTGTTCTTTGGACTGCAAGGTTGTATTGGACAACAGCTCCATCGTCTTTGAATCCTGCTCTTTTAAGGATCCGGAAGTGATTTATCCTGATGCCGTGGTTCCCGGAACTTCCGCAACTTCTCCCTCCCCTTCCCCCGCTTCTCCCGATTCAGAAAGCGGATCCGATACTACGGGAGGTGATGAGACGCCGAAGATCATCAATTACCACCTGACTATGGATCTGGTCATGAAAAACGGCAGTACTTTTGAAACAAAAACCTGCAAATTCAGCGAAATCAATGCCGTTGTCAACAAAAAGACCATCACCGGTAAGGATGTGGAAGAAAATCCCGATAAATACAGCACCGAGGATATAGGCAAATATATCAGCAACGGCGGAAAGCCCTGCACCCTGAAATTGGACCTTTCTGCCGCCGGTTTCCTCTACGGCTTTGATATTCAGAACACAGCAGATGCGGAATATCTTTCCGATAGCCGTCTGCAAACGCAACTTAACGGCACCATAAAGCCCTCACCCTTCCGGGAAAATGCCGACAACGAGGACTTCCCTCCTGTGAAAATCAATGCCTCCAACACCGAAATCCTGATTCTTTCCTGATCGGTCATAGATCGAAAAAACTGCACATTTGCAGACAATTTTTATAGTTCTATAGGTTCCGACAGCGGCCCTGCATCTTCTTTTCCGAATGTATAACAGCCAACGCCGGAACCTTTTCGCTTTCCCAAAGTTTTGTCTGCCGACCTTCAAAGCTTTTTCAGAGACAGTTTTCTCTGTCAAAATGACAAACTCCTCCAATGTGCCAGAAACGCCCAAGTCCGTAAAATTCAAATTTGCCCTTGAAAAACCTCTTCGGAAAGCTCATTAAAAATAGAGACATCACAGCAAAACGATTCTATATGTAATCGGCAAGCTCCAGATTTATCGAAGATTTTTTGTATATAGATTGCAGAATACTTGACAAACTCACATTCCTATGGTATGATACTGGTGTTGATTTTTTCTGCATCTTTCAACTTTCAGATGTTTTTTGTTGTTGAAATGTGGAGTAACCGGGACAAAATGAGCTTGAAAATTTGCGATCCGTGCGTACGCAAAAACCTTGAAAAGCCTTGTAACACCTGACTTTTTCGGCACTCCGCAAGCAGCACAAAAGCGCATTTCTAAAAGAAATTCTAAAACAATTGAATATTTGATGATTTCTGTCGAAAGACAGTTTCATATACGGAGAGGTATCGAAGCGGTCATAACGAGGCGGTCTTGAAACCTCCTTGCCACAGCGGAAGCAATCAGCGAAAAAGCCCCGTATTTGAGGGAAACACACGCACTTTTCGGACAGCAAAGTTTTTTCTTCTAATGTTTTTTCTAATACAATTTCATAGTTCCGTTTATACGGAGGGATATCGAAGTGGTCATAACGAGGCGGTCTTGAAAACCGTTTGAGAGCAATCTCACAAGGGTTCGAATCCCTTTCCCTCCGCCAAACGAGAGTGCCGTTGGCACTCTTTTTTTGCCTTCTGGGGTATTCGAAGGCACTGTAATGAAGCCCACAGATGAAAGATATGTTCCTCTGCTTAAAAACGGGTTGAAAGTAGTGACATTTGCAACTTTTTTCTGCGGATTGACAAACGGTACAAGTTGGATTATAATATACACGAATAGTGTACATTTCAACATTGAATATTATATGCACACATATCGTGTACACAAAACAAGGATATACGAGGCTCTGTTTCTATTCTATAATTAGGCAAAGGAAAAAGGAGGAATCATTTATGTTTACGTTGGAAAAAGACGATCGTAAGATCGGGATTTACTTAAGACAGACTATTCTTAAAAAATACGATTCTATCCGCAGATTTTGCAGAGCTTATCTTGAGCTGAGAGACGGCTCGACAAACGATGAAGAGATCCGAAAGCTTCTTAACCGTTTTTCTCAAATTCTGAAAGGGGTAAAGAGGATTCAAGTCGATGATCTGCCCTACGTGACCGAATTATTGGAGGTATCGTGCGAGGAAATCCTCTCTGCAGGAAAAGTGCATTTGCCGATTAGTAGCCATATGACCAACTACGATATAGCCTTCTCTCATGACCGAGAGGTTTGGGAACGCTATATGAAGCGCGAAGATAAGCTGTTTCTTAATTGCGACGAATATTGCAAGTCGGTGATCGACTATGCGCTCGAGTTTAAGAACTACGACTTTATTAAATATCTCATAAATGAGAAGTTTATTTGGTTTGTTGATATGTCGGAATGGAAACATTTTGGGTTTACATACGGTGCGGGAACCAGCGTAAAAAGGCGTGAAATCGGGTATATAGCAAAACAGGCGGCAACATTCGGCAAAAACCACAGCGTGTGCGACAGAACATTCAGAAGGCGTGTATCGGAATACGGCATTGGCGGACGCCGATCCTGACCAAGCTTCATATCGTCTACATTGGAGGGCAGGTAGGATCCGCGAATGAGATCCAACCACTTCTGCACCTCGTTTTCGTAAACAAACCGTGCGTCTTCCCCCTTCCCCTTTGCGGAGAAGAAAACATTCAGGTCAAATTCATTGAATTCCCCCTGCATGGCGATCTGACGGATGCTGTCGGGGATGCGGTAGGTCAGCATGACCATGCGCGGCAGGGACAGATACGGATTGCCCGAACCTACCCAATTTTCCTTGGCGCGTTGCTCGTCGGAATAAGTCCAGTTGAAGATCTGATCTTCGATGAATTCGCCCGAATTGATGGCGCGGAAAGGCGTACCCGAGAGAAACAGATAATAGCTTGTTGTAATGGGCAAAAAGGTTTCATTGTAGGCGTTTCCCGCTTCTTCCATACTGTATTTTTCGGCATCGAAATCGGCAGACTCCTCTTCGTCCGGATTTTCAAAGAGTTTCCTTGCATTCTCACGCCACGCGCCGAAATGATACTCGTCAAAAATCACTAGATCCCAATTGGTGGTATGGATGAATTCGTTTTTTGCCTTGATACCGCCCGCTTCATTCGTCCCGAGCAGATCCTGAAAAGAGCCGAATACCACAATAGGACGGGACTTGTCCGCCATTTCATATTGACGGTCTATGTTCATGTCGCCCATATGTGCATCCTTGTTGGAGACAAACTGCCAACCGTCAAAGTCTACATGGGTCACCAGATCCTCGCGCCATGCCGACTCAACTGCGGGTTTGAAGGTCAGCACAAGGATTCTGGAGAGTCCCATTTTCTTTGCCAGCTCGTAGGAAGCAAATGTCTTGCCAAAACGCATTTTGGCATTCCAAAGAAATTTCGGGACTCGCCCCGGCTCGTCCGACCGGGTTTTTCTGAAATAATCCGCAGTGCGCTCCACGGCACGCATCTGTTCGGGGCGCATACGGAAGGTCGCCGTGCGCTCGCCGTCTGACCGGATTCCGGTTTTCAGCTCGGTTATCGCCGCCCTGACATCCTCAACCTTGCAGTTGAACCACTCGTTGCGGTCACTTCCTGCGTTCAGCCGACGGAATCCGCGGCGCTCCAGAATACGGTGGATATCGTGATCGGTAAAACAGGAACCGTCGGGACACATGGCAGACTCACGCAGGAGAATCTGCGCCTTTACACCGCTCGTGTGCGTCTGCTCATAAATGCGTTTTTCAACATCCCGTTCGGTATATCCAACCTTGATGTAACCGGTGTGAGACGCAACTCCGGGAAGCGTGTAAACATAAATTGTTGGGGTAACAGCGGGGCGTTGGATGAAGAAATCAGTTGACATGGTCGTCCTCCCGCGGGATCAGCTCCCAACCGCGCACGCCCTTTGAAGTATCCAAACGATATTTTTTGCTACAAGCATCGCAAGCAATGTACACATCGTGATCCCGAAATCCCGGGATATTGTCGTGTTCCTCAATGATCTTTCCTTTGCCACAGGGACATTCATATTCATATCGTTCAGTATCACCACTCCCGGCGCCATAGCCGATATGATCTTCTTGGCTTGAACAGATTAACTTGGTGCGCATTTAATTTCCCCCTTTTCAATCAATACTTTCAATTCTTGAATCAATATAAGACCATTCTTCATCTGTAATATTCCACAACTGTCGCAAATAGTCGTCTGTGTATTCTGTATTATATATTTGCAAATCAGGAATAAAACGATAGTTTGTCTTTGTGACATGTTGTGATACAACAGTTTGAAGAAGCAAGAATCTCACTGACTTTGTAAACAAATAACTTTTATATGATAACACTTCTTGTTCACTATTGAAGGCACCCGCAATTATCCACGATTCCGTGCAACATTCTCCCGGCTTTGCTATTCTGACATTACCTTGGTAGAAGAACGCCACTGGCTTTGAAAAATCTGTCTGCCCAGCAATCGGTGCAGGGGGAACTAATAGCTTCCACCTCTCCAAATATCCTTTGGAATCATCGACATCATTTTTATCAGCAAACTGTAATCCGATTTTTTGTATGTACCAGCATGGAATGCCTTGCGACTTTGGTATGTAGTTTGTTTGTAACCCAAATGGCTTTCTCGCAGATACTCGTTCATCGAGAAAATGATTATACCCATTATCGATCTTTTTAACTATATTAACAGCCAAATTTTGACGAATGAATATATCGTATTCATCAAGCGGTCGGTGTGAGATTATTGATCCGTTGGTGCTGAAATTTTCCACTTCACAATTTCCCTCATAATCTCTATCCCAAAGAAAATAGCAAGCACCACCGGCAAGATCAACTCCGGGAAAGACATCCTTAAAATTTTCAAAGTCAACTAATTTGCGTATTCTGTGATCTGTTAGCATGGATTGTCTGAACTCATCCAATCCTTTTCCCCCGGTAAACCACCTTGAGGGAATTATCATGCTCAAATATCGAGGATTCATCCTTTTTGCCGCAGCAACAAACAACTGATATATTGGCTTTGCACTTTTTCCGTTTCCCCCATCACTCAACTGATAAGGCGGGTTCCCGATAATCACATCAAATTTCATCTTGAATATTTCCTCCGGATTTTGCGTATGAATCCATTCGTATGCGTGTGTTTCCAGCGCTGACGAACGGTCGTATTCGCTCTTAGACGCGCCGCACCAAATACAAGACGCTTTCGGCTTTCTGTTGCTGTCGTAAGTCGTTTTTCCCCATGTATGCGGAATGCGTTTATAGCGGATATTCCCCTGTGCATCGTCAAAGCGGCTCACCGAGAATTCGCTGTTCGGGTATTTGGAGCAGTACACCCCGCGGCGGGAAAGCAGGCTTGTCAGCTCGGTAATGGCAATGCCGTAAAGTTGCTTATGGAAAATATGGTCGACCCGCTCCTGCAGGTCGGGAATCTGCGCTTCCAGTCCGATAATCAACCGCTTGGCGATTTCGCGCATGAACACCCCGGTCTTGCACGCGGGATCCAAAAAGGTCGTATCGGGATTGCGAAACAGTTCCTGCGGCAGCATGTCCAGCATTTTGTTGACCATTTCCGGCGGGGTGAAAACTTCATCGTTCGAAAGGTTTGCAAGACAGGACAGCACATCTGGATTGTAGACATTTTCAAACAGCGCATTACTCATGATCGGCAAGCCTCCTATAATTTGTGATATACTGCTTCAGAAATTTTCCTTCTTCGTCAGGTCGCACCGTCTCTCCGAACAACGACAGTTGCCCGTCCTCTGCGGGTGGTTTCTTTTCGTCTTTTGCATTGACCAATTCGTCAAAGGTGTAGTCCTTGCGCTGAATACGCCCGTCATTGAACGGGAAAGTCCATTCCGAAAATACGATCGGTTCGGAGGTGTCCTTGCCGTTTTCGTCTACGCACATAAGGGACAAAGCGTTGCCGCAGACAATGTTGCGGGCAAGAATGAATCTTGCCGCCGCCCGCGTATCGTCGTTGCACTCCTTTTTGCAGACCTTATGGTATTCCTCCTCCCACAGTCCGTACAGCCGCTCACGGCAGGCTTCGCAATTGTCCGCGAGGATATCCACCCCATACAGACTGCCGAGAGCGAGCAGTGAGTTGCGCTCCCAATCGTAGCTGCTTTTACGGTACTTTCTTATTTGCTCACAGGCAAGCTTACGGGTAAGAATCTCGGCAAGAAAGTTGCCGTCCCCGCAAGCAGGCTCCAAAAAGCGGGAATCGATGCGTTCGGTTTCGGATTTGACAAGATCGCACATCGCTTTGACCTCCCGCTCGGCGGTAAAGACCTCGCCGTGTGCGGCGACCCGCTCCCGGGATTTGACCTGTTTTTTCTCCATCCGACGCTCCTTTCTGCACCGAATATAACATTCGATGCAGAAAAGATAAGAAAAAAGGACGCATCAGTGTCAAAATTTGACAAGATGCGTCCGAAAAGTGCTTTCTCGGGGTTGAAAAGTGCCTTGCGGTGTGTTATAATAAAGTATATAAGTATGTTATTATGTACCGAATGTTATAATCGATGCAGTTTTTTGCTCAAAAAAGCTTTTCCAATTTGTTCATGGCGGCAATTTTCGTGTCCATCATGCTGTGCGCATAACGGTTGAGAGTGATGGTTGCGTTTTTATGCCCCATCAGTTCCGATAGGGTTTTGATATCCATTCCGCATTCCAGTGCGCGGGTTGCAAATGTGTGTCGCAAAGCGTGAAAGTTCAGTTTCCGGACTCCCGCTTTCCCGGTCAGGCGTTCAAACAGATATTGATACGAGCGGATCGACATTCGCTCGGCTTTTTTGTTTTCTATCACAAACCCGCTCCGCGCGCCTCTCCTATAGATGCGTAAATCCTCTGCAAGATAGCCCGGCAAAGGAACCATGCGTTCGGATGCGGCTGTTTTCGGTCGATCCACAAATAACTGCCACTCGCCCTCGGCGTTCTTTTCGCGGTAGACCGTCTTTTGGATGTGCAGAATTCCTTTTTCCATGTCAACATCCTGCCACTCCAATCCAAGCAATTCCCCGATCCGCAGTCCGGTATAAAGGCAGAGCCGGATGCCGAACAACCGCCTGTCTTCACTTACCGCAATGGCTTCTTCCAATCGCCGCTGTTCCTCTCGTGTAAACGCTTCCACCTGCGACGGCGGACCGGGTACACGCCGGATACGGTCACAGGGATTTGCCGGGAGTAATTCCATATCGCACGCATAGGTGAATGCGGCGTTCAGAACGGTCAGCATCAGATTGGTACTGGTCGCCGAAAGTGCCTCTCCGCCGCGCAGATTTCCGTCCGCCTGATGTGCGATCAGAAATTCGGAAATCTGTCGCCTGCCGAGATCGTCAATCTGCGTGTCGCCAAGTTCGGGCAGGATGTGCTGAACGATCAATCCCTTATACCGGCTGTATGTCCGCGGCTTGACCCTTTCCCGTTCGCATCGGTCCAGCCACGCTGTCATCAATTCATTTGTCGTCATTTTTTCAACGCTCCTTTTTGCCTTATTATAGCCTCTTCCGGCGTTTTTATGAATATCTCAAGGGAACGAAAGAGCGACACCCTCCGGCAATCCGGCAAAGCATCGCTCTTTTAAAATGCGGCGTATATTGAACAGTGTATCGTTGCTTTTTCATGCTCTTGCTCCCTTCCGTACCTGTAAGTACAATACCATACCACAGAAGGTCGGAGAAGTCCAGCGAAAATCCAAAGAAAAAAGATGTGTCAGAGCAAATTTGCGGCAGATTTATGGATTGCCCCAAAATCAGCTGAAACATTCACTCTCATACCGATATCATTCTATTGAATTTCAAAAAATGTGTTTTTTGCTCGCAGATTTCAAAGAAAAATGTGTTGAATTGCTCTTGCAAAACTTCGAAAAATGTGTTATACTATATCAGACGGAAAAAGGAGGGATCGTATGAAGCGAAAAGCGATTGAAGATCTGAAAAAATGGCGTGATGACCCGGAACGCAAACCGATGGTATTGCGCGGTGCCAGACAGGTCGGAAAAACCTGGCTGATGAAGGAATTCGGTCGGGTGTATTATGAAAACTGTGTATATTTCAACTTCGACGAAGAAGATGAGCTGAAATCAATCTTTGAAGTTAACAAAAATCCGGCACGGATTGTCGAGCTTCTCTCCATGATCGCCGGAAGCAAAATTCAACCGGGTAAAACGCTGATAATTTTTGATGAAATACAGGAGTGTCCGGAAGCCCTGAATACGCTGAAGTATTTCAGAGAAAAAGCCAATGAATACCATGTGATTGCCGCGGGAAGCCTGCTCGGCACACTGCTTGCCCAGCCCAAATCCTACCCGGTCGGCATGGTAAACCTGCTTGATATTGCCCCACTGACTTTTGACGAATTTCTTGATGCGACCGATCCCGTTCTTTTTTCATACTACGAAAGCATTGAGAAAGGGCAGATCATTGAAGAAATCTTTCACAACCGCCTGACCGAGGCATATAATTACTACCTGATTATCGGCGGAATGCCCGAATGCGTGGCATCATGGATCAAATATAAAGATCCGGAAAGGATCTCCTCAATTCAGCGTGAGCTGATCGAAATCTACGAAAACGACTTTTCAAAGCATAACGGGAAGGTCAACAGCGGTCGGATTCTGATGGTTTTCCGCAGCATCGTTTCTCAGCTTGCAAAACCGAACGAAAAATTTATGTACGGCGCTGTCCGTGAAGGCGGCAGAGCACGGGATTTTGAAGAAGCAATCGAATGGCTCGTGTCGGCAGGAATGCTGAACCGTGTCTGTAATGTATCCAAAATGGAGCACCCGCTGTCTGCATTCGATAAACCCGATCAGTTCAAGCTCTTTGTTTTTGATACGGGGTTACTCAAGCACATGGCAGGAATCGATAATGCCGCAATTCTTTTGAAGGCGGATTACCAGTTCAAGGGACCGCTGACCGAAAATTATGTTTTGCAGCAGCTACGCGGGCAATTTCCCGTAGAACCGCGATACTATACCGATAAAACGGGGGAAATTGATTTTGTTCTGCAAAACGGAATGGAGATCGTGCCTGTGGAAGCAAAAGGCGGGGAGGACAAATCAGCACCATCCTTCAAACGCTACATTGCCGAACATCATCCGAAAAATGCGATCCGCTTTTCGAGGCGCGGTTACCGCAAAGACGGCGAATTTACCAACCTTCCGCTTTATCTTGCCTGTAAGACAAAAAGCCTGCTTTAAAATTGCGTGCTTCCAATCAATATGTCTATAATGTCGGGTAGCCAATAGGAATAAAAATATGCTTCTTCTAATATTTTTTCTAATATTTCATTAGAAACCGCATTAGAAAGCGGATGCTTGCGGGGAAAAGATTTTGCGGCGGTTCGAACAGAAAAACGCCAAAATCCCCGTCAATACAGGGGTTTTGGCGTCACTTATCGTCTGCTAAGTTGCGGTAAAGTCCGGAGAGGCAAGAAATCTTGAAAACCGTTTGGGGGCAACCCCACAAGGGTTCGAATCCCTTCCTCTCCGCCATAAAAAGCCTTGAAAACACTATGTTTTCGAGGCTTTTCTCTTTTTTGCCGGGTTCCGCATTTGATCGTTTTTTGCTTAATTTCTCCCTTGTTTCTCGCAATTTTTCGTCAAACAGAAAGTCCCAAAAACCCTTGATACATAAGGGGTTTCGGGACTTTTGTTCTGGAAGATTTTTAGAAATTTTCTTCGTTTGTGTGGTTCGGGCTATTTTTTCGATGAAGACGCAAATTGTATTCATATTCATCGCTACCGATTTAGCGTTCTGCCCAGCTCAATATAATCCAATTTGCATAGAGCATAGGTGCTGATGCGACCGTTGTCGCTAACTTGGATTTTTGCGTTTTCAAGCGTTATTGTTTTTATTGAGCCATCCGCCATAGTAATATGCAATTCGTCATAAGACCAATGGTGGGAGATACGAATGGAGTCAATATTGTCAGCAGAAATATCACCTTGGGGAGTTTTAAACCTCAACGTGGTGCGGTTGATAATACAATGCAAGGACTTTCCCCACGCATTGGCGTATAGGTAGTCAGCGGGTACACATCTTTCAAAGAAGTCATTTGCGCTTGTGCCGAAAGAAACCTTGCCGTCATTGCTGATATAATCCACAAGGTCTTGATAGCGGTCAAACCATACATTATCCGAAAAAGCAGAAACCGATTCCAATTCGTCATCCTCAAAGAATACAACGGCATTCACCCACGCCTTAATGGGGATTTGCTTTCGCAAAAGGTATATAGCTCTACCGAGCTGTTTGAATGGTGATTTCAGAAGCTTTGTATGTGTCTCTCCCGTCCACCTATCCGTTTTTTCTTGTAAAAAGCCATCGTCTCGCTCGGTCAGATATCCTTTCCAACGCTTAACCTCTATGGCAAACAGTTTATTATGATGGAGAACCAGGCAGTCAATTTCGGCATTGCCGTCCGGTGTTAAAATGGCTACATTTCTTTTGATTTTACACGAAGGAAACTCTCTACAGAGCCTATATGTAAATTCATCCTCCCCGGAATTACCGTAACGCTTCACCTCATTGACATACGGAATGGAGGACTCCCCGGCTCTTACAAAGCCTATTTTGATTTTATGAAAAAATGCTCGTATTCCCACGGGATACCTCCTTAAGCATTTAATATTCTAATTATACCACTTTTTTATAAATTTTTCAATTGCTTTACAGCAAAAAGAGCCGACTGCCATAGCCGACTCTTTTTAGTTGTTTTTATTTCTTTGTAAACTGGAGAATCGTATTCATATGCCACGCGGATTTGTTGACGATCCCGAAGGCGATGTCGCTGACGAGGAAATCAACGATGGCGGCTTTGGAGATGATATACTTGCCGCTGATGCGGACGGCGTCGATGTGCTTTTGTTGAATGTGGGACAGCACCATGCTGCGGCTATAACCGATGATCTCTGCCGCGGTATCGATGACAAAGGCGTCGGCTGTGTACCGGAGTCGCTTCTCCACATGCGCCCGGAACGCCTCCTTGCAGTCGTCCGCAAGGGTGATATAGCACTCAGCGATGGTGACGGTGTCCACAGGCTGACGGTTCAGCAATACCTCCCGCTTCCGGGGCTTGGCGCCCGAGATCCCAACGGGGATCTCCTCTCGCCTTGCCTTTCTTTGCTTCTGCAGGTAAATTTCTACATCCTCCAAGAGAATGACATATCGATGCGTTTTGGTCGGACGGATCCGACACGGAATGATGCCATTGTTCAGCATCCACGATGCCTTGCGCTTGCTGATGTGGAGCATTTTGTAGAGCTGTTCCAAGGATATTTCGCCCTCCCCCAGCATATCAGCTCATCTCGCTTTCATCATCGGAAAGGAGCTTGCCGAGCTTCATCCCCGCCTCGCCCGTGGCGTTGGCGTCGAGGTGCGAATAAATATCTGCCGTCGTACTCATGTTGCTGTGGCCGAGATACTTCTGAATGACCTTCATGTTCACGTCCAGCGACACGAGAAGCGAAGCGCAGGTGTGGCGCAGGTCGTGGAAGCGGATATCCCGCATCCCGTATTGCTTCAACAACTTCGGGAAGTGAGAGGTGATATAACTTGGCTTGATCAGCTCACCCAAGGGGTTGACACAGACCATGTCAAGATATTTTTTGCAGTAGGCTCGGCGGAATTGTTTACGATAAAGCTCCTGACGTTCCTTGTGTGCAAGGAGTATTTCCTTGACCTCGGGGATCATTTTGAAGCTTCTTCGTGAACTTTCGGTCTTCATCTCGTCGCTGACCACCTGTTCCATTTTGCCGTTGCGGACAACCTCCAGCACCTTCTGCCCGATGAAGATCTTATCATTCTCGAAGTCGATGTTGCTCCAAGACAGCCCAAGTGCCTCGCTTCTTCGCAGTCCGCAGTAGACGGCAAGGACGATGGGGATATAGATGACATCCTCTTTGGCGTGTTCGAGCAGTGTTTTGACCTCGTCCACCGAGTAGAAGTCGCCGACGAACTTCTTCGGTTGCGGACGCTCCACTCTGTCCATGGGATTGTATTCGAGGATCTCCTGGCGGATGGCGTATTCGAAGGCGGTGTGCAGCAGATTGTGATAATGCAAAATCGTCTGCTCGCTGTCGCCGTCCTCTCGCTGGTAATCGTAGAAGCCGTGAATGAGGCGGGGCTTGCAGTCGGCGAGCGTGATCTTTTCGTCAAAGTATTTCGCTATCTTTCCGCTCACTCTTCCTTTGTAGCCGTAGTATGTGGACTCTTAGATCTTGTGGATGTGTACACGGTCGAGCCAGTCGTTTATGAATTGCAGAAGAGGATATTTGGTCGGATCGTCGTACCCAAGCATCATGGCATGATTTAACAGTGCAAACAATATATCCAATGATGTAGAAACAATCCAAGTTTTTACTCTAAAATATCCCGAGGGATCAATATAATTAATGCATGAATTTTGGCAGTAAGCATACAAATTGTTTTGTATGCCCTCTTCAATTGCTGTTGAGCATATCGCTTCATCTGCATTAATAAATCTACCGACCGTCGGATCATAATACCGGCTCTGGAGGTAGCAGAATCCGGTTTCACGGTCGTAGATGTAGCCACGGTAGGTTAACGGGTTGTTGAAAATCAGTCCTGCATAGCCGGAATCGT
>ERZ857757.676-NODE-676-length-32983-cov-7.676020_pt1 | contig 32983 bp, 28 predicted proteins | sample MGYA00519764_ERZ857757 | MGnify/ENA primary metagenome ERZ857757 (study PRJEB31778, sample SAMEA3449359) | human gut metagenome | biome: human gut; feature: human-associated habitat; material: faeces | place: United Kingdom | collected 2010/2012 ...
AAACTTGCTCACGCCCTCCCACAGACTTGAGGGGGAACCCTGCGGTATGCGCCAGTCCTTCAGACAGCGGTATCGTGGAGTTATGACAGCCCTGCCAGGGGCGGCCTGCATCATGCCTACCATCCGGGGTGCGTGGCAAACAGGATGGATGATCTCAAAAGAACGAACAGGATAGCCGCACCGTTTTCTGCCTATGTTATGTGGCTCCAACCTTACCGGTGCGGCTGTTCCTCGAAGTCAGATACCATGCGCTGACGGGTTCCCCGTCAGCGTATTCATGTGGCTTTAAGGAAAACCCATAGACCAAGGAAAGGAGATCACCATGATACAATCGACACAGAATGAATTAAGAAACCATGCGGATGAGCTGGTGGACATTCGTGAAATCTCGGTAGACAAAGACTTGCCGAAGGAAGAACGCATTGCCGCCTTTATCCGCCAGATCAAAAACCCTTACCGCTTCCGCTGCGGCGAATTTGTGGTGAACGCCTGCTTCGCCGGTAATGGGGTAACATTGGAAGAATGTCTGCAAGGCATTTTGCGGTAAACGACAACCTCGCATTTTTCCGCAGAGAGTGCTACAATAGGTGTGGAAAAGGATGAAAACTTAATAGACCTGATAACCACTCTTTTCATGCGGGAGCAATCCGGGAGAAAGGAGTGCTTTTTCATGCCTAAATTCAAAGCAACAGCTTATATTCGTCTGTCTTATACAGATGACCGCTCCAGCGAGAGCGACAGCGTTTCCAATCAGCGCAGGCTCATTGAAAACTTTGTAGAGCGCAACCCGGATATTGAGGTTGTGTCTGAAAAGATCGACGATGGTTACAGCGGCATTATTTTTGACCGTCCCGCGTTCAAGGAAATGATGCAGGACATCACCGATGGCAACATCAACTGTGTTATCGTGAAAGACCTCTCCCGCCTGGGGCGCGAGTACATCGAAACAGGCCGCTATCTGCGCCGGGTGTTCCCAGCCTACGGTGTGCGCTTCATTGCCATCACCGACAACATCGACACCGCCCACGACAGCAGCGGCGATGACCTTACCGTATCGGTGAAAAACATAATGAACGAAGCCTACTGCCGTGATATTTCCATCAAGACCCGCAGCTCTTTGGATGTAAAGCGGCGCAACGGCGATTTCGTCGGAGCGTTCACGGTATATGGCTATATGAAGTCTGAGGACAACAAGAACCTGCTTGTTCCCGACCCCTACGCTTCCCGTGTTGTCCGTGATATTTTCCGTATGCGGCTGGAGGGCGCAAGTGCTTCCAAGATCGCGGCGGAACTGAACCGGCTGGGCATTCTCTCCCCGCTGGCCTACAAGAAAAATAACGGTCTGCCTTATGCAAAAAAGGGCTACGCCGACAAAGCCGATTGCAAATGGTCGGCAACCACCATCATCCGCATCTTGCAGGATGAAACCTATACCGGAACTTTGGTACAGGGCAAACAGGGTACGCCCCACTACAAAATCAAGCAGATGGAACAGCGCCCCGCTTCTGAATGGGTGCGTGTACCGGAAGCCCATGAACCGCTGATTGCCCGTCAGGACTTTGAGCTGGTACAGCGTATCAAGGGGCTGGACACCCGGACTTCTCCCAAGGAAGATACCGTATATCTGTTCTCCGGCATCCTGATATGCGGCTGCTGCGGCAGCCGTATGACCCGCAAGACCAACCGCGCAGGCGGCAAGGAGTACCACTACTACTATTGCCCTACCGGAAAGAAAAAGGGCTGTACCCATCCGGTCATGCTCAAAGAAAGCAGCTTGATCGCCTGTGTGCGGGACAGCCTGAAAGCCTACATTGACAATGTGGCTTCTCTGGAAACGCTGCTTGCTGATATTGACCAAACAAGCATCAATCAAGCCCTCGCCAAAGAATACAGCGACCACATCACCGACAACGAGCGCCGTCTGGAACAGGTTTTGGAGTTCAAGGCGCGGCTTTATGAAAGTCTTGTGGGCAGTATGCTCACCAAGGAAGAATACGCTTCCTATAAAGCCAAGTACACCAAGCAGGCAGAGGACATCAAGGAAAGTATCCGTGTTCTCAAAGAGAAGCTGGCCGATGTGATGGAAAACAGAAGTGAGCGGAACCGCTGGATTTCTCAGTTTACGCAGTTTGCCACCCTGGAAACCTTAGACCGCAGGGCGCTCATTCACATGGTACAGAGCATCCGTGTTCTGGGAAAGAAAGAACTGGCGATTTCCTTTACCTACGAGGATGAATACAAAAAGGCGTTGCAGCTCATTAAGCTGGCGGCGCAGAATCAGCAGGCCGAAGAATTTGAACATAGAAAGGTGGGTTAAGCATGGCAAGAAAAAGCAGAAAAGAAACGGTTGCCGTTATTGCACCGGAAGTCGATAACACTTGCCGAGCCGCTGTCTATGTCCGTCTTTCGGTAGAAGATTCCCATACCCGCAGCGCATCCATAGAAACACAGCAGTTGATTATTGCCCGGTTCTTGGAACAGAACCCGGAGATCACCGTTTACAATACCTACATCGACAACGGAGCTACGGGAACGAACTTCCACCGTCCCGGATTTCAGCAGATGCTGTCCGATATTGAAGCCGGTCATGTAAACTGCGTGATTGTCAAAGATCTTTCCCGTTTGGGAAGGAACACCATTGACACCGGCTATTATATCGAGCAGTATTTCCGTATCAGAAATATTCGCTTTATCGCGGTCAATGAGAACTACGATACTGCCGCCCCGGAGGATGCCCATTCCGGTATCATCATCCCTCTGCGGAACATGATAAACGAAGCCTATGCGTTGGATATTGGGCGCAAAATCAGGGCGCAGCAGCGGCAGGCCATGAAGGACGGAAAGTTTATCGGGGCGCGTACTCCTTACGGTTATCTGAAAGCAAAGGATGATTGCCACCAGCTTATTATCGACCCTGTTGCCGCCGTTGTGGTGCGGAAGATGTTCCAATGGGCGTATGAGGGCGCGGGGCTGAATACCATCGCTGTGCGGCTGAATGAGGAAGGGTTCCTCCCTCCAAGCCACTACAAGAAAACCCAGGGTACGATTACCCATGAGAATCTGTTGGGCAACGGCAAATGGCAGACTCGGACAGTCGGTGTCATTCTCCGCTCCGAAGTTTACACCGGAGATCTCGTCCAGGGGCAGACCAAAACCGTAGACCACAGACAGGTCAAGGCGGATGCCGATGAATGGACGATTGTTCGCGGCACTCACGAAGCAATTATCAGCCGGGAACAGTTTGATGCGGTGCAGAAAATTCTCGATCAAACCGCACAGCGCGCCAAGGCGCGGGAAGTCAAGTCCTACACCCCGAACATTCTAAAAGGCAAGGTATTCTGTTCCCATTGCGGCGGCAGCTTGCACAGGCAGAGAAACATTCGCAAGAAATCCGATGATGTTTACCTGTACCATTGTCTGAGCAGAAGCAGAATCAGCAAAGATTCCTGCCCTGGTGCGACCATCCGCGAGGATATGCTGCTGGATATGCTGGCAGATATGCTTCAGGAAGCACTCAATACCGCGTTGGGTAAATACACCCTGTTATTGGCTGAACAGCCCCGGCAGGCCGCTGAACGGGCGGAGCTGCGGGATAAGATCGTCAGCCGCAAACAGGAAATTCAGAGGCTGCGCGGTATCGTGCGGAGCCTTTATGAAAACCTTATCCAAGGTGTTATTACCCAGGATGAATACTTTGACTACAAGGAAAAGTACGAAAGCAAGATTGTCGGTGTCGCTCTAGAAACCCAGCAGTTGGAAGATGGCCTGCGGACTATGGACGAACAGATCGAGCAGTACCGGGCGCTGGCGCGGGACGCGGAAAGCATCAAAGCTGACCGGGAACTGACCGCTGCGCTGATAGAAAGACTGATTGACCGTATTGAGGTATCCCATGACAAGCAGATCACGGTTTATTACCGGTTCCAGAGTGAATTTGAAAACTATGTGGAGGTGTTGAAGCAATGCAGAAATATGTAATCGCCCTCTACATCCGACTGTCCATCGAGGATTACAAATACGATAGTCTGAGCATTGAAAACCAGCTCCTTGTTCTCAACGAATATGCGGCGGCAATGCCCGAATATCTGAACGCTGAGATTTTGGAGTTCATCGACAACGGTTACAGCGGCACAAACTTTGAACGCCCCCAGGTGCAGAAGCTGATCGAAATGGTGCGGGCAAATCGAATTGACTGCATCATCGTCAAGGATTTTTCCCGCTTTGGACGAAACAGCATTGAAACCGGCTATTTCATTGAGCGTGTATTTCCCCTGTTCCATACCCGGTTTATCTCCATCAGCGACGATTTTGACACCAACAATTTCAAGGGCGATACCGGCGGCATGGATGTTGCTTTCAAGTACCTTATCAGCGAATATTACAGCCGCGATATGTCCATCAAGACAAAGAGCGCGAAATACGCCAAGATGCAGCGCGGTGAGTATCAGAGCAAAATCTGTCCTTACGGCTACCGTAAAAGCGCCGATGGCAGAATGGAGCCTGACCCGGAAGCCGCTGCCGTTGTGCAGCTTATCTTCCAGCTTGCCGCAGAGGGCAATAACGGCACCGCTATTGCCAAAGAACTGTTCCGCAGGGATATTCCTACCCCCGGCGAATACAAGGCCGCACGGGGCAACCACACCCACGATATATCCCGCACCCGTGGGATTTGGAGTACCTCCACGGTTCTCCGCATTTTAGAGGATGAAAGATACATCGGTTCCTATGTGATCGGCAAGCGGGCTGTCCTTGAAGTGGGCGGTACAAGAAGCCGATTGAAGGACAGGGACAAGTGGTACATCATTCCCGACCACCACCCGGCAATCGTTGAAAAAGCAATATTTGAAAAGGTGCAGACCAGCCAGCTCCGGTTTTCCCAGCCCAACAAAAAGAAGCGGGACTATCCGCTGAAAGGCAAGGCGTTTTGCGGATGCTGCGGTCATGCGCTGTCCCGCACGATGCAGAAAACATCGTATTACTACTGCCGTCATTCCGAAGCTGACGAGGAAAGCCGCTGCCATAAAATGAGGATCAATGCGCTGGAACTGGAACAGGCAGTATTTATCACGCTGAAAAAGCAGATGGAAGCTGCCGCATCCCTGAACTCCGATGGCACCGTCCATCTGGAAGCTGCCGTCCCGGAACGGTCTGAATATGAACAGCAGATCGAGGAATTTCAGGACGGCAAGAGGTTGCTGTATGAACGGTATCTCTTGGGCGAAATCGACCTTGATACCTACAAGGCAGAAAAGGCGGCGTGTGATGAGCTGCTTTTGAAAACAAAAAATGCCTATGCCATCGTATTGGCACAGGCGAAACAGAAGCAGGAAGAACGGGCGCGGCACGACAGCCGGCAGGAAGCCACAAAAGCGGTTTTCAACTCCGAAGGACTGACTGCCGAGCTGACCGACCTTCTCATTGACAAGGTGCTTGTGTACCCCGACAACCGCATCGAAATCGCGTATAAGATCAAAGATATTTTCGATTGAGGGAACGCCCTCAAAGAACCGGCTGCGCTTGAAAAAACTTCAAGCGCAAGCTAAAAATTTTTGTCGTGTGCTTGACATACGGGTGTCTTAAATCGTGAAAACGAATCACACGCATATTATTCTTCTCTAAAAGCCGCTTCCAAGCCGGAGTAATATAGTCGGGCAAGATTAACCCTCCCAACTCGTCCACCATTACATAATCAAGCCATTTTCTGTCGTATGACCGCTTAAACTTTTTTTGATACATTTCCTGCTGTTTCTTTATTTCAAGCAGCCTGTCCTTTAAGTCCTCATTAAGCGGCAAAGCTCTTAAACTTGATTTTGTTTTTGCCCTGTCCTTTGCGACGATAGTTTTCTTGCCGTCTATATTAGGCGTGGTAACTGTGTGATTAACATAAAAGACATTGTTGTCAAAATCTATTGCCGACCACCGCAAGCCTACAATTTCGCTTCTGCGAAGTCCGTAAAAGCCACCGAAGATTACGGGCAGTTCCAATTTCGTGTTCTTTGTCAGTCTGATTACCTCGCTCAACTCGCTACTGTTATAAAACTTTCCGATAAATTGATTTTTCTCCGGCTTGTCAACTTCTTCAATGGGATTTTCTTTAATATATCCCATTTTTCTCGCATAGCACAACGCAAGTCTTATAATTGCGTGATAATGAATTACCGTATTTGCCGTTACACGCTCAAGCTGAACATCATAAAAATCTTGAATATCCTCTGCGGTAAGTTCGCCGAGTGTTATCCCTTTTTCCTTGAAATAAGGAGCTATCGGGTTATTTATGTTTCCTACATAAGCTGAATAAGTTGTAGCTTCGATTTTCTTTTTCCTTTTGAGTGTTAAAGGCACATATTTTTTCAGATAATCCGAAAACAATAAAAACTGCACTTGGTCTTTCGGAAAATCATCTAAATTCATATCCTCTGCCGCTTCTGTTGAAATAACGCTTTTAACATTTACTACGGCGGCATCTCCTGTGTTCTCAATTTGTATTTTTTGATTTACACAAAGATTAACCTTCTCGCCTTTGCTTATCGGTATTTCAAACTCACATAAAACCTGTTTGAGAATTGCCTCTGCTTTTTTCTTATTGCCACGCACGGGGAGTTTTGTCGGAAACCATTTTTGCTTCCTTTCCTCGTTTTCTCCATAATAGTTTACGACTGCATAATACAGTCCTTTTTTCTCTCGTATAGTTCCTGTTATATTTTTGCTCAATTTTTAGACCTCCTTTGTTTTTTTGAGAGAAAAAACAAACACCTATCATTGACATTACTATTATATCAACAATAGGTATCAAACGCAAAAAAATCACGATGTTGTTTTATTTTTTCTCATCAAGAAATCAACTACACTAATTTTGGTTATACAATACTCTCGACCGACTTTTATACTTTCGATTTCGTTTTCACGGAGTAATTTATATCCCGTTTTTGTGCTTATGCCGCCGAGAGCGTTGCACATTTCTTTTATTTTCAGAACATCGGGATAATTTTTCAGCATATTCATATATTCCTTGCGTTTCATTGTTTCGGGCAGCATAACCCACACCTCCTTAAAAATTACCTTAATACCACAAATTAAAGCACTCGTAAAATGATTTAATTTCTAATATCAAAGTTAGTCCCGAAAGACGGGTACAACTTATTTTCTTTGTTTTGAAGCAATTTCAGATGGTGTTTTGCAAGAACACGCCATAGGAATTTCACCTCTCCGCCATCCGACCGAGTTGCACCCATTGCCTGCGTCGGCGTTCACAATTCGCCTTTGGGCTCGTTTTGCCTGTCGGCAAAAGCATCGCTTATCAGGCGATTGCTCTCTTTTCCCACAAAAGCTATGCTTTTGTGGGAGCCCTGAATTGCTATCCGCTCGGACTGTGGCTGGGCAGAAGTATCATTGTCCCGATATAAAGTCATCGCCCGCAAGGTAGCCGCCTTGCTTTGCGGCATTGATATTTCTCGCTCGGATAGTTTTTCATCATTGAAAGAAGGATGAAGTAGAAGCAAAACTATCGTCTTGGCGTATCTGCCGCTTGGCTCGTCCGTACCGGAATGTATCTGTTTGCCGTTATACTGCACCGCCGTTATCTTGCGTGCTTTCTTTGTAAAAAATTATATTGCGGTTTTTGGCATTGAAAACTTATTGATGATGTTGCTCACAATGTTTTTCTCCGGCTGGTCGAGAGTGTCTATAATTTCAGTAAGCACTCTTTCTTCATCATAGGATAAATACCGGAAAACTCTGTTGTGATAATCTTCCATCCAGAATATTCCGCCGTTTACACCGCTTTTTGCACGGATGGGAGCGTAACGACCTAAAAAGGTAATATCGTTATATACCGTGTTTTTATGTACGGAATACCTTTTTGATAATTCGGACAAAGTAACTTTTTTTGAACTTATTATAAAAAACAGGATTTCTATCCGTCTTTCAAAGGTAGACAATTTACCCGTCACAGCCGTTACACCTCCTTCCGAAATTCATTGTAGCACCTAATGTCACAAGCCCATTGTAACTTTCAAAAAATAATTTCATAATTTCACCCTTTTGTGTAAATTTTGTTGAATTTGCACAAAAGAGAGAGGCGGCGCACGGCTATGATACGGTGGTGGTTTTCTGTGATGTTTTCCCGAAGATTTGCGGTGATGTCCTTTAGGCTTATGCTTTTTGCGTTTTACTCTGTGCTTCATAAAGTGTCCTCTGTGCCGCAGGGCATATCCGACAAAAAGCATAATTTTGTCCTATGCAGGGCAATTTTTTATTTATGCGGTAATCGCTTTCGCTTCCTTTGCTTTGTAATATCATATGAAAAGGCACAAAAAAAGCCGCCCGGCAATAAAGGCGTTTTGCCTCTATACCGGGCGGCCTGCTATGCCGTCACCAATTTCCTGTTCGGAAAGCTTTATTTAGTGTTATTTTGTTTCAGCCTTTTTGATTTCGGGCTTTGTGATAATTACCTTCTGCTCCTTTTCAACCCATTCGACGCTTGCTCCCAAGTTTTCGAAAATAAAGCGGATAGGTGTGTAGGTGCGGTCGTTTTCGATAAACGCAGGAGAATCAAGCTTGATTTCCTTGCCGTTTACCTTCACTGTCGCTGAGCCGATGGTAATAAGAATCGTTACATTCTCATCGGTTTTAAGGTTTTTGCCCGTAATGGTTACAAGCTGTTTTTCGCCGTCCCATTCAACCTTTGCACCCAAGTTTTCGGCAACAAACCTTGCAGGAAGCATTGTACGGTTGTTTACGATTTTCGGGGCAACATCATTTAACTTTGCTTTTCCGAATACCTGTGCGTCCTTTTTGCCGATTGTTAAGATAATCTGATTTATCGAATTATCCTTTTCCGTCCATTTTGCATAGAGTGTGAAGCTCTTTGTTACCTTTTCGGAAAAATCGTACTTGGTTTTGAGTTCCTTATCCGAGTACCAACCGTCAAAATCAAAGTTTTCTTTTGTCGGTGCCGTCGGCTCTTTCATGTGCCGTAGGCGCTTGATGTAGCACTGGGGTAGCTGGCTCTCAGATTTGCGCTGCCCTTAGAAACGCCGGTGATCGTGATGGTATGGCCATTGGGGAACGGTGTGGCCGTCCCGGTGCTTGCGTTAATTGTTTCATTGGAGATAGCAATGTGATGTTCTACTTGCCTCCGATATTCCGGCTTGAAATTGCATTACCGCAATACTCGCATTTGCCGGAGCTTCCGGCGCGGATCCTTGTTGTTCCGTTACATTTTTCGCATACAACGTTGACAAAGCTTGTTTTACTGCCTTCTCTGCCCGAAAGAATCACGCAGGGCAATCCCTGCTTTTGCAGAGTGCAGTCACAGAATACTCCTTTGCCGAAAAGCTTCTCAAGCTCGGAAAGTACCTTGAACGGCGGTTTTCCGGATTGCTTTGCAAGCTCGTCAATTGTCACCGTGCCGTCAATATCGCACATAAAGATTGAGTTGTAGCGATATGCACGCGCCGCCATTCTTCCGTTTTTAATGCCGTTTAACAAAAGCAATCCGGACGGAATAACCATGACTATATTAGTAATCAAGTTATCGCGAAGATTTTCGTTATACCCTGTAACCCCCGAAATAATTCCAAACAGAAAAACCGCGGTGAAGAATCCGCCTATAATCATTTGTATGTGCTTTTTTAATGTAAGCCTTGCAATTGCCACTTTTGAAATATATGTTCCGCCACCCGAAAAGATTGCTTGATTCGTCCACATTTTTACTGCCTCCGAAATGCCATCATTCCCACGCCGATGATTGCAAGCAATATACCGGTTGCTATGCCGAAAATCGAGCCGCCGCGCACGCCTTTTTTGTTCTCCTCGGCAAATTCTTCCGCCGTCATAATTCCCTTAACGGTTGTAACAGAATCTACATCTTCGCTCTTTATCAGGGTATCGCCTTTTTGTACGCCGATAATCGTATATTCGAGCGGATCATCGGGCGAAACAATACCGTAGGATATTTTTTGAGCTCCATATCCCGTCGTTGAGTACATACCTGTTGATTTTTTCGGCAGCCAATTTTCTTTTGAAACGCAGTAGCGGCTTTCTTTTCCGCCCGAAAGCACCTTCCAGCCCGCATTAAGACTTTGCTCGTCATATTGCGTAAATTCGGTGTTTCTTATAAGGGGATTAAGCAGCTTGCCTTCTACCTTAAACTCACCGAGTAGGGTAGGTGCGGCAAGCATGGTTGTTGTAAGTATCTCGGCATTGATTCCGCAATTTGCCTTTTCGCTGTAGTCGGTATTCTCCGGCTTCCAGTCCCACACCTGTTCATCATCGCTGTTGGTATCCCGTTCATAAGTCCAAACCGTTCTTTTCGCCGTTACTCCCGGGAGCTTAACGCCCGTTATGGGGTCTTGAAGCGGTTCGGCGGCTTTAAGCGTTCCCGAAACAACCACAAGCTTTCCTTCATTTTCGGGGATAACCTTGCCGTCTTTAATCGTTGCCGCAGCTCTGATTTTCTCGTAGGACTGCGGTGATGACATAAGAGCTTTTACGGCAAGAGAAGCAAAGAAAATGCCTCCTATAATCAGTATAACGCCGATTATTTTTTTCATAGTCATTCCTCCGTTCTGTGGCTATTCAAGCTTTTTTGCCTGATTTTGATACTCGTCCTGTATAAATTCCGCATTCTTATCGGTAAGAGCGTTCACAACCTCGCCAAACGCCTCAAACTGCTCTTTTGTGCAGTGTGCCGCAACGGGCTTGCAGGCATATCCGCGCGTCATACGTCCTAAATTTTCGTTTTTTACAAGTCCGAGCATGACTTCATAAAGCTCATCCGTATTGAAATAGGTTGCTTTTTCTCTCCATGCGTCATAGTTCTTCTCGGATTTGTTTGTAAAGCTTGTCACAGCTGCCCATGCGGGAACTTTGTCACTGCCCGGTGTGGTTTTAAAGTAGTCTATCGTAGCCCTGTATGCCGCCTCGCTTGTGTTTTCGTGTGACGGATAATCATACCACAGCCAAACAAGTCCTCTTACACCGCTTGAATGAAGGTCTGCGTCAGCCTCGTTTTTCAGCATTTCAGAGATAGGCGCGACCACCCTGTCATCACCGAGGAGACCGGCATACTCATACGCTGCTTTCCGAACATCGTTATCCGAATCCTTCATCAGCTCGATTTCCGCATCAACCGCACCGTCAAGAGTTTTGTTCCATGTGCTTCCGAGAGAAACCGCCGCCTGCCTTCTTACAACTGCGTTTTCATTCTTTGCCGCATCAAGCAGGAATTTGCCGATTTCTGCATCCTTGCCGCCTTCATTTCCAAGAGCTTTTACCGCACATTTAATAACATAAGGCTCTTTTTCGGTTTTCAGAATCTCCTTTGCCGACGCTTTATGCGAATCACTTGCCCCGAAAAATGTGGCGATGTTTGAAAAAGCATAGCCTCTTACCTGCGGTGCGTCGCTTTTTAAAAGCGGCTCAACAAATTCCTTTGCCGCCGGCAGCTTTGCTTTATTCTCTTTAAGCTTTTTTATTGCTTTGTCTGTTATATTTTCATCAAGCTCAAGCTTATTGTTGATTGTTGCATATGAATATGTGGAAGCAAGATTTACAAATTCGTCCAAGGTTATATTCTGCTCATCTTTAATAAACTCTTTTATCAGATCGTCCTCTGTCATATTTGCGTAATCAATCTTTTTGGTTTCCTGCTTTGTTTCGGTTTCTATTTCGGTTTCTATTTCGGTTTCTATTTCGGTTTCTTTTTCGTTTTCTTTTCCGGTATTTTCACCGCCGCACGCAGCGAGCGAAAATACCATTCCTACTGCTAAAATGAACGCTAATATTTTTTTCATAATACAAAATTCCTCCTGATTCTTTTATTGTTATCATTATCACCGAATATTTTGCTGTATTCCGGCGGTGAATGTCCGGAACAGCTCTTTTTTGTTTTAAGAAATTATGTCCACGCATCCGCCTCCGACGGAACCCGAATTCCGGAAAGGATACTGGAATACTCCCACAAATACCAGAAATCACCTTTTTGCCGAAGCTTTATCGGTCGTGGAGAGTCTGCACCGGCCGTTTTTAAAAACAACCGGAGGTATCCTTCCTCGATATCCTGCGGTCTGCTGTCCGCAATAACTTCGAGGGAAAGAGGAGTACTCGGAACATAGTTGTTTGCCGGAGTTGCACCGTCAAAATAAGCAAGCGGAAGATAACTTTTTCCGCGCAAACGGTCTCTTAAAAACTGAATGTCATAATTGCTGAGCGGTCTCGGACCTCTCAGTGTATTAAGTGCGGCAACACCCGCATCACTGTCCTTCCGATACAGTGCAAGCGCCAACAGAAACATTACACAGGTATTTTCCGGCTTGGAAAGGTCATTCTGCGGCAGAGCAGAAAATTCTTCCGATGTTGTCGGAACAGATGAAACTGTCATCTTCATTGTTACTTGCTCCTTTTCTTATTCATCACATAGTTTTTGCTGTCGCAATTTTACTGTTTATCATTATCATCAAATATATCGCCGCACTCCGGACAGAATTTCGGCGGATTTTTAGGATCTTCCGGTTCCCAACCGCACTTATCACATTTATAACGCGGTGCGCCCGCAGGCTTTGGATTGCCGCAGTTCTGGCAGAACCTACCCTTGTTGACCGTTCCGCACGAACACGTCCAGCCGTCGGGCGATGCCTGCGGTTTTCCGCAATTCATACAGAATTTCCCGGTATTGCCCGTCTGACCGCATTCACAGCTCCAGCCTGCCGCTTGAGGCTGATGCGCCTGCTGCTGAGGCTGCTGTTGCTGCTGACCCATCGCAAAAAGGTTGCCTGCATTCATGCCGCCTGCGTTCTGCGCCATACTCATTCCGAAAAAGCCGCCCATTGCGCCCATTCCGCCTTCGTTTGCCGCAGCTGTTCTCATAGCGTCTGTCTGTCCGCCGACTATGCGCGCCGCCGCAATATTCGGATTGGTTGTCATAACGTTTTCTTCCCACTCGGTAATCTTCTTTCTTTGATCCTCGGGGATAGATACACCGTTAATGCTCACGGCGAAAAGCTCGATTCCGCGCTTTTCCCTCCACTCGGCTTTAAGCTCCTCAGAGAGAGCCTTTGTAACCTCTTTTGTATGTGCAGGAATTTCCGAATACATTATTTTCATTGCCGAAATCTGTGCAAATGCAGGTCTCAGAGCGTCTAAAAGCTCACTCTTTAACATTTCGTCAATTTCCGAACGGCTGTATACATATTCCACATTACCGGTCACATTCGTGTAAAACATAACGGGATCGGCTATTTTATAGGAATACACACCGTTACACCTTAAATCCACCGACAGCTTATAGTTCATCGATTCATCTATAGTCACCCTGAATGGCACAGGAGATGAGGTGCCGAATTTATTGCCGGTAATTTCCTTTGTGTTGAAATAATAAACCCTCTGATCCTTGCCCGGTTCGCCGCCGAAAGTGAAACGTTTGCCAACCTGTGCAAAGCTTTGTTTGATGCTTTCGCCCAAATTGCCGCAAAAAATGCTCGGCTCGGTTGAATTATCATAAACAAACTCACCCGCCTCGGCGCAAAATTCAACAATTTTGCCCGATTCCACAATAATCATGCTCTGTCCTTCGTTTATCGAAATAACAGAACCGTTTGAAATAATGTTGTCGCTGCCCTTTGTATTAGAGCTTCTTTTTCCCGTACGCTTTTCACCCTTTGCCACAAGTGTGTCGGCATCTAAACTTTCGCAGTAGAAAAATTCTCTCCACTGATCAGCCAAAACACCGCCAAGAGCGCCTGCGCCTGCTTTTAAAAGTCCCATAATTCTGTTCTCCTCTCAATTATTTTATTTTTTATACTCTGTTATATCCCATATATCGGGTGTACATATCAGCCTGCCGTTTTCATCCGTATCAAGCGTGATTTTGTGTCCGCCGCGCATAACGATATAAATTTCAACATCGCCGCCGCAGTTTATTATATACGGTGTGCCGTCATCTGCTTTTTGCAAATTTTTCTTATCGCCGTTTTGAATCAGCTCGTTTTCCTCTCCGTACCGCGGAATAACAAGATACCATTTTTCTCCGCCGTAATCGTAATGCTTTACGGCTTTGCGCTGCTCCTCGGAAAGCTTTGAAAAAAGCTTTTCTATATATTCATTTGCCGTATTTTTGCCGGTTTCTCCCTCTCCGAGATATGCGACCGCCCAATAGGGATAGTCCTCGATTTCATCGAACGGAAGAGTATTTGCGTATTCTGTACGATGCTCACTGTCAACATACACCATGCCCGGTCCGTCAAGCATAAAAGGTTTTTCTCCCGGAGCCCTGCATCCGAAAAGACCGGCAATAACCGTAAATATCGCAATTGCTTTCATCAGCCTCACCTTAATCACCCTTTCGGCAATTCAATCCGCATATCGTAGCAAAGAATTCTCGAAATAAGAGCCGCCGCTTCACTGCGTTTTACCTGTGAATCCGGATAGAACGCCATGTATTCATTGCTTCCCACTGCGACCCCTTTATTATAAAGATCCAAAATTTCATATGCGAAGGGCGTTGTGTCATAAACGTCCGGAATATCGGTTATCGGAACATCGTTTATAAAATACGGATTGACGTCGCACCGTGAAAACAGATATGCCATCTGTGCACGCGTTGCGTTTTCCTCCCAATCGAAGATAATATAATCTTCAAGTATTGCATTGTCATAGCAATAATCCACATAAACATCATACCAGTTTTCACCGGTCATTTGGAATTCAACTTCCTCTCTTTCGTATTGGCTTTTATTGTGAATTACCGCGGCAATTTTGGCTGCCTCCGCGCAGGTAAGCCCTGCATTCGGGTCAAATTCCCTTTTGTTTTTCCCGTTTATGATGCCAAAGCTGTACGCCGTCTGCACATAAGAATAGTACCATGCGTCCGGCGATATGTCCGCAAACGGCAGAGAGGTATCCTCCAGATATTTGCTTCCTTTAAAGCCACAGTCCTCGCAGTATATCATGTTTTCACCGAAAATATCCTTTTCCGTCATACTCTCAACAAGCGCAGTATGCATAAGTGAAAAACTAAAATTCCCGTCACCCTTTGCATCGGATATTTTTTCGTACATCACATGCTCCTCTGCCGTGCACGGGATATAAAACTGTATAAATCCGGTTCCGGCAAACACATCAGAATCAAACGTTATTTCCTCTGAATTCAATGTAACCTCATTAAGATTTGCGCAGTTGGCAAAAGCGCGCTCACCGATATTTTTCACACTTGACGGAATATATGCACTTTCGGTATTGCAGCCTTCAAAAGCATTTGTGTTTATCAATTCAATTCCTTCGGCAACGGATATGGCTTCAAGTCCTAAGTCAAAACAAGCCATAACACCGATTTCATTGATTTTTGTTCCGTCTATTTCTGCCGGGAAAAAGGCAAATTCATCACCGTAATAAGCGGTAATTACTCCATCCTTTGTGTATTCATACATACCGTCTGCCGATTTGAATGTTTCCCATTCCGCACTGACAACAGTGCTGCTTAAGATCATCAGTGCTGCAAGCAAGAACGATAGTTTTTTCACGTTTTGCACCTCCCGCTACTTTATTTTAGCTTCCGCATCATCCGCACGTCTTGTGTAAACCGCCATGCCGCCGGTCGCTGCGTCATTCATAGCATTTATGCCTTCCTTCAGTTTTTCTTTGTCCGCCTCCGTTATGGCTTCCTCACCTTTTGTTGCAGCCTTAAAAGCCGTTCCGAATGCCGCCGCCATTCCAATCGCTGCCGCATCCTCTCTTTTTTCCGCTTTACTTCTGCCAAAGCCGAACAAACCTCTTTCATCATCGCGAACGCCGAAAATATAATCAAACTTGCATTTTGCATTATGTGCATACTGCGCGTCCGAACGGTCTTTTTTGCTGAAACAGATTTTAAGCTCTTGCTTGATATACGGATGAGGACGAAGACCTTTTTTGTTGTCTGTATTCACCTTGCTCATATTTCCGCCCAAAAGCTTGATTTTTAATCCGCATTCCTTAAATTCAGGATTTTTTCCCGGCTCGGTTGCCGGTGTTTCATCTATGTATTCCTCATAGCTTGCCACCTGATCGTAGCGGAAAAGCTCATTCATTTTGCCTCTGCCCGTGTTGCTTCTGTGTTTAATCCGAAACATTCCCAAGTCATCGCAAAATTCAATGCCCATTTCCTTGAGCGACGAAGGGTATGTGTCCTTGTTTCCTTCTTTGGAATAGACCTCCTCAAAAAGTCTGTTCTGCCTTTTCATATATTCTATATGTCCCTTGACTTCGTCCAATGTCAGCTCGCTCAGCCTAATGTACTTTGAGCATAGATTTCCGCAATCGTCACATAAAAATTCCTTGTTCTTGATTTTTGTGCGATGCATCATGCCGCATTCCTTCCCGCATAACGCACAGTTCTTTTTGCCGAAAATGTTCTTGAAAAAATCACCGAGTCCCATAAGTTTTTCCTCCTTAAAAATTTTTATTAAAAGCTTCCGCCTCTTCCGCCGTGACTTCTGCCGGAAGACGATGTATGGCTGCCGGAATCCGATTTCGGCTTTTCCGTTTTTGTCACGGTGCTGTAAAGAAATATATCCCTTGAAAAGTCAAGATTCATACTGTTCGGCTTCATATAGTTACCGGCATAGTCCTCTTTGACCGCCGTTTTCATTGCGCAGAGCTTTTTGTGCATCATAAAATACGCAAGAATAAGGGGAAGAAGAAGGGCCCCGGCAACCACACACAGGATATACTTCGTGCTGTGCTGAGTTTTGTTGAACGGCTTGCCATCTGCTGCCATCTCCAAAAGTTCTTCCGTATGATCGGCGTATGATTTGACTGCCTCATAATAGTTTTCTTCCTTTAAAAACGGCACAACTTTTTTTTCAAGATAGGCAAGACCGTTTTCGTTGAATATCGTTTCACCGCTGCCGCAGGTGGAAAAATGATATTTTCTTTCGTAGTCTGCTATGTAAAAAAGTATTCCGTCATAATTTTCACCGTAACCGTAGCCATTATAATCGTAAATGTCGTCTGCCGCTGCTTGTGCATCAACGGCAGAGAGGCTTTTTTCCGAAACAAACGCAACGTCAAAGCTGTATTTTTCACGGATACTGTTAAGCTGCGCCGTAAGCTCCTCATTCTGTTCTTCGGTAAGGTATCCCGCCAAATCCGTAATCGGCGGCCGTTCAAATTCCGCATAGACGGGAAGCGCTGACAAAAGACAAAAGACAGCTGTAATAAGTATAACAATTTTTTTCATCGCACTCACCCCCTAACGCAGCAGAAAATATGCTATTGCGATGGCGGCTATATATGAGAAGCCTGCAATTTTCGCAAAGTATCTCCATTTTTCTCCGTTATCAATAGGATATTCACCGACAACCTTACCGGTCTGTCCGTTGACAGCAAACTTATAGATATTGTTCATATATTTGATATTCAGCATCCAAACCGGGAGAAGGGAATACCTTATTTTACCACCTGAAAAGCTGATTTTTGTACTTTCTGGAATCACCGCAGCGTAACCGCTCGTCGTCTCCTTAAATACCGAAACCGTTGAATTTTTTACACGTTCGTTTGCTCGCTCTATGCTTTCCTCTGCCGAAACATCATATTTATCCGCCATATACCCCGAAAGATATGCACCGTTAAACTCCACTGCATCATCATAACAAAAAGGTTCTACCGCCTCCATATATGCGTCATCTGCTTTTTTTGAGCCGTCAACAGGAATGTTGGCAAAACCCACACTGCCGCTTCTGAAAAGTCTGTAATAATCTGTTTTGGTATAATTGTAATTGGAATCACTCCAGCTTGTAACCCTTTGCGCACCGTAAGTTATTGCCGCGCTGCAGTCGCAGTCGAACATCCAGAACGGTACGTAAACACCTGTCATTTCTTCTATTTTCTTCTTAACCTTAAATTCGTCCGGCAGAAACGGCGCATTTTTGAAATCTGCCTCAAATGCCTCCATTGCCGCCTTCTTATCTGTCTTAAACGGAATAATATAGTCAGGTCGGAGGGTACCCTCAAACTGTCCCTTGATTACCGCTGCGTCGCCGCAGTAAGGGCAGATGGTCGACCCCATTGTATCGTCACCTGTTATCTCTGCACCGCATGAGGGGCAGGTATAGCATGCGAGTTCAATCTCTCCGTTTGTTTCATAGCTTCTCGGCTCGTAATGCTCCCAGTCATATTTTGACTCTCCCTGCATTTGCGATCCGACATCCTCAATTTGCCGCATAGCGTCAAGCTCAAAATCATTTCCGCAAGAATCGCAGTGCAGCGACTCGTTTTGGAAAATCAGCGAAGCACCGCAGCAAGGACACTTATAGCTTTGTACTGTTTCCATCGTTTCACCCCCTTAATAGGCTTATCATAATTTGCATCCGATAAATTTTACAGCATCGCCGCTGCAGAAATTATAATAAGAATTATTTGAAAAGTCACAGCCGGAAAATTCAATATCCGAACAATCGTAAGCGCTTATAAAATACGAATTCTCCGAGCTGTTGTTATTTTTGATTTCCGAGTTTGTTACGCTTACACCGCTACAGCCGTCCAGTACAAACATTGAAAACATCCCGGAATCTCTGAATGTACAGCCGTTAAACTTAATTCCGTCACAGCCGCTTAACTCAACAAGCCCGTATGTGCACTCATATATTTCCGTGTTTTCCACAGTTATTCCGGCAGAGTCTGTCGCAATTATTCCGTACGTTCCGCAACCGTACAGGCCGCATTTATCAATATTTATATCCCGGCAACCGTCAAGCATTATTACGCCGCCGGTACAATAGCCCTTCTCAACCTTATGTCCTGCCGTGATATTTTTAAGCACAATACCGCTGCATCCCTTAAAGCTCAGTACGTTTGCGTAGGGAGCCTGAGTTACAACAGAAGCGCTTATTCCCTCCGGTGCTTCTATAACAAGATTGGATACGTCTTTTATTATATATTCGTATCCTTCAAAGGTGTCGTCTGCAAAAACATTGGGGTTATCAATATTTATCGCATCAAGCTCCGATAAATCATATTCCTGCTCCTTAAGAATGATTTTTGTATAGCTTGCCGCATTAAGTATAATATCATGAGGCGTCTTTGCCTCCACAATGTTATATTTTATTACATTTGCAATATTATTTTCTTCGTCCCATTTAACCTCACATCCCATTTCCTCGGCAACCAGCCGCAGAGGAACGAATGTTCTTTCGCCTTTAATTACCGCAGGAACGTCCATGGTTCTTTTTTCACCGTTTTTATAATAGTCTGCGCTACCTATATAAAGCGTAAGCTTATCGGAGGGCGAATCAATATCGACTCTTTGTTCCTCCGCAAACCACTCAACGCTGTACTTTAAATGCTCCGAAACGGCTCTCACCGGAACGAGCGTACGTCCGTTTTCCACAAAGGGCGAAACATCCGTTTCGATAACTTCCCCGTTTATCGTTATCCCAACCGCAATATCTGCACCGGCATTGACGCAAACTATATTACCGGAAATAAAAAGAAATAAAGCCGTTAAAAAAGCAATATATTTTTTAATAAAAATCACCTCTTGAATTTTGGCACATATGCTCCCGCTGCCAAAAACAGGACGGCGGGAGCATTCGGATATTTTACTTATGCCGGCTCTTTATTTTTTACCGCACCAATTATGTACAGGACCGGAATAATCAGACCGGTAGCGTAGTTAATAATGTTAAAATCACTGCCAAGCACGTTTGAAATAACGTTTCCCGCTACGCTTAAAATTGCCACAATTACGCCAATAACTATGCAGCTTTGAGCCTTTTCGGGTTTATCGCAGTTTTTTACACCCATAATTCCGGCAATCAGCTGAAATACTGCACTTGCCAGAATCAGCGCACTTGCAAGCATAAGCCCGCCGGCACTCGTTTCAAGAACTGCCGCCAAAGCTCCCGCTCCGATCATTGCAACAATCCCTCCGATGATACCAAATGCCCCTCCGATAATCATCAGAATACCCGTGACCTTCAAAAACTTTCTTCCTTTCATAATGAACCTCCTTAAAATTTTTTATTTATATCCACATTTTAAAAATGGATATTACAATTATTTATTTACTGTATATGCATCGCAAAGCGGTCTCAGCGTTTTAAGATTTTCCCAAAGAAATATTTTGTCGCCCGCTTCAGGCGTTACATCCTCTGGAATCTCAACCTCCGAATTTACCCCTGCGTTCAGTTCCGCTGTGAGCGTTTTGACTGTCGTCATTTTTCCGCTCGTATCATAGCTTGCAAATACAATCGTATATGCGCCGCCTTTTTCACAGTCTATAGCAAGCGTTTTTCCGTCATAGCGTATTGCATAATCCGTTTCCGGCTCGGCTTTCGCAAGAATTTTTATATCCGAAAAATCTGTGATGCGGATTGTCACAAAGCCGCCGCCTCGACCGTCCGATTCATATTCAAAGGTTTTTGCGCCGTTTATTGCCGATTCGGAGTACTCCGGATAGAAAAACTCCTTTGCACCGTCTTTTTTGTAATGGATGACTTGCTGAGGCTCAATGCCGCCGGTGTGCAAACTAACTGTCAGTTCTGCACCGTTTAGACTTTCATCAGTAATTTCATAGCTTGAAATTACCGCTCCGTCCGCATCGGCAACACTCAAATACGGCGTTACCGAATAGGTAATGGAAGTAGCGATTTCATTGCCCTTTTCATCGGTTACGGCTGTATATCCGTTTACAGATATATCGGCGTATACTCTTGTATCCAGCGCTGTTACCTCCGTCTGCGCATTAGCGACCGTATCGGTGATAAACGCAATATTTACCGCATTCGTCAGTCCGCTGACATTTGAAAGTCCCAAGCCCTGATAATTGGAAAGCATTCCCGGAAGCTCCGATATGTTAACATTATTTTGACTGTCGGATACCGTATAGTTTTTTCCGCCGGCCGTTCCGCGCACGGTCATTTTATACAGATAAATCGGATATTGCGTCATTTGCGCGCCACTGTAAAGTTGCTTTTCACCGTTGTAATAGCTTTCCGTCTGCATTGTCATGAATTTTGTATTTTCATCATTATAATTCATATCGAACGCACGCAATATTCCATATGGCAAGGTATCCCCGCTTTTTTCGCCCTTGCCGTCCGAGCCGACATTCCAGCATTCGTTATATACGGAAGCAATCCTTGCGGTTTTATCCGGTTCAAGCGCAATTCGATAACCGTATTTTGCAGGTTCGTTGGGATACATATTGTAAACATTGTAGTCGCCCATAAGTCCGTAACGAGCATTTTCAAAAACCGTACTTAGTCCGTAGCGCGGTTTTCCTGCGTCCAGCGGACCGCACTCGGCGGCAAACTCCGTTTTCAGCATTATGGCATCTGCTGCGTAAAGCGCATTAAATGCAAATTCACCGTTTGCGTCGGGTATTATCTCGGCAACGCCCATAACATTGCTGTATCGCCTTTCCCCGGTTTTACCGTCCTCAGGCGGTGTCTTAAGCGCATAATATTTACCGCCGATTTCAGCGACAAATATATATGTACCGCCGTAAACAATATCTTTTTCGTCCGTTACTTTTATAAACATCGGCATAGGCTTATTGCAAAAGTCGCACACGCCGTCATTGTTTTCGTCGGTGTGCCGAGCGGCGGTTTTAAGTTCCGCTTTCAGCGCGTACTCAATACTCCAAATCTGTTTTTTGCACTGTTCGTCCTTATAATACCGGTCACAAAAGCCGCAGTAATAATAATCCGCAACGCCGTCTTTCATACATGTTGCCGCCGTACCCGGAATACACGTCAATTCCTCATGCAAACAGCCGCCCTCCGGCAAAACCGTAAGATTAAACTCCTTGGTTGCTGTCATATCTGCACATTCGGCAGTTACCGAAAAGGTATATTTGCCGCTTTCTGTCGGTGTACCGTTAATCGCGCCCGTTTCGCGGTTAAGCGAAAGTCCTGCCGGAAGGGATGAACCCTCCGCAACGTCCCACGCTGCGGTAATATCCGAATTAACCGATAAACTGCACGAATATTCCGATCCGACCGTTGCATTATCCAGCTTGCTTTGCGTTGTAATTTCAAGCGGGTCGCTTTCGTTTATTTTTAACGCGTATGTTTTCTTGGTTATGCCGTTATTGTTTTCCGCACAAAGAGTGAAACTGAGCATTCCGCTTTCGGACGGGACTCCGGAAATATCGTAATAATAGCCGTAACGCCAGTTATGATCCGCTTTTCCGGTAAGCCCATGCGTAAAGCTGTATGCCGTATCGTCTGTTTCACTGACAACCGCCTTGATGTCATCTTTTAAGCTTGGCGGATCTTCGCTTACGCTGATTCTCACATTGTACGATTTTCCCACCTTTGCTTCGTAAAGCACGTCTCTGGAGAAAATCGGCTTTCTCAGATCCTTGTTGCAGTGCGTACAGATACCGTTTTCGTTTGGAGTGTGTTCATCGGTAATATCCTCGGTTGAATTTGAATAAAACGATTTTTTGTGTGCATTTTTGTTTGTTGCGTCAGTATGACAGCAATAATGCGTAATATACGAAACGACCCTTGTTCCTGTTATATTCGGATAATCTTCGGGTATTTTCCCTTCCTCGTAAGGCTCTGCAATGTTTTGTTTCCAACGCAGATCATACCACGAGCCCATTTTATACGCCGGCTCACCGGTCGCAAAAACGGAAGTCTCAACACTGTAGCATGCGGTCATATTTATATTTGAACCGACAAGAGCGTTGTCCTCGCAAGGGTGCACGGTGCTGTCGTTATAACACTTTTGTACGGTGTGGCTCGGGGAATTTCCGAGAAAAGTTTTCAGCAGTCCCGCAATCGGATATGCAACTGCCGTTTCTCCGCCTTCTCCGGTCAAAGTCACCCTCCCGGCATTATAACTCGATTCCAAAGAGCAGCCGCCCCAATCAATCTGTCCCACAAGACCGACCGAAACTAAGGTCGCAGCGATCTCGTTTCTGTTTGCGCAGTGTTTGATCCGTGTTCCTTCCCTTGCCTGATATACGACTCCGGCAGCACCGCTTGCGCGAACCTTTCCGAAATTGATACAGCCTGCAATAATGCCTCCGTCGCAACCGTATGTATCACCGCCGCCGGAATTTCCGACAATGCCGCCCGCATGACCGCTTGTTTCGGTTGCGGATACCAAGTCTTCATTACCGTAGACCTCACCGTAGTTTCGGCAGTTCTCAAGCGATACATATGCCTGCGCATAGGTGTTTGTTCTGCCGCCGGTCAAATTCCCGGCAATGCCTCCGGCATAATTGTCGCTGACAACCGTACCGTAGTTTTCGCAGTTTTCCGCTTTTCCTGCCATACAACCGACAATGCCGCCGACCATACCCACACTCGACGCATTGCTGTTGAATGAAACATAGCTGCTTCTTCCGACAACCGCCGCACGGTTGACGCAGTTTGCAATCGTATCGATACTCATTGCCATTGCAGCTATTCCGCCTGTAGAACCGCTGCCTCCGCATTTATAACCGAGAACAAGGGAGTTTTCTCCGACCGTAAGATTTTTTACATGACCGCTGTAATGGTTATTTGCATTTTTATCGCCGATAAGTCCGAAAAATCCTGCATAGCCTATATTTTCGTCATTGACATAAACGCCGTCCACAGTGTGACCGTTTCCGTCAAAGGTGCCGACATATGTCATTGCCGCCGTGCCGATCGGCGTCCACGGATTCAGGCTGAACGCCGTTTCGCCGTCGTCAAGTGCGCCGAGGACCGTGCCTTTCAGTCCCGATCCGAGATGAAAGCTTTTTCCGCCTTTCGAAACGGTTATTTTGCCCGTTTCCGCGTCATAGGCAAAGGAAACGCCCGGATTCAAATCGATATCCTTCGTAAGGCGCGCATTGACCGCGTCTGCATTCGTTTCTCTTCCGTTTACATAGGAAGAAAACCAATAAAGATCCTCCGCGCTGTCCAAAAGATAATAACCGTCTGTATCCTGAGGCGGCGTTTCCGCCGCCTCACTGTCCGCTGCTGCCCAAACAGGCGGCAGCGTTGCCGCTATGAGGAAAATAAGGCAAAAGGACAATAGTTTTTGTTTCATATTCACGATCAACCGTTCCTTACGAATTGCTTGTCAATTTCAGTCTTGCCATCGGCAAAAGAGGTTTTATCTTATTATCATAGCTGAACATAAACGCCCTAATCTCATCCGCATCCGAAATGTTCAGCTCAAGGGTGCCGACGGAAGCGTCGAGTACCGGCATATCCATTTGGCGGATAACTTCTCTTTTTACGTCAATTATCCGTCCGTTTTTGTAGCTTGCTATCCAAATATAGGCAGAGAGTCCGCCGTTGGAAGCGTGAATGCGATATTCACCGTTTTGACCGAGCAACTGCAATACAGGTTCTTCGACAAGCTTCGGAATCGTTACATTTTCTTCGTAAAGGCATACGTCGCAGACGTGATGACCGATTCCCTCCTCGGTCAGAGTCGGTTTTTTGGGAAATACCATCTGTCTGTAATGGTGCGGTATTACACGGAGCTTTTCGGAGCAGTCCGGGCTCTCGCATTCCAGCCAGTGACTGGTTTCGTCGTGCGCATATGAGCTGTTGATAAAGGAACATACATGCGTCAGCGGTGCTATCGACGCGGTCTGTTCATTCCAGCAGCCGGCGTGGCTGCAAATACGTTTCTTTGAGCCCGGCGCAGATGTTGTCGGCGCCGCAACGGTCACCCACTCGCCGTAGGTATGGCGAATATAGGAGTTGTCGGAGCGTCCGCAGCTTTCGTCGGAGCAGACTTTCCAGTGTGCAATGTTGTCATGCGCCACCACGGTGAAGTTGTGCGTATGCGGTGCGGAAAGCTTTGGAATGCTCTGCTTTTGCCTTGTTAAGCCGCAGTCGGCACAGTAATAGGTCTGCTCGCCCTCGGCGTCAACCGTGGGCTCCTTGGTGGTTTTCCAATAACCCGGCGTGTGCGCCTGCAAATAAAATTCTTCGTAACAGTTTTTGCATATTACCATATGTCTGTCTGTCCGACTGCCTGTATATGCCACACTATTTCTGTACTCATAAGACGAGGTGTCGTGCTGCGGAGTAATGCAAATCGGCTTGGACTGCACCGTGCCGCCGTCGCCGGTAACAACGCAGGCAAACATAAATTCATCCTCATATCGCAAAACCTCGCCGCACATTGCGTCATACAGTCCAACGGTCAGCGTATCGGTTTTTGTGCCCGCATGGCCGTTTACAGGGTCTTCCGTTATGTCACGGATATTAGATAACTTAACATCTCCGTTGGAATCGTAATAAGCGCGGTACCACTGATAAGTAAGATTATTGCCGCGCGCCTTGACCGAGAGCTTAACAAAGTTTTCGTCATCACGTCCGTGCCGATAGGTCGGCTTCGGGTCGGTCGTCTGCCAGGTGATGCGCACGGGACGGATTCTTCCGCAGGAAACGCAGGAGTCGCCGTGGCGCCAGTCGTGTGCGCCGATATTCACGCGCTTGCCGCCATCGGGGCAATTCGGATTGGAGCAGATCTTCCAGTGCTGCGTTTCGTTCATCTGCCATTCCGCCGTTTCGTGCGGCAGGTTGATAAAGAACCGCACGTCGCTGTTGTAGTATGCCTCATAATTTCCAAGCTCGTTATGTGCGCGCAGGATAAATTCATATCTGCCGCACTTACCGTACTGATTTTCAAACTGGGTCTGGAACTGCGGCGTCTGGAAATCCATAACAACGCTGTCTTTTGTGTAGGACACCATCTGCTGCGGAATTATTTTCATACCTGTTTCGGGGTCGATAATCGACATTTTAACATTTTCGCCGCATAGCAGCGTATACGGAATTATCAGTTTTTCACCGAATATCGCCGTAAATTCGACCGCAGCGTAATATTTTTCTTTGCCGTTGACATAGGTAACATAGTCCCATTCAAGATCTTTGCCGCCGACCGTATCGATTCCCGGTGCGGCAATTTTCTTATAATAGCAGTTCAAAGCGCCGCAGGCATAGGGGTTCTTCGAAAAATCGTGCGTTGTTTTTGTGTTGACTTTCACGTCACCGCAACGGCTGCATTGTCTCCAGTGGTGCGTTGTATCATAAGCAAGTACTTCACTGCCTTCACACGTTCCGTTTAGGCAGGCAGACGAAACCGAGCTCATCTTTCTCTCAGAGTATCCGCAGTCAAGGCAGGTAAAACGCATGATTGCGGTAGGTTTCCCGAAAACTTCGGAAAAGTTTTCACGAACCCCTTCTCCGAATCTGTGTCTGTTTCTGCTCATCGCCATACCGCAAATGGTACAGGTCTGATAATGCCTGTTGGCGTCCTCCTGCACATAGGTGCTTCCCGGCGTATGTGTATGTGCGCCGTGAGCGCATTTCGAGAAGCAGGTTCCGTGCGATGTGCAATAGTGGTCGACCCATTTCGGGTCACTCGGACATATGTCGTTTCCGCAGGAGCAGGGCGTTTCCGCCTTGCAGCAGACAAGGCACTTGCCGCAGTATTGGCACATCTCGCCGGGCGCAAAGCACTTATTGCACGTTTTGCAGAAATGCTTGCTCCAGCCCGAGGAGCCCGGGCAAACGTGCGTGTGTGTACAATTCTGCTGTACACGTGTTTTATCGCAGCAGCCGGCACAGCCGCCGCAGATGTCACACAAAACCTCCACACAGCCGCCATGCTGACCGCAGAAATGGGTTCTCCATTCATTGCTTTTAGTGCAGATGCCGTGGACGCATCCGGCAAGATCGGCATTGTTCAAGCAACAGTCCAGACAGTAGCTGCATGCGGGGCAGAATTCGTTTTCTTCAAAGCAATCGCCGCAACCGCCGCAACGATGATCCTCCGCATCCCAGTCTGCGCTTTCCACGCATATGCCGTGGTCACAGCCATTCACCTGGCTTTCGTTAAGACAACAATCCGCGCAAACGCCGCAGTAGTCGCACAATTCATCTTCTTCAAAGCAGCTTCCGCAGGATTGACAGCGGTGAGAAGGATCATCCCAGTCACTGCTTTCCACGCATATATCGTGGTAGCAGCCGCTTTCTTCGCTGGTTCTGCGGCAGCATTCCTCGCATTTTTCACATTCGTCGCAAAAATTTTCGCAGGAGCTGCAGCAAACTCCGCAATCCGAACACAGTGTGTCGCCGTCGTAGCTGCAGTGATTACAGTTTTCACAAATCCACTCCCAGCAAAGATTGCAGTGCTCCCCTTCCTCACAGAGGCTGTCGTATTCTTCGGGGCAAGCGCCGCAGTTGGTACAAATATCGCTCGGCTCCCAGTCGCTGCAAAAACCGCAGCTTCCGCAGCTTCTGCAGATTCTGTCGTCTTTTTCGACGCAATTATCGCACAGTTCGCAGTCATCGTGGTATTCATATTCGCAGCTGTTACATTCCGTACAGTGTGCATCCGACCAGCAATCCTTACACGTGCCGCATACCACGCAGATGAGCCCGTCCGGAATACAGTCGACGCACCTTTCGCAGCTCATGCAGAATTCATCGAGGGATTTACATTGGTTGCAGGAGGACAGACATTGCTGGCAAACGATTTCCAGACAGCAGGCAAGAGTTGCACGGCAGGTCTTGCACAATTCCTCCTCCGAAAGGTTTCCCTCGCCGTAAAGACAAGTCAGACAGGCGTCGCAGTACGGACAAATGGCGCCGTTCGTCTGGCGGCAGTCTTCGCAGATATGACAGTCGCTGCAGATATCCCTGCCGCACTCTCCGCAAGTTTTGCAGTGTTCGTTTTCGCCGCAGGAGATACAATTCCAGCACTCGGTGCAGTATTCGTTTTCGCTCATTTCGGAAAAACATTCTCCGCAGCTGTGGCAATGAGTGGTTTCATAGCATTCGCTGTTGGTGCAGTCCTCCGTACAGCGACCGCAGTTTCCGCAGCAATAGCTGTCCCAGTGGTAGTGTCCGCAGCTTTCGCAGTTCTGACCGTCGGCATAGTCCGCAATCGCCGCAAGCGACAAAAGCGCCATCAACACAACAAATACCATACACAGTGACAAAAAATTCTTCATAATCAAATCGCCTCTCTTTCATTATTTTGTTTCGCTCCGCACATGGGGCAATACTCCGCATCATTAGGGAGAACATTTTCGCATTTGGTGCAGCAACGATGCGTTGCTTTGTAAATATCAAAAACTGTTTCCTCCGGCAGTTTTGTCTGACAAACTTTGCAAAACTTGTTTTTTGCAGCCTGCGCATTTCCGCAGCACGGGCAGATTTTAAACCTTTTCATATTTTGGGTGCCAAAACCGAAATGCTCCAAAACATCTTTTCTTAACGGTCTATATCTCGTCACTCTCATCAGCTCCTCCATATAATAGTTTTTTGCCGCATACAAAGCAAATTATATCGCCGTTTTTTGCTTTTGCGCCGCAGTGCTTGCAATACTTTGCTCCTTCCTCAAGAGGAGCACAATTCACGCACATAAGCATATCCGGATTATATACAATCGAATCGACCCATCTGCCGCACAAGTGGCATAAATTAACATTTTTCTTGCCATCCGCTTCCCATGCCGCCGAAAGCTCTGCCTCGAAATCGTCTGCATAATATGTTCCGGTGGTACAGACAAGCATCCCCGACAATTCGCAGAAAAAGCTGTACCGGTTTCCGACCTGTGACGGAATAATTTTGTATGCAGCCGTTTTATGCTTCTCATTTATCATACGCCTCGCCTCCTCTCTGAAAAACTTATAAACCCGTTTCTTTTGCACAAACCTACGCAAATTATCCGCAAACCGTTGACTAATTGCCAAAAATGTGATATGCTTGTGTTGGATATGTCTGCTAAAAAAGAACCCGTCTTTTTACTTAAGAAACCGCGATTACTTTATAATAGCTTGAAACACATACGTAAAAGGTTCCCCTTTATCTTTTTTGCAGATAATTCTTTCCGGTGCTGCAAATTGTTGTTTTTACATATTTACATTATGTATAAAAATATCTTTTTGTCCCCATACTTTTTTCCAAAAGTATAGGATAAATTTCAAAAAAAATTAAGTTTTTTGAAAAAGTAGGGGAAAAAGTATGGGATTGATTACATCTGTTGGCAACTTACCGGCATAAAACAGGAGAAACGGAAAAAATCATCAAATCATATCACGGAGGAATCTAAATATGAAATCAGCAAGAAAATTGTTTTTGCTTTTACTCATTTTCAGCATATCAATATGCTGCCTTTCCGGCTGCAAAAAATCGGAACTTGATAAAAACAAACCCGTTACGCTTACAATGTGGCACGTTTACGGAGAACAAGCGGATTCGCCGATGAATCGGCTTGTTGACGAATTTAACGAGACAGTTGGCATGGAAAAAGGCATTATTATCAATGTCACGGCAATGTCGAATGCCTCCAAAATAGGCGAAAAACTGCTTGACGCACATAATAAGATTCCCGGTTCCGCCGAAATGCCCGACCTTTTCTTTGCACACAAAAGCAACGCGCTGGAGCTTGGAACGGATTGTTTACTTGACTGGAACGAATATTTTTCCGAAAAAGAGCTTTCGGCATACGTTCCGGGGTTTTTGGAGGACGGTACGGCAGACGGAAAGCTGTCCGTGTTCCCGGTGTCCAAATCCACGCATCTTTTATTCATCGCCGGCGGTCAGTTTGAACGCTTTTCAGCCGATACGGGCGTTACATATGAAGCACTGTCCACATGGGATGGGTTTTTCGATGCTGCCGCGAAATATTATGACTGGTCGGGCGGAAAACCGTTCTGCGCTTTTGATTATCCGCTGCGAGCCATTGAGCTTGCGGCTGCGGAAAGCGGCGCAGGAAATATTTTTGCCGACAACGGATTCTATGACCCGTCAAACGTGATTTTTAAGCAAACCTTCATGAAATTTGCGGATTCGCTTGCAAAAGGGCATATTATGCTTTCAAATCTCTATTCAAACACACAGGTGATGACAGGCGAGGTTGTAGCCGGCATAGGCTCGTCCGCCGCAATTCTTTACTATAATGATACCGTGACATATGAGGACGGAACGAGCGAGCCGATGGATCTGGAGATACTGCCTCTGCCCGCAGAAAGCGGAAAAAAGCCGTATATCACGCAAGCCGGAGTCGGTCTTTGCGCATATAAAACATCAAGTCAAAAAGCAGAGGCGGCAGTGATTTTTGCCAAATGGCTCACCGAGCCGGAGAGAAATCTTGAGTTCGTATGCCAAACAGGTTATATGCCGGTTACAAACGGTGCGTTTGACAAAATAGACGACTGCCGTTTCAAGACAGCCGATTATGAAAAACTCTATGCAGCCCTAAAAAAAGTTAAGGAAAGCTCGGAGGTTTTGTCGGAACAGCAAAGTCCCGAATATTACAGCAGAGTTTACGCATTTTACGATTATTTAAGAAACGAACAGAAACAATTTATATTAAGCAACACGCCGCCCGAAACACTTGCCGAGGGACTTTGGCAAAAGCTCTGCGAAAAATAGACGGGGGATTTTTATGCAAATATCGGTAAGAAACAAAAGACAATCTATGCAAAAAAAGCTGTTTGGATATATGTTTATCCTGGCTATCGTTTTATTGCTTATATTTGCGGCTTTTCTTTTCCTGTTCGGACGTTTTTCGACAACCGAGGATAAAATATCGGATATATTAAGCCTTCAGATTGAGTTTTTCGACCGTGAAATGACGTCTTACTACAATGATATTACCTTGCGCGGCGCACAGCTTTCCGAAAAAGCCGCACAGCTTACCGAGCAATATCTTAATTCGGAAAATACAGATTTTGGCGTCGTTCAGAATTCTTCTTTGCATATCAACGCTCTTGAGGAACGCTATATTGATTTATTGAAGAACGAGCTTTTAAAGGCAAGCTGTTCCGGCGCTTTTATTCTGATTAACGCATCTCAAACCGGCGAAAGCGGTTCAAAAGCAGGCGTGTATCTTAATCAGGATCTGTTCGGAACAACGGACAAGGAAACAATGCTTCTTGACAGGGGAAATGTGAAGGCTGCAATAAACAAAGGCATTATGCCTCACCGTAAATGGCATTTGGAATTTGACACCGGGGTGTTCCCGAATTTTGAAGAAGTTCTTTCGGATACCGCCGAGCCGATTGAAAAAGCCTCTCACATTTGTAATATTATAACGCTTCCCGGAACGTCGGAGCGTGTTATGCTTGTAGCGCTTCCAATCAGAGGTGCGGAAGGTAGCGTTTACGGCATCTGCGGCTTTGAAGTAAACGAAAGCGTTTTTAAGTCCGAACACGCACAGCCGTCCACGCTTCCGCACATAACCTGCATATTCTCCCGCTCGGACGATAAAGAAATCAATATCAAAGAGGGATTAAGCTGCGGAGCAAAAAACGGATATTTTCTTGCACCTAAGGATTCCCTCAAAATCAAGCCGCTGAAAAAGGGTCTTGTCGCTTTAAAAAATGAATACGGCGCATATATCGGCATGACGAGAAACACAACTCTTTATTCCGAAAACACGCCTTATTCGATCACGGTTATGATGCCGTATGCGGATTATTCCGGGCTGGAAACGAAAAACACCGTACAGCTTATACTCATAATTCTGATTTTGGGATTTGCTGTTTTAAGCCTTAGCCTGTATTTTTCAAAACGATTTATCCTTCCGATAAAAAAATCGCTTGACAAAATAAAGCAATCCGAAAAGACATATTCCGACGAAAGTCAAAGCGGCATTATGGAAATTGACGACCTTTTTGCATTTCTTGCCGGAAAGGACAACGAATATCAAAAAATCTTCGATGAGCATTCCGAAAAAAACGAGAGTCTGCAAAGCGAGATTGAACGCATCAGAACCGAAAACAAGCGTCTGATGAAAGAGCATAAAAATATCATCATACAGGATGATTATGATCATTTCTGTTCGGGTTTACGCAGCCTTACTCCCAAGGAGAGAACAATATTTGACCTCTATCTGGAGGGAAAAACCGTTCCTGAAATTTTACAGATTGCAGAAGTTAAAGAGAGTACGCTTAAATACCATAACGGCAATATTTACAGCAAGCTTGGCGTTTCCTCAAAAAAGCAGCTTCTTAATTTTGCGGCACTGTATGCACGGGAAAAATAATAACAGAGCCACACAGCAGAGAATAGTTCTCGGTTGTGTGGCTATTTCATATATACAGCGAAAGGCATATAGAAATGCTCCCCGCTGTCTTATATTTTTTAATAGCACCTCGGTCTTGCCGCAAAACCGAAACCGCTGTTTGTTGTAATAACGACATTATTATTACCACTCGAACAATGGATAACAAGAATGTTTCCGTCAGCGTCCTTTCCGGCAACAATTCCGACGTGCGAAAGGTCTGCATAAAAGGCTAAATCCCCGGCTTGAGCGCTGCTCCAAGGTATTCGGCTGCACTTTGCAATTTGTCCTTTCGTTCCGTGTCCTATGCTTGACGCATTAAACCCGGAATTGATAAAACACCAAGTAACAAATCCCGAGCAGTCAAGTCCGAAAGGGCTTTTTGTCCCGGTTGTTTTACTGCCTTCTGCCGATACGGTTTTCAGCTTGCCCCATTCTGAGTCCCAGCCGATAGCAGACGATTTACCGCCCCAAAAGTAATTCACCTTGCCTACAAGCGAGCAGGCGGCTTTTATAACCTTCTTTCGCTCTGCGGATAAACTGTCGGGTAAGTTTTTCAAAATATCTTGTGCGGTTGCGTCTGATACCGCAAGCGACTGCGTTGCGGAAATTAACACCTCATCTTGTTCCAAAAGCGTATCGAGCGCTTCCTGTTGCTTGCGTGTAAAATTATACTGTGAAAGCATATTCTCTTTTGTTTTCGCCGTAATTGTAATATACACAACTTTTTCAGAGTTATCACCGTTTGCAACCGTTTCTATGCGTGAGGTTATTTCGTGCATATCCCAAAACACATTTTTGAGCTTTTGTTTTTTATCCTCCGTGATAACGACAACATCTTCGACCGTATCATCTTCAACACCCACAACCTTTGTTGCAAATACGGCGAGTACCAAGTCCCAATTTGCCTGTTCACCGATAATTTCACTGCGGTCGGCGGCTGCGGCATTTTCTATGTCATCGAGCTTGTTTGAAAGCTCCA
>ERZ857757.683-NODE-683-length-32727-cov-15.998317_pt1 | contig 32727 bp, 23 predicted proteins | sample MGYA00519764_ERZ857757 | MGnify/ENA primary metagenome ERZ857757 (study PRJEB31778, sample SAMEA3449359) | human gut metagenome | biome: human gut; feature: human-associated habitat; material: faeces | place: United Kingdom | collected 2010/2012 ...
CGGATTAAAATGGTCGGACATTGATTTGGAAAAAGGAGACCTCCGGGTTCAACGGCAGATCGGGCGCATCGACGGCAAAATCATTGAGATGCCGTTGAAAACGAAAAACGCCTACCGCACCTTGCCCCTGTCGGCAGACGCGATAAGCGTTCTGATGCAACAAAGAAGAAAAACGGGCAACAGCGAATGGGTATTCCCATCGCCCACCGGAGGCCCCATGTCGCCGGACAGCGTCCTGCACATGCTGCACCGCGTCCTGAAGCGGGCAGGGCTGCCGAAGGTACGGTTCCATGACCTGCGCCACACCTTCGCAACGCTGGCACTGCAAAACGGCGTGGACATTAAAACCGTATCTGGCATGCTGGGGCATTTTTCGGCAGGCTTCACGCTGGACACCTACGCGCATGTAACGACCTCCGCCAAGCGTGAAGCGGCAAAAACAATGGGCAACCTTCTCTCTGGTGCGGTATAATCCTTTCCGCTATCCGCTCCCGTTGGGGTCAGCGTTTGGGTCAGAAAAAACGGCAAGTAAGATATTGGGCACAAAAGTGCGGAAAAAGTCCTGATTTCGCAAGAAATCAGGACTTTCTGGTTGCGGAGACAGGACTCGAACCTGCGACCTCCGGGTTATGAGCCCGACGAGCTACCAGCTGCTCTACTCCGCGATATTCAGTTTTGCGCGGTTCCCGGCGCTGCCCCGAGAATGGAGGTAACTACTTGGGTTATGAGCCCGACGAGCTACCAGCTGCTCTATCCCGCGATATGGAATTGTGGAAATACTGGTGCCGGTGACCGGACTCGAACCGGTACAGTATCGCTACCGGGGGATTTTAAGTCCCCTGTGTCTACCTATTCCACCACACCGGCGGATATCGGCAACAATTAATATACCATATTTCGGTCACCGTGTCAACACCTGAAACGAAAAAATATAGCGAATGTTCCGTCGAACGGCGTCGAGGAGAGAAGTTTCGATGGACAAGCCCCGGTGCGTTTGCTATACTGAGAGCAGAATTTCCGCCCTTGCCGGCTTGTTCCGGCGAGGGGAGAGGAGCCGAGACTATGCCGCACATCATCGAAGTGACCGACCTGGCCGCGCCGGAGCTGGACGTCTACGCCCGCCTGACCGAGGCGCAGCTGCGAAACCGTCTGGAGCCGGACAAGGGCGTTTTCATCGCCGAGAGCCCCAAGGTCATCGCCACCGCGCTCGACGCAGGCTATGAGCCGCTCTCGCTTTTGATGGAGCGGCGGCACATCGAGGGCGACGCGCAGCCCATCCTTGCGCGCTGCGGAGAGATCCCGGTCTACACCGCCGAACGCGAAACGCTCGCACGGCTGACAGGCTTTGAGCTCACGCGCGGGGTGCTGTGCGCCATGCGCCGACCAAGGCTCCCGAGCGTGGAGGAGGTCTGCGCGAGGGCGCGGCGCGTGGCGGTGCTCGAGGGCATCGTGGACCACACGAACGTGGGCGCGATCTTCCGCTCGGCGGCGGCGCTCGGCATCGACGCGGTGCTGGTGACGCCGACCTGCTGCGACCCCTTTTACCGCCGCGCGGTGCGCGTGAGCATGGGCACGGTCTTTCAGGTGCCGTGGGCGCGCATCGGCGAGGAGGCCTCCGACTGGCCACAAAAGGGCGTCGAGCGTCTGCACGCGCTCGGCTTTCGGACCGCGGCGATGGCGCTGACGGACAACTCCGTGCGCATTGACGACGCGCAGCTCGCTGCCGAGCCGCGGCTGGCGATCGTGCTCGGCACGGAGGGCGACGGCCTTTCGCCGCGCACCATTGCCGCGTGCGACTACACGGTGAAGATCCCCATGGCGCACGGCGTGGATTCGCTCAACGTGGCGGCGGCGAGCGCCGTAGCGTTCTGGCAGCTTCGGGCAAAATGAGGATTGAATCCTATAAGAAAACGCTCCGACCGAAAATCGGTCGGAGCGTTTTTATCGGCGGAAGCAGTGCGCGGAGCCTTACGCTCAGGCGGTCTTCCTGCTCTGCACGGAGCGGATGACCAGCAGCGTGCCGATGACCATGACCACGCCGATGGCGAGGCTGATGACCACGTTGCGGATGAACGCTGCGAGAATGTAGTTCACAAAGCAGATGGCAGCCACGGTGACGGCGTAGGGGATCTGCGTGGAAACATGGTCGATGTGGTTGCAGTTCGCACCGGCGGACGCCATGATGGTGGTGTCGGAGATGGGGGAGCAGTGGTCGCCGCAGACCGCACCGGCGAGACAGGCGGAAATGCCCATGATCTGCAGGTCGGGAGCCGCGTTGAAGATAGGAAGCACGATGGGAATGAGAATGCCGAAGGTGCCCCAGCTCGTGCCGGTGGCGAAGGCCAGCAGGCAGGCGACCACGAAGATGATAGCGGGCAGCAGCATGAAGAGACCTTCGGACGCCTGCTTCATCAGACCCTCCACATAATCGGCGGCGCCGAGGAGACCCGTCATGCTCTTGAGGGAGACGGCGAAGGTGAGGATCAGAATGGCGGGGACCATGGCGTTGAAGCCCTTGGTCATGCAGCCCATAGCGCCCTTGAAGGTGATGACACGGCGCGCGCAGAGGTAGATGATGGACAGGACCAGCGCAATCAACGCGCCCCAAGGCAGACCCACAAAGGCATCAGTATCACCGAAGGCTGCGATGAAGTCGCCCGCGTTGGTCTCAGGATCCCAGAAGCCGCCGACGTAGATGAGGCCGATGACGCAGAAGATGATGAGCAGGATGATGGGAATGAGCATATCCCACATATTCGCGCGGGAGGAGCCCTCCTCCTGCTCCTCGCTCAGCGCGCCGAGGTCGCCGGTCTGGGCAGCCTTGAGCTCTGCCGCGGCCATGGGACCGTAGTCCACACCGAGAACGACCATGGTGATGACAAACACGATGGTGAGCAGAGAGTAGAAGTTATAGGGAATGGCCTCGATGAAAAGCTGAATGCCGGACACGCCGGTGTCGAGCTTCGCGGCGACGCCAGAGACGGCGGCCGCCCACGAGGAGATCGGCGCGATCATGCAGATCGGCGCGGCGGTAGCGTCAATGAGGTAGGCGAGCTTCACGCGGGAGATCTTCTGGCTGTCGGTCACGGGCGTCATGACGGAACCGACGGTGAGGCAGTTGAAGTAGTCGTCGATGAAGATCAGCACGCCGAGGGCGAAGGTCGCGAGCAGCGCGCCGGCCTTGGAATGAATGTGGCTCGCGGCCCAGCGGCCGAACGCGGCGGAGCCGCCGGTGGCGTTGACGAGCGCGACCATCACGCCGAGGATCACGAGGAAGAGGAAGATGCCGGCGTTGTCGGCGATGGCGGCGGTCAGACCGTCGTTGATGATGGTGTCGAGCGCGCCGATGGGGCTGAAGTCGGTGGCGAGCAGGGCGCCGACGACGATGCCGATGAAGAGGGAGGAGTAGGTCTCCTTCGTCAGCAGGGCAAGGCCGATGGCGACGATTGGGGGAACGAGGGACCAGAAGGTGTTGACAAACATGAGGGATTCTCCTTTCGTGCGTCTGCACAAAAAATTTAAGCCATGATGCTTCCATCATGACTTAAACACAACACCCTTTGCAAATACGCTTTCGGTCGTATTTCGATCATGACAGCTCTCCGCCTTTCGGCGACAGTCCGACGGATGTTATCCCCCGGCCCGGTGAACGCACGCACAGGAATCCGTGTGTCCCCTCGGCGGCCGCCCCTTTCGCTCTCCGGTTCCTGCCGGTCATGCAGAGCTACTGATGTTGGCCGCGCCTCTATCAAGACTTATTAAAAACAAGGACAGTATACACCCTCACAGCGTTTTGTCAAGAGAAAATGTAAAATTTTTGCGGTTTCTTTTGGCTATTCCGCGAATTCAGCGGCTTTCGGAAGGCTTCAGCTCCGCGGTCCCATGCAGAAGCCGCGCGCAAGACAGCGTCCCAGCATCTGCACGAAGGTCACATGGCCCACGTCCTCGCCCGCGAGGATGGGCAGCTCGGCGACCGTGTTCCCCGCCGCGTCGCGCACCGTGAGCTGACCGAGCGTGTCGCCTGCGTATACCGGCGCGGCGACGCTTTCCGCCAGCGCGGCCTCCTTCGTCAGGCCGTTTGCCAGCGTCTTTTCCACCAGCAGAGTGTTCTCGCTCGTGAGCACCGGCTGCACCGTGCCGCGCACGCCGAGCGTCACCGGTACGGGCGGCAGCACCTCGTCGGGCGTGACGGTCACGAGCGACCAGGTCGAAAAGCCGTAGTTGAGCAGGCTCTTGGCGTCGGAGAAGCGCTCGTCGCTTGTCTTGCCCTTGAGCACGACCGCGATGAGCTCCATGCCGTTTTTCTCCGCCGTCGCACTCAGACAATAGCCCGCCGAGCCGGTCGAGCCGGTCTTGAGGCCGGTCGCGCCGTCGTAGAAGCGGATGAGCTTGTTTGTATTTACGAGCATGGACTCTCCGCCACGCAGCGAATCCATCCAGACGGTCGTGAATTGCCGGATGTCGGGGTGCCTGAGGATCAGCTCGCGCGACATGAGCGCGATGTCATAGGCGCTTGTGAGATGCCTCTCGGCGGGCAGGCCCGTGCAGTTGACAAAGTGCGTGTCGTTCATGCCGAGCTCCTGCGCCCGCGCGTTCATGCGCTCCACGAAGGCGTCCTCACTGCCGGCAAGATGCTCGGCGAGCGCCACCGCCGCGTCGTTGCCTGAGACGATGCACACGGCCTTGAGCAGGTCGCGCACCGTCATCTGCTCGTTCTCCTTGAGCCAGATCTGGCTGCCGCCCATGCCCGCCGCGTGCGCCGAGCCCGTCACCACGTCGTCGTAGGAGAGCGCGCCGGAGTCGATGGCCTCCATCACCAGCAGCAGCGTCATGATCTTCGTCACGCTCGCCGGCTCGCGCGGCGTGTGTTCATCCTGCGCGAAGAGCACCGTGCCGGTCTGCTTTTCCATCAACAGCGCGCTCGGACAGCTCACCGCCGGCCCCACCGCCGCGGCGCTGACGCACAGGGCGAAGGCTGCCAGCAGAGAAAATACCGTTCGTTTCATGGGATGCACTCCTTTTTATGTCCTTTGCCCCATCCTATGCCGCCCGCCGGGGGCATATACGGAAAACTGTGCCGGCAGGCAAATTTCGCCTTGCATTGCGCGGGGAAGTCTGCTATAATAGCCTCACTTTGCAGGGTTAGTACATCGGTAGTGCATCGGCTTCCCAAGCCGAGAAGGCGGGTTCGATTCCCGTACCCTGCTCCAAAAAAGAAGCGGCTTGCAATGCAAGCCGCTTCTTTTTTGGAATCCCGGATCGGAAATTGAAATGCTTGGGCGAAGTGAATTCGCCCTCCGTCAAGGTTTTGCCGCGCAAAACGCTTGCGGCGGCGCACTCGCGCCGGCAGACGAAAACGCGCGAAGCGGCTTGCGATGCAAGCCGCTTCTGTTTCACTTGAAGTACGCCACCAGCAGGTCAACGCAGGCGCCGTAGCTCTTGACGCCGATGGTGCCGTAGCTTTTGAGAAAGCCGTCGTAGACGGCGTTGGAGACTGTGTCCACCGGCCCCTCAAACTGTGCCCAGTAGGTGCCGGAAGCGCGCAGGTCGGCGACCACGCGCTCGTCGAGCGTTCCGCGCACGGCGCGCCAGCACTCCGCGTCGGCGGAATAGAGTGCGTTGGCAAGATAAATGTAGCCCGACAGCGCGCCTGCGTAGCGGTAGGCGGCATCGTCGCAGCGCAGCGACGCGAGCACCGCGAGGAAATTGCACTCCTGCTCGCTCGCGATGCCGCGGCGGTGGGCAAGCTCGTGCGCGACGGTGGTGGGCAGCGTGGCGGCGGGAAAATCGACGTTTACGTTGCACTCGCCCGTGAACGGGAAGTAGAAGCCGGTGAAGCCCATCGCGCTCATCACGCGGGAAAAGCGCATGGTCTTGGGCGGCACGTCGGTCATTTCGAGGAACGGAAATTCCTCATATAGATTTTCGTAGATCTTCGGCGCGTAGGCGAGGATCTCCGCGCGGTCGCCGGCAAAGGCGCCGTCGGCGGCGCGGGGGACGTCTCCGGCGTATTCGTTCACCAGTGCGGCGAATTGCCGCGTCACGCGCTCGAGGTCGTCGACGGCGATCGGCCCGACATCGATGCCGCTTTTGTCGGTGAAGCTGTCAGCGTAGTAATTCGCACCCCAGAGCAGGCAAAAGAGCACATAGACGGTCAAAACCGCGTTCCCAAGCCCAAGCACGAGCGCGTAGACTGTGCCGCTTCTGTGCCGGCTGCGCGCGACGGCGCGCACACCCAGCACGAGGAAGGCGAGAAAGCCCAGCGCCGCAAGGACGTACAAACTTTCCGCGACGGAGAAGGGCACGCGCTCGCAGAGCTGTCCGATCGCGCGGCGCAGCGGGTTTGTGAAGCCCTCCGTCAGGGCGTTCATAGCGCCTCGGCTGCGCCGCGCAAGCAGAAAGGCCGATAGAAGCGCGAGGTTCGCAAGCAGCCAGAGATGCAGTTTTTTGTAACGGGAAAACAAGGCTTTCATGGCGTCAGTCGGCGGCGGAGAGCAGCTCGCGCGTGTAGGCCTCGCGCGGGTGCTCAAAAAGCTCCTGCACCGTGTTTTCCTCCACGATGCGCCCGTCCTTCATCACCATCACACGGTCGCAGAGCTGATAGACCACGTTGAGGTCGTGTGAGATGAAGAGGAACGAGATGCCCAGCTCGTCGCACACCGAGCGCATCAGCTCTAAAATCTGGCGCTGAATGGTCACGTCGAGCGCGCTGACCGGTTCATCGGCAATGATGAGCCGCGGCTTTTGGATGAGCGCTATCCCGATGGAAACGCGCTGGCGCTGCCCGCCGGAAAGCTCGCTTGGCCTGCGCGTCAGGCATTCGGCGGGCAGACCGACCTTTTCCGCGATCTCCGCGACGCGGCGGCGCCGCTCGGCGGCGTCGTACTTGCCATAGATGCGCAGCGGCTCCTCTAAGCTCCAGCCGACGGTGTAGGCGGGGTTGAGCGAGGAGTAGGGGTCCTGAAAGATCATCTGTGGGCGCTTGGTGTAGTGGATGATCTCGCCCGTGTGGGTCTTGACCAGACCGAGGATATTTTTCACCAGCGTCGTTTTGCCGGTGCCGCTCTCGCCGACCAGCCCCAAAATTTCACCGCGGCGGAGCGTGAAGCTCACGTCGTGCAGCACGGTATGGTCGTGCCGCCGCCCATGCTCATCGGTGTCGCGGTACCAGCTTGTAAGGCTTTTGACTTCTAAAACAAGGTCGTCCATGGCGTTAACCTCTGCGCACGCGGCGCGGAATGGCGTTGATGAGCTCGGCGGTGTAGGGGTGCTGCGGCGCGGTGAAAAGCTGCTCGGGCGCGCCCTCCTCAACGATGTGACCGCGCTGCATCACGGCAACGCGCGAGCAGATGCGACGCACGACCTGCAAATTGTGCGAGATGAGCAGCATCGAGATGCCGCGCTCCCGGTTGAGACGGCGAAGCAGAGCGAGGATCTGTGCCTGCACGGTCACGTCGAGCGCGGTGGTCGGCTCGTCGAGCAGCAGCAAATGCGGATCGGTGACGATGGCTGCGGCGATCATCACGCGCTGGAGCTGGCCGCCCGAGCACTCGTGCGGATACTTGCGGTAAATTTCCTCCGGCGCGGGGAGGTCCACATCACGCAGCGCCTCGAGCGCACGCGCGCGGCGCTGCTCCTTCGTCAGCTGCGTGTGGACAGCCAGCGCCTCCTCGACCTGTGGGCCGATGCGCATGAGCGGGTCCATCGCGGTCATCGGCTCCTGAAAGACAACGCCGAGCTCGCGGCCCTGGATGGCGCGCAGCTCCGCGCGGGGCAGGCGCAGGATATCGCGCCCGTCGAAGCGCACCTCGCCGGAGAGCGTGACCTTTTTGCGCTCGATAAGGCCCGAGAGCGTCATGGCGGTCACGGTCTTGCCGCTGCCGCTCTCGCCCACGAGCCCGACGACCTCGCCGTCGCGGATCGTCAGGTCGATGCCCGCCACAGCCTCGCGCGAGGCGCCGTGAAAGCGGACGTGCAGATCATGAATTTCGACCATGGGGGGCATCTCCTTTCCGGAAAAATCAGTTCTCGCCGCGCTGCAGGCCCTCGCCGATCAGGCTCACGCCGAGAATCAGCAGCACAATGACCGCGCCCGTGCCGAGCGCGTACCACGGCGCGGAGTCGAGCATGCTCTGCGACTCCGAGAGCATATAGCCGAGGCTCGCCTCGTCGGGCGAAACGCCGATGGAGAGGTAGCTCATCGCCGCCTCGGCGAGCACGGCGTTGTTGAAGCCGATGGTGATGGCGGAGACGAGCGTGTGCCAGATGTTCGGCAGAATGTGAACAAAGAGGATGCGCGCGGTGGACGCGCCCATCAGCTCCGCCGAATGGACGTAGTTCTGCGTGCGCGCGCGGGCGAACTCGCTGCGCACGATACGCGCGTAGCTTGGGATGAAGACGATGCCGAGCGCAAGCGTCATGTGCTCCCGCCCGCCGCCGAGCAGGCTCACGAGCACGAGCAGAATGAGAATGCTCGGAAAGGAGGCGAGCGCGTCGTTCAGACGCATGAGCACCTCGTCCACCCAGCCGCCGTACCAGCCGGTCAGCGCGCCGACGAGCGTGCCTACCACGGTGCCGATGGCGACGGTACCGAGCGCGATGAGCAGCGTATCGCCCGCGCCGACCATAACGCGGCTCAAAATGTCGCGGCCGAACTTGTCCGTGCCCATCGGGTGCGCGGCGGACGGCGGCAGCAGGCGCGAAAAGTCCATGGCGTTGGGGGAGTAGGGCGTCCAGAAAAGGCCGAGGACAATGAAGCCGACGACCAGCGCCGTGAGCACGAGACCCACGCGCAGAAAGGTATTTTTCTTTTTCATGCCGCACCTCCCGCTCCGGAGCCGAGCCGCGGGTCGATGTGCCGCGCGAGCAGATCGGCAAGGAGATTGCAGAGAATGACGGCGAAGGCCAGCAGCACAACGATGGCGCGCGCGACCGGCTCGTCGCGCCCCTCGATGGAGGTCAGCAGCAGCCGCCCGAGACCGGGGACGGCGAACACCTGCTCGATGACGACGCTGCCCGCGAGCAGGTCGGCGACCGTCATGGCGAGGAAGGTCAGGACCGGCACGAGCGTGTTTTTCAGCACATGGCGGTAGAGGATACCGCTGCGCGAGCGTCCGCGGCTCATGGAGGTGCGGACGTAGTCGCGCTGTGCCTCGTCTAAGATCGACGTGCGCAGGAGCTTGACCGTCATGGCGATGCGCGGCAGCGCGACCGCGAGCGCGGGGAAGAAGAGATAACCGATGTAATGCCCCACGCCGCCCGCCGGGAACGCGCCCGCGATGAACAGATGCAGCACAAGGCCGAAGAGATAGGTAAAGAGGATGCCGGTGAAAAACGGCGGCACCGCCATCACGACCTGATTGATCACGGTCAGCGCGCGGTCGAGCCAGCCGCCGGTGTATTTGGCCGACAGCACGCCGAGCGGAATGGAGACCGCCACGATGAGCGCGAACGCGAGCGCCGTGAGCGTCAGCGTGGGACCCAGCCGCTGCGCGATGAGCGAGCTCACGCTCTGCCCGTAGCGGTACGAGGTGCCGAGGTCGCCGCGCAGCGCGTCCCACAGCCAGCGGCCGTAGCGCACGAGAAGCGGGTCGTTCAGCCCCAGCTCGATGCGCAGGGCCTCAAGCCGCTCGGGAGTCGCCTCCGTACCGAGCAGGCGCGTCGCCGCGTCGCCGGAGAGAAGGGAGAAGGCAACGAAGGTCAAAAACGAGACGATCACCATCGTCAGCAGCATCGTTGCGATTTTTTTCGCTGTATAACGCATGGTGTTCGCCTCGCTTTGTCGGTCAGGGCGTCTGCCCTCGGATTTTCGTCAGGTGTAGGCCACGGTGCTCAGGTCGATGGCGTAGAGCGGGTAGAAGCGGTAGCCGCTGAGACCCTTGCGCACGGCGACAAGGTCCGCGAGGTCCTGAATGTAAACGTTCGCGGCGGTCTCGGCCAAAATTTCCTCGCAGCGGAGGTATTGGGCGGTCGCTTCCTCGTCGGTCGCGGCGCGGATGGCGGCGGCAAAGGCTTCATCGTATTCTGCGTTGGAATAATTTGTGAAATTATTACTCGCCGTAGAGGTAAAGCGCTCGAGCATGGCGCGGGCAGTCAGGGTGCTGGCGTCCACGCCGACAACGGTAGCCTGATAGCGGCGGCCGGAATAGACATTCTCGAGCCAGCTCGCCCACTCGACGGGGTCGATGGTCACGTTCACGCCGATGGCGCGGAGCTGCTCGGCGACGACCTGCGCGGTGTCCATGTGCGGCTGGTAGTTGCTGGGAACGGTGATGGTGAGGTCAAAGCCGTTGGGATAGCCCGCCTCGGCGAGCAGCGCCTTGGCCTTTTCCGTGTCATGCGGATAGAGGTCGGCAAGCTCGGGCAGGAAATACTTGCGGAAGTTGGGATACATGCTGCTGCCGACCGCCGTGCCGTGACCGTCGGCGACCACGTCAAAGACCTGCTCGCGGTCGAGCGCGTAGCACAGCGCCTTGCGCACCGTTTCGTTCGCAAGCGGCTCGTAGGCATGATTAAGATACACGGCCTGCACGAGGTTCATGGTGCCCTCGAGAATGTCAAAGCTCTCGGTGAGCTGGTTTGCCTGCGTGGCGGTCAGGTGGGCGCAGATGTCCACCGCGCCGCTCTTGAGCGCCATGACCAGCGCCTCGGCGTTCTCATAAATCTGATAGGTGACCTTGTCCACCTTCGCGCCCTCACCCCAGTAGTCGGCGAAGCGCTCCAGCACAAGATTCTGCTGCGCGGCGCGGGAGACGTACTTAAACGGGCCGGTACCGACCGGGTCCGCGCCGTCGGCGTGGTTCTCCGGTGTGATGGCCAGCGTCATGTAGGAGAGAAAATCGCTGTCGGCAGCCTTGAGTACAACGGAGAAGGTATCGCCGATATTCACGGCGTCGATATTGTCCAGCGCCTTCCAGTTACCGGACTGCATAGCCTTGTCGATCGACCATGCGACATCCATTGCCGTGACCTCGCTGCCGTCGTGGAACTTCACGCCGGGGCGGAGATGGAACGTATAAGTGAGCTGATCGTCGGAGATCTCCCAGCGTTCGGCGACGGCGGGGATCAGGTTGCCGTCCGCATCGGGCTTGACGAGGCCCTCAAACACGTTGAACAGCACCTCGCGGTTCGCGGCGGTGACAGAGGCGTAGGGGTCAAGGCTGTTTTCCAGATCCTGCGCGATGCCGACGACGATCTCGTTTGCGTCGCGCCGCACGTCGGTCGTGTCGGCGTTCCCGCCGCAGGCGGCGAGGGAGAGGAGCAGAGTCAGGGAAAGAAACAGGGTGAGGATGCGTTTATTCATGGGATTCTCCTTTTGGTGTTGTGGTCGTGCCCGTCAAAACCCGACGGGGCGCAAATATCGCGTCGTCCGTCACGCCCTTTTTGCGCAGGGACGATTCACACAGGAAGCTCACGGCGGAGTGGATGCAGGCGAACACCGGCACGCCGAGGAACATACCCAGCACGCCGCCGAAGCCGCCGCCGACAAGGATGGCGACGACGATCCAGAAGCTCGAAATGCCGACGGTCTCGCCCAAAATTTTGGGGCCGAGGATGTTGCCGTCGAACTGCTGGAGGGCAATGATGAAAATGATAAAGTAGAGGCACTGGCGGGGGCTCACGAGCAGGATCAAAAACGCGCTGGGGATCGCGCCGAGGAAGGGACCGAAGATGGGGATGATGTTCGTCACGCCCACAAAGACCGCGATGATGGGCGTGTAGGGGAACTTCAAAATCGAGCAGACGATGAAGCACAGAATGCCGATGATGAGCGAGTCGAGCAGCTTGCCGCGCACAAAGCCGGAGAAGATGCGGTCGGCCTCGCGGGTGGCGCGCAGCGCGCGCTCATAGTGCGGCGCGGAGACGAGCGAGTAGAGCAGCTTGCGCGTGTGGAGGCCGAAGGTCTCCTTGCGGGCGAGGATGTAAACGGAAACGACGATGCCCACGAGCAGGTCCTTGGCAAAGACCAGCACGCTCAGCACGCCGCCGGTCACGGCGACGATGGCGACCTGCGCGCCGGGAATGACGGTGTTCTTCACCCAGTCGACCAGCTCGTTGTAGTAATCACGGACCAGCGTGAGCACGCGCTCGGAGATGTAGGGATTGTCCTCCACAAGCTGCGTGACCCAGGTGTAGATGGTGCGGTAATAGCTCTCGAGATTAGAAAAGAGCAGCGATACGCTCGCGACCAGCTCGGGGATCAGAATGCTGAAGAGCAGATACACGAGTCCCAGCGCAAGGAGCCAGGTCACAAGGATGCTCAGGCAGCGCATCAGTCCGGCGCGCTTGACGCCGAGCCTGTCGCGGAGGAGACGGTCGAAAAAGTCCACGATGGGCGTAAGCAGGTAGGCCATCGCAAGACCGTAAAGCACGGGCTTGAGGATGCCGAAGAGCTTTTCTATAAAAATAAACAGCACGCCGTCCTGAAAGAAGGTGTCGTAAAACACGAGAATGGCGCAGGCCGCGGCGGTAATGGTCACGCCCCAGTGAAGATAGGTTTTCTGCTTCATGTTTCCTCCCTTGCCCTCGGCCGGCACAGTGCCTGCCCGTATTCAGAATAGATCAAGCTTAGCATACTATGATTATTGTGGAATTGCAATAGCACAATTTCTGTGCTATACTAAAATTAACCGAATCTTCAAACTTTTTTTCGTTCGCAGAAAGGATGAATGCTGTGGAAAAGAAGCTGCTGTTCATCGTCAATCCCCGCGCGGGCAAGACGAAATCGCGCGCACCGCTGTTCGACGCCGTTTCGATCTTCTCCAAGGCGGGCTATCTGGTCCGCGTGGCGGAGACGCGGCGGCACGGCGACGCGACCGAGCTGGCCGAGCGCTTCGGCGGAGATTTCGATCTCGTCGTCTGCCACGGCGGAGACGGCACGCTCAACGAGACGGTCAACGGCATCATGCGCCTGCCGCGGGAGAAGCGTCCGCCGCTGAGCTACCTGCCCGGCGGCAGCACGAACGACTTCGCGGCAAGCCTGTCCATTTCCTCCGATCCCGCGCTCGCGGCGCAGAGCGCCATGCGCCTTCAGCCGCGCGACCTGGACGTGGGCGTGTTCAATGAAAAGAACTTCGTTTACGTCGCGTCCTTCGGCGCGTTCACGCGCACGGCCTACACCGTGCCGCAGGACATCAAGAATATGTTCGGTCACTTTGCCTATCTTCTCGAGGGCGTGAAGGACCTTGAAACGCTCTGCCCCTATCCCATGAAGATTACCGCCGACGGCGAGGTGTTCGAGGGCGAGTACCTCTTCGGCGCGGTATGCAACTCGACCTCCATCGCGGGACTGATGAAGCTCTCACCCGACGCGGTGGACCTGTGCGACGGGCAGTTTGAGCTGATGCTCGTGCCCGTGCCGAAAACACCGCTGCAGCTCCAGCGCACCATCCGCGCCATCGTTTACGAGGAATACGAAACGAGCAACGCGCTCATCTTCCGCCATGTCCGCCATGTCACGGCGGAGAGCGACGGCAGCATTCCCTGGACGCTCGACGGCGAATACGCCCCCGGTGTGCCGAAAATCGAGATCGGCATTGAGGACAACGGGATACAGATGATGATCTGAGCCTGTGCAGAGGCTAAGAAACGCGCGGCGACGCCGCGCGTTTCTCTTTTACTCGCTCGTGAGCTGGTAAACGCCCTCTGTATTGCCGAGCAGATACTGCGCAAATTCCACAGCCTGCGTGTCGGCCCCACCGTAGCGCACACCGTCTCCATCGTAGAGCCGCAGCACCGTCTGTGCCGTCTCGTCCGCACTGAGCTTTTCCAGCGCGGCAAGCAGCGCCGCAGCAAACTCGTCGCCGCCGACGATGGCGTCAGCAGTACTGACGGACACCGTCTCGCCGCCGACCGTGCAGCCGTAAATCTCCATCCAAAGCGCCTCATCCGGAGCCTCACCGTGCAGCACCACAAGATCCGCAGTGGAGAACACCTCATCCGCGCTGACGTACTCTGTCAGGCGCGGAATGCTGTCCGCCGTCATGCCATTGGCGTTCACGTCCATCATGCTGTCGAGAAACCGCCGGGCCACATCGTCATCCACAGGCACGGCGAACACGGGGTCGCTCCCATTATCCATCCAGAAGCTGCCGAGCAGCGCCCCCCACGCGTGCAGTGCGCCGCCGTCCGCCGCGTTCTTTTCAAACGCCGCGCGCAGCGTGCGGTTCTGGTCGGAGAGTGGGAAATACAGCCCGACACGCTCCGTGTCGCGGGCGGGTTCCTCCGGCACAGAGACCAGCCGCAGCGTGTCCTCGTGCGCCAGATAGGTCTCCATCGGCATGAAGCCGACCTGCACCGAGCCGCGCGCGAGCGCGTCGGCGGTGGCCTCGTCGCTTGCGCCGAAGGTCACATTGACCCTGCCGACCGTCACGCCCTCGTCGGCGAGCGCGCCGATGAGCAGCGGCGGCAGTTCCTTCTTTAATTGCATCAGCGCGTCTGTGTCACGGTCGCCCGCAACAAATTCCACATTCAGCTCCGCGAGCGTGATGCCCTCCTCCGGCGGAGGCGTCGGCTCGTCGGGCTTGCTCGGGGTGGGCTCCTGCTTTCCGCAGCCGCTGAGCACGGCGAGCAGCGCAAGGGCAAGGAAGAAAGAAAGCATACGCTTCATGGTCAGCGCCTCCTCACAGAATAAGCTGGAATGAAATCCTCTGGTGTGGCTATTATAGCATAGGGCGCGGCGGGAAAGTGTGACGATTTCATTACAAATCACTTGATAATCCGCAAAAGCATGGTATGATTGGAAAAACAGTCTTTTCGGGGAGGTGAGCGCGCCGTGACGGCGAGGAAAAACAGGATACGGCTCGTCGGCGCGCTGCTCGCGCTCGTGCTTTCGCTTTCGCTCGTCGGCTGCGCCGTGCGGGAGGGATCGGCGGACGACGGGCGGCTGCGCGTCGTGACGACGCTCTTCCCCTACTACGATTTTGCCCGCGCCGTCGCGGGGGACCGCGCGGACGTGACGCTGCTGCTCGCACCGGGCCGCGAGGCGCACAGCTTTGAGCCGACCCCGCTCGACGCCGTGACCATCTCGCGCGCCGATGTTTTCATCTACAACGGCGGCGAGGGCGAGGTCTGGGCGGACGATATGCTCGACGCCGTGGGCGAGGACATCGGCACGGTGCTGCGCATGATGGACTTTGTCGATGCCCGCGAGGAGGAATTCTCCGAGGGGATGCAGGGCGCGGACAGCCACGACCACGCGCATGACCATGACCATGACCACGACCACGAGCTTCACGACCATGCGGAGCATGACCATGACGACAGCGACGAGGTCGAGTACGACGAGCACATCTGGACGTCGCCGAAAAACGCCATCAGGCTCTGCCGCGCCGTCGCCGACGCGCTCTGCGCGGCGGACGCGGAAAACGCGGATCTCTACCGCGCGAACTGCGAGGACTACTGCGCGCAGCTTGAAGCTCTCGACGCGGACCTCCGCGCCCTGCGCGCGAACGCCGTGCGCGATCTGCTGATCTTTGCCGACCGCTTCCCGTTTTTGTACTTCTGTGAGGAATACGACCTCCATTACCGCGCGGCGTTCCACGGCTGCTCGGGCGACACCGAGCCGAGCCTCGCCACGCTCAAGTACCTCATCGACAAGGTGAACGACGAGCACATTCCGGTCGTCTACACCATCGACCTGAGCAGCCAGAAGGTCGCGGAGGCGGTGAGCGAATGCACCGGCGCGCGCATCGAACGGCTGTGGTCGATGCAGACCGTCTCGCGCACGGACTTCGACGCGGGCGAGACCTATTTAACGCTGATGCAGCGAAATTACGAGGCTTTGAAAGGAGGCTTGCTGTGATGGATCGGGATATTCTGCTTGCGTGCCGTGACGCAAGCCTCGGCTACGAGCACCGCGCGCTGCTCGAGCATCTGACGTTTACCGTCCGCGTGGGGGATTACCTCTGCGTGGTGGGCGAGAACGGCAGCGGCAAGTCGACGCTGATGAAAAGCCTGCTCGGGCTGCTTCCTCCGCTCGCCGGCACGATCGACTGCCCCGCGCAGCGCGCGGGCGCCATCGGCTACCTTCCGCAGCAGACGAGCGCGCAGCGCGATTTTCCCGCTACGGTGAGCGAGGTCGTGCTCTCGGGCTTTGCCAACAAGCGCGGGCTGCACTTTTTCTACTCCGCCGCGGAGAAGAGCGCGGCGCTGATGAACATGGGCAAGCTCGGCGTGCTGGAGCTGCAGGACCGCTGCTACCGCGAGCTTTCCGGCGGACAGCAGCAGCGCGTGCTGCTCGCGCGCGCCCTGTGCGCGGCGGACCGCCTGCTCATTTTGGACGAGCCGGTCACGGGTCTCGACCCCGCCGCCACGCAGGATCTCTATAAGACCCTGCGCTACCTCAACGAAAAAGAGAAGATGGCGGTCATCATGGTCACGCACGATATGCGCGGCGCGCTGCGCGAGGCGCACACGATCCTGCACATCGGGCGCGACGGCTGGTTTTTCGGCACGGTGGCGGAGTATCTTGCCTCCCCCGCCGGCAAGCGGTTTGGAGGTGCATTGTGAGTCTGCTGCTGGAAATGTTCACCTATCCCTTTATCCTGCGGGCCTTCGCCGTGGGCATCCTCGTCTCGCTCTGCGCGGCGCTGCTCGGCGTGCCGCTCGTTTTGAAGCGCTATTCCATGATCGGCGACGGCCTTTCCCACGTCAGCTTCGGCGCGCTGGCTGTCGCGGTCGCCTGCGGCTTCGCGCCGCTGGCGTTCTCTGTGCCGGTCGTGGTGGCCTCGGCCTTCCTGCTGCTGCGCATCGCGGAGCATAGCCGCATCGGGGCGGACGCCGCCATCGCGGTGCTTTCGGCCTCGGCACTCGCCATCGGCATTGTGGTCACGAGCCTCACCACGGGCATGACCACGGATGTGGACAGCTATATGTTCGGCAGCATCCTCGCCATGTCGCGCGGCGACGTGGCGCTCTCGGTGACGCTGGCAGCTGCCGTGCTGGCGCTCTTTATCCTCTTCTATCACCGGCTCTTTGCCGTCACGTTCGACGAGAGCTTTTCCCGCGCGACGGGCGTGAAGGTGGGCGCCTATCATTCGCTCCTCGCGCTGCTCACGGCGCTGACGGTCGTGCTCGGAATGCGCATGATGGGCGCCATGCTCATCTCCAGCCTCATTATCTTCCCCGCGCTCTCGGCCATGCGCATTTTCAAGAGCTTTCGCGCGGTGGTCGTGTGCGCGGGCGCACTGAGCGTGGTGTGCTTCTGCACGGGGCTGATCGCCTCGTACCTCCTCTCCACGCCGGTCGGCGCGAGCGTGGTGCTCTGCAATCTGCTCGTGTTCCTGCTCTGCTGCCTTGCGGGACGGAGATAAGAAAAGAAAACAGCGAGACGCGAAGCCCTGCTTGAGGCTCCGCGTCTCGCTTTCATTATGAGAAGCTCGCGTGGAAACGATGTCAGATGACGTGGTACTCTTTAAGGAGCTTTTCGATGTCGGTGCCCTCGATCTTGCCGAGCACCTTCTTGAGCGCCATTTTTTCGACGAGGTTCAGCTCCATGTCGATGGGCTTCTTGCCGTCGCGCAGCTTCACGGTCGCGTCGAGCAGGTCGCGCACGTCATACACGCTGCCCCAGACCTCGGGCACGCCGCGGTCGATGTTCAGCAGGGTGTAGACGGCCTCCATGCCCGTGCGCATGGAATACTCGGTGGTGAAGATGGTGTCGCGCGGCGTCTCGGCAAACTGACCGAGGAAGGCGAAGTTCACGGCTCCGTCGGGCACGACCTTCGGACGGTCGCCGTAGGCGCGCGGCATGAAGAAGGCGTCGATATACGGCATCATGACCGGCACGGTGTTGGCGCTGTTCTCCGCCATGTCCTCGATCTGCTCCACGGGTACGCCGAGGTGATAGAGCCACTCCATGCAGATCTCCTTGCCGGTGCACTCACGCATGGGCTTCTTGACGAAGTCGCCGGGCTTGTCGGTGAAGAGGGAATAGACCCACACGAGGCAGTGGTCCTTGGGCTGAGAGCGGAACTGCGGCTGGCGGTTGATGGTCCAGCTCATGAGCCAGCTGGAATCCTTCACGGTCACGATGCCGCCGGTGACGACCTTGCCGGAGAACGGGTCGCGCTTGCAGATCTTGGTGATATAGGGGATGATACGCTGGTCGAGCGTTTCGACGGTGGCGCTCATCCAGTTGGTCTGCTCGGGATCATAGCAGAACTTGTCGGGATGGCCGAAGGCGGGGTCCTGCGCGGCGATCTTGCGCCACATATCCCAGCCGCCGCCCTCCTTGATCTCGGTGTTGTAGGGCGCGGGGGTGTTCTGACTGCCCATAGAGGAATTTTCCACGCAGCCGCCGTTGGTGATGAACACCAGGTCGTTCTCCGTCAAGTCGATGCCGCCCTTTTCGCCGTTCTCGAGGATGTCGATGCGCTTGGCCAGCTTGTGCTTGGGGTCGGCACAGTCGAACTCTACGTTGGTCACCTGCACGCCGTAGTGGAACTGGACGCCGAAGCCCTGCAGATACTTGACCATGGGCAGGATCATGGACTCGTACTGGTTGTACTTGGTGAAGCGCAGGGCGGTGAAGTCGGGCAGGCCGCCGATGTGGTGGATATAGCGCTGGATATACAGCTTCATCTCCAGCGCACTGTGCCAGTTCTCAAAGGCGAACATGGTGCGCCAGTACAGCCAGAAATTGGAGTTCAGCACCTCGTCATCAAAGAAGTCGGTGATCTTCTTGTCCTGCAGGTCCTCGTTGGGGGTGAAGAACAGCTTCATGATCTCCATGGCGCCCTTGTCGGAGATGTCGAACTTGCCGTCGGTATGGGCGTCCTGACCGCGGTCAACGGTAGCGCGGCACAGGGAGCAGTTGGGGTCCTCCTTGTTGAGCCAGTAGTACTCGTCCAGAACGCTGACACCCTCCGTTTCGATGGAGGGGATGGAACGGAACAGGTCCCACATGACCTCGAAATGGTTGTCCATCTCGCGGCCGCCGCGCATGACGTAGCCCAGGTTCTCGAACTTATAGCCGTCGCAGGCGCCGCCGGGCAGCTCGCCCTTTTCCAGAATGTGGATGTGCTCGCCCTTCATCTGGCCGTCGCGGACCAGATAGCAGGCGGCGGTCAGGGCCGCCAGACCGCTGCCCACGATATAGGCGGATTTGTTGTCCACGCCCTCGGGCTTTTTGGGACGGGCAAAGGCTTCATAGTTACCGCTGGAATAATACATAAATAAACTCCTTTCAAGTATCCACTGTATGTTTTCCTTTGATGATGAAAGCATACATCTGAATGAATATTTGTTCAATAAGCAGAAAAACCCCGGTGATAAGTTTTTTATCACCGGGGCGGCAGATGTTCAGTTTTTTATCATTTGGCCTCGCTTGATAAGGGCTTGTCGGTACGCAGACGCGCCAGCGCGGTGTCGACGCTGCCGTGGATGACCTGATCCAGCCGTTCCACGATCAGATGGGGATCGCCCTTCATGTCGGATCTGATCCAGTCCAGCATCAGGCCTACGAACATATACTTGTACAGCGTGGCGATGAAGGCCTTATCCTCCGGCCGGACGGACATTCCCCGGGCCTGCTCCTCCACCACGCCCTCCAGCAGGTCGTAGGTCAGCTTGTAGAGATAGTTCTCCACCTGCTCCCGGCTGACGGAGCGATAGACGTTCAGAATGAAGGGCTTATTCTCCTGCACGGCCTCGAAGATCTGCAAAAGGCCCTGCTGCCACGTCTCGTAGGTCTTTTTTCCCGCCAGAGCGCGGCTGGCGTCCTCCTGACAGCTCCACTCCACCAGATCATAGATGTCCTTGAAGTGATAGTAAAACGTCATGCGGTTGATGCCGCAGTCATCGGTGATGTCGCTGACGGTGATCTTGTGCAGGGGCTTTTCCAGCAGCAGCTTTTTCAGCGACGCCTCCAGCGCCCGCTTGGTGACTTGTGACATGGCATACGCTCCTTTTATGCGTCCAGCCGGACGGACCAGCCGCCCAGGGGGGAGAGGGGAGCCGTCTCCGTGGGGGACAGACCCTGCACCACGCCCTCGGTGGTGACAACGGATACGGACTTAAAGCAGATGGGGGCGAAGGGGGCGGTGTCCAGCAGCTGCTGCCACAGGGCCACCAGGTTCGCGTCAGCGCCATTGGATCGATAGGCCTGCAGCAGCCGGTCGGTAGTCTCATCGGACCAGCCGCCGTAGTTGAGGCTGCCCTCGGTGGACAACAGGGCCGTCAGGTCCCAGTCGGCGGTCAGGCGGCATTCACCGTAATAGAGATCAAAGTCGCCGCTTTCCAGCCGGGTGAGGAACGTGTCCCAGGGAACAGCCTCTACGGTGACGGTCAGGCGTGCGGTATTGAGGTACATGGCGATCTCCTGGGCGGCGGAGACCTTGAAGCTGCTCTCCTCGTTGACCAGAAGCGTCAGCGTCAGGGGTGTTTCATCCTCCGCCTGTTCGCCAAGGGCGGCGTTCAGCAGGCGGTTATAGGCCGCGGTGTCGTAAGGCGTTTCCAGCGCGGTATCGTAGCCTGCGTAGGCGGGGGAGGCAGGCAGCTGGGCCGCCGTGCCCTGTCCCAGCAGGCAGGAGGACACCAGCGTTTTACGGTCGATACCGGCGCTGAGGGCCCGGCGCAGGGCCGGGTCGGACAGAGCCTCCCGCCGGGTGTTCATGCCCAGGAACTGCATGACGGGGGTGGCCGCTTCGGCGTAGTCGCCGGCACCAGAGACACCGGTGCTGTTGCTGCCGGTGAGATCCAGCGTCAGCAGCTGCACCTCACGGGAAGTGAAGGCGTACAGGGCGGAGTCCTTGTCCTTGCAGTGCTGCAGGCGGATGGTGGACAGCGGCAGAACGCTGCTGTCCTGCCACCAGCGGTTGTTGGCCGTCAGATAGGCGCCCGTGTCATCCTTGGCAAACAGATAGGGGCCGCTGCCCGTGGGGGCGGTGCGGTTCTCGGTGCCTGCTTTGATGATGGGGATGTCCAGGCGGCTGGGCAGTGTGGCCAGAGGGGCGGACAGGGCGACGACCACCGCGTCCTCCCGGACGTACACGGAGGTCACATCCCGCAGCCGGGCGGCATAGCGCTCAGAGGTGCGGGCGCGCTCCAACGTGGCGGCCACGTCCGCCGCCGTGACGGCGGAGCCGTCAGAGAAAGCCGCATCGGCCTTGATGCGGATGGTCCAGGTGCGCTGGGCGGCATCATATGTCCAACTGTCCGCCAGGACGGCCTGGGGCCGGAACTGCTCGTCCAGGGCGAACAGCCCCTGGTACATGAGGGACTCTACGGTCTGCTGCATGGTGTCCGTGGTGCGGACGGGGTCGAGGGTGCCGCCGGCGATATAGGGCAGGGTAAAGGCGGTCAGCGGCTCCGGCTCCGGTTCTTCGTTTTCATTCTGGTAGAAGTCGGACAGCTCTCCCAGGGGATCCTCGGTGACCTCCCAGTCGGCGCAGCCGGCGGCCAGCAGCATGGTCAGCGCCAGCAACAGGCACAGCAGTGTACGTTTCATAGCGTATCCTCCCGCAGAGCGATCAGCGCGGCCTGCTCGCCCCGGCGCAGGCCCATCTTCCGGTGGCTCCAGTACAGGTCCGGGCGGCAGGCGGTGCAGTGATCGCAGATGTCGATGCGCGTAACGCCTTCGCGGCGTAGCCACAGGGCGTTGACGGCTTTCAGGTCGATGTGCCACTTGCTGCCGTTCCATGCCATGAACGGCTCCACCGCCACACCCAGTGCGGCCCGCAGGGCCTCCGGTACGTCGCCGTCCGTCTCGAAGCAGCACGGCCCGATGGCCGGCCCGATGGCGGCGCGGAGGTCCGCTGGGTCGCAGCCGTAATCCTCGGCCATGACGCGTACCGTCTCCGCGGCGATGCCGGCGGCGGTGCCCCGCCAGCCGGCGTGAGCTGCGCCGATGACCCGGCGCACCGGGTCGTGGAGCAGCAGTACGTTGCAGTCGGCGGAGAACACGATCAGGGGAATGCCCGGCACGTCCGTTACCAGGGCATCGGCGCTGTCGTAGTCCTGCGGCTGCCACAGGCCCTTGCCGCAGTCCACCGCCGTGACGCGGCGCACATCGCTGCGGTGCACCTGACGGCTGAGCACCGCCCGCTGCACATCCGTGTCCAGCGCGGTGCACAGGCGGCGGAAGTTCTCCTGTACGTTGGCAAGGTCATCGCCCCGGCGGTCGTCCAGGTTCAGACTGTCCCAGGGCGCGGGAGAGACACCGCCCTTTCGGGTGGAAAAGCCGTGGACGACGGCGCCGTTTTCCAACACATCAGAGGCCAGATAGACCAGATCGTTTTTTGTATGGATGTGGAACATAGTGTCTCCTTCCGGAAGGGAACGGGGCGTCGGGGACGCCGCCCCTGCATAAGATGGGACGGGCGGCGGCTTCAGCCACCGCCCGCCATTTTGCAATGCCTCGCAGAGTTTGCGTCCGCAGACGCAAATCAAGTCGAATTCATTTTCGGCCTGCAAACGTGCGCGTGCGCGACTTTGACGCGCACGTCGTGCGCTGCAGCAGGCCGCAGCCCGCTCAAACGACAGCCCAGCGAAGCGGGTGTCGTTTGAAGTTGCTCAGGAGTGGTACTCCTTGCAGGTGCACTTCTTCCACTTCAGCCCGCTGCCGCAGGCACTTTGGCGGCCCAAATCTTTGATTTGGCTGGCGCCATGCGACCGTAGGCAGCGTACAGGGGAGAAGCATAGGCCGAAATCAGGAGTGGTATTCTTTACAGGTGCACTTCTTCCATTTCAGCCCGCTGCCGCAGGGGCACAGGTCGTTGCGGCCGACCTTGACCACCTTGGTGGGGCGCTTCTTCACGGTGCCGTCGCCGCCCACGTTCTCGGTCATGCCGCTGGCCACGCGCTCGCGCTTGACTTCCTCGTTCTGGCGCAGGCGGACGGAGTACAGACGGCGCACCGTCTCCTCCTTCATGGCGTCGATCATCTCCTCGAACATCTCCAGGGACTCCTTCTTGTAGGCGTCCACCGGGTTGGTCTGGGCGTAGGCCCGCAGACGGATTCCCTGGCGCAGGTCCTGCATGGCGTCGATATGGTCCATCCAGTATTCGTCCACCACCCGCAGCAGCACCACGCGCTCCAGCTCACGCATGACGGGCGGAGTGATCTCCTGCTCCTTCTTCTCGTAGAAGTCGGCGGCGGCCTTGGTGAACATATCGATGAAATCGTCCTCGGTAAGGGTGGGGAGCTGGCTCTCGTCGATCTTCACGGTGTACTTGGTGAAGTACACACCCTCCAAGCCGCGGAGAAGCTCTTTGCACTGGACCATGTCCAGGTGCTCCTGACCCATGAAGGCGCTGCGGACCTGGTGGCCGATGGCGCTCTCCATCATGCCCATGATGATGCCCTTGACGTCCATGCCGTCCAGCACCTGCTTGCGCTGGCCGTAGATGATCTCGCGCTGCTTGTTCATCACGTCGTCGTACTCCAGCACGGACTTACGGGCCTGGAAGTTGCGGCTTTCCACCGTGGTCTGGGCCTGCTCGATGGCGCGGGAGAGCATCTTGTTCTCGATGGGGGTGTCCTCGTCGATGTTCATGCGCTCCATCATGCCGGTGACGCGGTCGCCGCCGAACAGGCGCATGAGGTCGTCCTCCAGGGAGATGTAGAACCGGGTCTCGCCGGGGTCGCCCTGACGGCCGGCACGGCCGCGGAGCTGGTTGTCGATACGGCGGGAGTCATGGCGCTCGGTGCCGATGATGAACAGGCCGCCGGCGGCGCGGACCTTGTCGGCCTCGCCGGCGATCTCTGCCTTGTGCTGGGCCAGCTTCTCGGCGAACAGCCTGCGGGCATCCAGGATCTCCTGGTTATCCGTTTCGGCGTAGCCGGTGGCCTCGGCGATGAGCTCGTCGGTGAGGCCGGCCTTGCGGAGGTCGTTCTTGGCCATATACTCGGCGTTGCCGCCCAGCATGATATCGGTACCACGACCGGCCATGTTGGTGGCCACGGTGACGGCGCCGAACTGGCCCGCCTGGGCCACGATCTCGGCCTCGCGCTCATGGTTTTTGGCGTTCAGCAGGTTATGCTTGATGCCCTCGCGGGTCAGCATCTTGCCCAGCAGCTCGTTCTTCTCGATGGACACGGTGCCCACCAGCACCGGCTGGCCCTTGGCGTGGCACGCCTTTACCTGCTGGATGACGGCGCGGTACTTGCCGTTCTCGGTCTTGTACACGCTGTCCTCGTTGTCGATACGGGCGATGGGGCGGTTGGTGGGGATCTCGATGATGTCCAGCGCGTAAATGGTGGCGAATTCCTCCTCCTCCGTCAGCGCCGTACCGGTCATGCCGGACAGCTTGCGGTAGAGGCGGAAGTAATTTTGGAACGTGATGGTGGCAAGCGTCTTGCTCTCGCGCTGGACGGACAGGTGCTCCTTGGCCTCAATGGCCTGGTGCAGACCCTCGGAGTACCGGCGGCCGAACATGAGGCGGCCGGTGAACTCGTCCACGATGACCACCTCGCCGTCCTTGACCACATAGTCCACGTCGCGCTTCATGATGCCGTGGGCCTTGATGGCCTGGTTGATGTGGTGGGCGATGGTGCTGTTTTCCGGGTCGGACAGGTTGTCCAGATGGAAGAACTCCTCCGCCTTCTTCACGCCCCGGGCAGTGAGGGTGACGCTGCGGGCTTTCTCGTCCACCACATAGTCGGCGTCGATGTCGGTGGCTTCCTCCTCCTTGTCGTCTGTCTCCACCACCACAAATTTCTTCAGCCGGGCGGCGAACATCTCGGCCATATCGTACAGCTGGGTGGACTTCTCGCCCATACCGGAGATGATCAGGGGGGTACGGGCCTCATCGATCAGAATGGAGTCCACCTCGTCCACGATGGCGAAAGCGTGGCCCCGCTGGACCTGCTCGTTGGCGTACAGGGCCATATTGTCACGCAGGTAGTCGAAGCCCATCTCGTTATTGGTACCGTAAGTGATGTCCGCCTGATAGGCCTTCTGGCGTTCCTCCTTTTTCATGTCGTGGATGATCAGACCCACGGTAAGGCCCATGAAGCGGTGGACCTTGCCCATCCACTCGGAGTCACGCTTGGCCAGGTAGTCGTTGACGGTGACGATGTGAACGCCCTCACCGGTCAGCGCGTTCAGATAGGCAGGCAGGGTGGCCACCAGCGTTTTGCCCTCGCCGGTCTTCATCTCGGCGATGCGGCCCTGGTGCAGCACGATGCCGCCCACCAGCTGGACGGGATAGGGGCGCATACCCAGCACGCGGTCCGCGGCCTCCCGCACGGCGGCAAAGGCCTCCGGCAGGATGTCGTCCAGCGTCTCACCGTTGGCCAGACGCTCCTTGAACTCCGGGGTCTTGGCCTGAAGCTCGGCGTCGGTCAGCTGCCTGTACTCGTCCTCCAGGGCGGTGATCTTGTCCACGATGGGGTAGATGCTCTTCAGCTCCCGCTGGCTGTAGGTGCCGAAGACCTTGGTAAACAGTCCCATATATTCTGTATCCTTTCTAAGTAAAAAGATAATCGTACATAATTATACCAGTAGAGTATACCACACTCTTTTGTCTAATGCAAAAAGATTTTCTGTGAACAGTTATCGGTCAGTCGTGCCGCTTTGCGGTTGTGCAGCGCGGAAAAGTGTGGTATACTGATGGTACTATCAAAAAGAAGGAGTTTTCGCCATGAAGCTGCGTTTTTACGGCGCTGACCGGTGCGTTACCGGCAGCTGCCATTGTCTGGAGGTCAACGGCAAGCATATCCTGGTGGACTGCGGCCTACAGCAGGGCCGGGACGAGATCGACAACACCGCGCTGCCCTTTCACCCCGGCAGCATTGATGTGGTGCTGGTGACCCACGCCCATATCGACCACTCCGGCCGCATCCCCATGCTCATCAAAAACGGCTTTCAGGGTAAGATCATTACCACCCGCCTGACCGCCGATCTGCTGGACATTATGCTCCAGGACTCCGCCCATATCCAGGAGCAGGACGCGGAGTACCAGAACCGCAAGAACAAGCGCGCCGGACGGCCGGAGGTAGAGCCGATCTACACCGTGGCCGATGCCCTGCGGGTGCGGGAGTTTATCCAGACCTGCGAATACGGGCAGGACATTCCTGTGGTGGAGGGCGTGACGGCACAGTTCATCGATGCTGGCCACCTGCTGGGCAGCGCCAGCATCAAGCTCACCTGCCATGAGGGTGATGAAACGCGCACCGTGGTGTTCTCCGGCGATATCGGTAATGTGGATCAGCCCATCATCCGCGATCCCCAGTTCTTCGACAGTGCGGACTATGTGCTCACCGAGTCCACCTACGGCGACCGCAATCACACCGAGGTGTGGAGCTATACCGGCCAGCTGGCGGAGATCATCGACGAGACGCTGGGCAAGGGCGGCAACGTGGTCATCCCCTCCTTCGCCGTGGGCCGCACCCAGGAGCTGCTGTATTTCATCCGCGAGATCAAGGACAAAAATCTGGTCACGTCCGTCAAGGACTTCCCGGTGTATGTGGACAGCCCGCTGGCCAAGAAGGCCACCACCATCTTCTGCGGCGATCTGCGGGGCTATCTGGACGAGGACGCTCTGGCGTTGGTGCAGGACGGCACCCATATGTTCAGCTTCCCCGGCCTGCACCTGACCGAGACGGTAGACGAGTCCAAGCTGCTGAACGTGGACAAGACCCCCAAGGTCATTATCTCCGCTTCCGGTATGTGCGACGCGGGCCGTATCCGCCACCATTTGAAGTATAACCTCTGGCGCGCCGACAGCGCCGTGGTGTTCGTGGGATTTCAGTCCCCGGGCACCCTGGGCCGCAACCTGCTGGACGGGGCCGACAGCGTCAAGCTCTTCGGCGAGGATGTGGCCGTCCGGGCCAAGATCGTCAATTTCCCCGGACTCAGCTCTCACGCCGACCATGACCATCTGGTGGACTGGATCAAGCACTTTGATCCGGCGAAGACTACCCATGTGTTCGTGGTCCACGGTGACCGCGAGGTGGCACCCGTTTACGCCGAGACGGTAAAGGGACTGGGCTTTGCCGCCCACGCGCCCCAGTATACCGAGGAGTACGATCTGATCGCCGACAAGCAGCTTGCCCCCGGCTACCTGCCGGAGCGCAAGACCCGCGCCTATGAGGGCGCGCCCAAGGCCACGGCGGCCTACCAGAAGCTGGTCCAGCTGGGCGATATGCTCATCGGCCTCATCCGCCGCAGCAAGGGCCGGGACAACAAGACGCTGGCCGCCTTTGCCGACGCCATCGGCAAGGTCATCAGCAAGTTCGAGTTCTGAGCCGTGCCGGAGAAGAACAAGACCTACCGCGCCCGCATCGAGGGGTATACCTCCGAGGGCTTGGGCGTGGCCCGCATCGACGGGCAGGCGGTGTTCGTCCACCGGGCGCTGCGGGGCGAGGACTGTGATGTGCTCATCCTGAAGGCGCTGAAAAACGCCGCCTTCGGCAAGGCGGTGCGGGTATACGCGCCCTCGCCCCACCGGGTGGAGCCGGACTGCCCGTACTATGGGCGGTGCGGCGGCTGCGACTTCCGTCACATGGACAGGGAAGAGGAGCTGGAGGCCAAGCGCCAGCGGGTGCAGGACGCCCTGCGCCGCATCGGCGGCAGCGATGTGATGGTGGAGACGATCCTCTCCGGCGAACCGCTGCATTACCGCAACAAGAGCCAGTACCCCGTATCCGCCGATGGGCAGGTGGGGTTCTACAAGGCCCGCAGCCATCAGGTGGTCCCGGTGGACTGCTGCCGGATACAGAAGCCCCAGGCCGACGCGGCAGCGGAGGCCCTGCGGCGGTACGTCCGGGAATGCGGCGTGCCCTGCTACGATGAAAGGACCCGGCGGGGTCTGGTGCGGCACCTGTATGTCCGAACGAACAGCGCGGGGCAGTCATTGGTCTGCGTGCTGGTCAACGGGAGGAAGCTGCCCCGCGAGGACACGCTGGTGTCGCTTATGCGGCAGGCGCTGCCGGACGCCGTGGGCGTGGTGCTGGGCGTGAACACCCAGCCCACCGGGGCTGTACTGGGCAGTGAATACCGCACCCTGTGGGGCGCGGACGTGCTGGAGGATACCCTGTGCGGCCTGTCCTTTCGGCTGAGCGTGCCGTCCTTTTATCAGGTGAACCATGACATGGCGGAGGTGCTGTACGATACCGCTGTGGACTTCGCGGGACTGACCGGGCACGAGACGGTGCTGGACCTGTACTGCGGCGCGGGCACCATCACCCAGGTGATGGCCCGGCGGGCGGCGAGGGTCATCGGCGCGGAGATCGTGCCGGAGGCCATTGCCGACGCCAGGGAGAATGCCCGCCGCAACGGGATAGAGAATGTGGAATTCTTCTGCGGCGACGCGGCGGCGGCCGCGGCGGATTTCGCCGCAAAGGGCCTGCGCCCGGACGTGATATGCGTGGACCCGCCCCGCAAGGGGCTCAGCCCGGAGGTGGTCGCCGCAGCGGCATCGATGGCGCCGCAGCGTATCGTCTACGTCTCCTGTGATCCGGCGACCCTGGCCCGGGATGTGAAGCTGTTTGCACAGGAGGGCTATGCCGCCGTCCGCGCCGCGGCGGTGGATATGTTCCCCGGTACGGCGAATGTGGAGACGGTCGCGCGGCTGGAACGCTGTGTATAACAAAAGAAAACCCGCCCGTGGGGTCTTCCCACGGGCGAGTTTTTCGTTATAATACAAAAATCCACCGGAAAACCCGGTGGAAAACCCATTGACAATATGGAAAAAAATTGGTATAATGACTTGCTTTATATTGGGAAAGTGGCGGCATAGCCCCACTTTTATCTATGTGCAGTATACCATCTCCGCCGGCAAAGCACAAGGGGTTGTGGTCAAAATGAACCAACAAGCCCGTGCGTATCGCGACGGAGCGCCCCCGCGGCCGCACAGGTCAGCGGCTGCGGGAGGGAAATAAGAACAGAAAGGCGTGATCGTAGAGATGGCGAAAGACAAGTACTACGGCAAGACCCTGCGAAAGAACTTTGCCCGCCACGAGGAAGTCATGGCAATGCCCAACCTGCTGGAGATCCAGAAGAAGTCCTATCAGTGGTTCCTGGATACCGGCCTGCGCGAGGTGTTTGCCGATGTGGCCTCCATCGTGGACTATGCCGGTAATCTGGAACTGAGCTTCATTGATTACAGCATGGACGAAAAGCCCAAGTACGACGTGGAGGAGTGCAAGGCGCGCGACGCCACGTATGCCGCCCCCATGAAAGTGCTGGTGCGCCTGCACAACAAGGAGACCGGCGAGATAAAGGAGAACGAGATCTTCATGGGCGACTTCCCCCTGATGACCCACGGCGGCACCTTTGTCATCAACGGCGCCGAGCGCGTGGTGGTCAGCCAGATCGTCCGTTCCCCCGGCATCTATTACGGCAAGGAGATCGATCTGAAGACCGATCTGCCGCTGCTGACCAGCACCGTCATCCCTTACCGCGGCGCGTGGCTGGAGTACGAGACCGACACCAGCGAGGTGTTCTGGGTCCGTATCGACAAGAACCGCAAGCTGCCCATCACCTGCCTGATCCGCGCCCTGGGCCTGAAGACCGACGCGGAGATCCTGGAGCGCTTCGGCGATGACCGCCGCATCGTGGCTACCCTGGAAAAGGATACCTGCAAGACCTATGAAGAGGCCATGCTGGAGATCTACCGCAAGCTCCGCCCCGGTGAGCCCCCCACGCTGGACTCTGCCGAGACGCTGCTGCAAAACCTGTTCTTCGACCCGCGCCGCTATGACCTGAGCACCGTGGGCCGGTACAAATTCAACAAGAAGCTGACCTTCTGGACCCGCGCCAAGGGCCAGAAGCTGGCCATGCCCGTGGCCGACCCCGCCACCGGCGAGATCCTGTTCGAGGACGGCCATGTGCTCACCGCCGATGACTGCACCCTGATGGACACCGTGGGCGTGCCCGAGATCAGCGTCACGCTGGACAGCGGCGACACCATCCGCATCTTTACCAACAAGATGTGCGATATGCGCCACTATGTGGACTTTGATCCCCGTGAGCTCTGCGGCATCAAGGAGCGCGTGCGCTTTGATGTGCTGCAGGAGCTGCTGGGCAAGTACAGCGGCGACGAGCTGGTGAAGCAGTGCCGCCTCCACGCCGACGATCTGGTGCCCAAGCACATCATCGTGGACGACATCTTCGCGTCCATCAACTACATGAACGCCCTGGCCCACGGTCTGGTGACCAAGGACGATATCGACCACCTGGGCAACCGCCGCCTGCGCTGCGTGGGCGAACTGCTGCAAAACCAGTTCCGCATCGGCTTCAGCCGCATGGAGCGCGTCATCCGTGAGCGCATGACCATCCAGGATCTGGATATCGTCACGCCCCAGAGCCTGATCAACATCCGGCCCGTCACCGCGGCCATCAAGGAGTTCTTCGGCTCCAGTCCCCTGAGCCAGTTCATGGACCAGACCAACCCCCTGGCCGAGCTGACCCACAAACGCCGTCTGTCCGCCCTGGGCCCCGGCGGTCTGAGCCGTGAGCGCGCCAACATGGAGGTCCGCGACGTCCACTATTCCCACTACGGCCGTATGTGCCCCATCGAGACCCCTGAAGGTCCCAACATCGGCCTTATTTCCTATCTGGCCACGTATGCCCGTATCAACGAGTACGGCTTTATCGAGGCGCCCTTCCGCGCCGTGGATCACGAGACAGGTCACGTCTCCGACGACATCACCTATATGACCGCCGACGTGGAGGATCAGTATGTGGTGGGCCAGGCCGCCGAGCCGGTGGACAAGAACGGCTGCCTGACCAACGAGCGTATCACCTGCCGCCACCGCGACGAGATCGTGGAGGTCCCCCGCAGCGGCGTGGACTACATCGATGTCTCTCCCCGCATGATGGTGTCCATCGCCACGGCGATGATCCCCTTCCTGCCCAACGACGACGCCAACCGCGCGCTGATGGGCGCCAACATGCAGCGTCAGGCCGTGCCGCTGCTGAAGCCGGAGGCCCCCATCGTGGGTACCGGCATGGAGCACAAGATCTGCCTGGACTCCGAGGTGGCCGTGCTGGCCGAGGGCGACGGTGTCGTCACCAAGGTGGATGCCACCAACGTCTCCGTCAAGTATGACAGCGGCGAGACGAAGGACTATAAGCTCATCAAGTTCCTGCGCTCCAACCACGGCACCTGCATCAACCAGAAGCCTATCGTCTCTGTGGGCGAGCGTGTCCACGGCGGCGACGATCCCACCGTCCTGGCCGACGGTCCCGCCACCGATCAGGGCGAGATCGCCCTGGGCCGCAACATCCTGGTGGGCTTCATGACCTGGGAGGGCTACAACTACGAGGACGCCGTCCTGCTGAACGAGCGCCTTGTCAAGGAGGACGTCTACACCTCCATTCATATCGAGGAATACGAGATCGATGCCCGCGACACCAAGCTGGGGCCGGAGGAGATCACCCGCGATATCTCCAACGTGGGAGAGGATGCGCTGAAGGACCTGGATGAGCGCGGTATCATCCGCATCGGCGCCGAGGTCCACGCCGGCGACATCCTGGTGGGCAAGGTCACGCCCAAGGGCGAGACGGATCTGACCGCCGAGGAGCGCCTGCTGCGCGCCATTTTCGGCGAGAAGGCCCGCGAGGTCCGCGACACCTCTCTGAAGGTGCCCCACGGCGAAAGCGGCATCGTGGTGGACGCCAAGGTGTTCACCCGCGAGAACGGCGATGAGCTGAGCCCGGGCGTCAACGAGGTCGTCCGTGTCTACATCGCCCAGCGCCGCAAGATCCAGGTGGGCGACAAGATGGCCGGCCGTCACGGCAACAAGGGCGTCGTTTCCCGTGTGCTGCCCCAGGAGGATATGCCCTTCCTGCCCGATGGTACCCCGCTGGATATCGTGCTGAACCCCCTGGGCGTGCCCAGCCGTATGAATATCGGTCAGGTGCTGGAGGTCCATCTGGGCTACGCGGCCAAGACTCTGGGTTGGAAGGTGGCTACTCCCATCTTCGACGGCGCCACCGACAAGGACATTGCGGAGGCGCTGGAGCTGGCCGGCCTGGATCCCGAGGGCAAGAGCTGGCTGTACGACGGCCGTACCGGTGAGCGCTTCGACAACAAGGTTACGGTGGGCTACGTCTACTTCCTGAAGCTGCACCATCTGGTGGATGATAAGATCCACGCCCGTTCCACCGGCCCCTACTCCCTGGTCACCCAGCAGCCTCTGGGCGGCAAGGCGCAGTTCGGCGGCCAACGCTTTGGCGAGATGGAAGTCTGGGCGCTGGAGGCCTACGGCGCCAGCTACACCCTGCAGGAGATCCTGACCGTCAAGTCCGACGATGTGACCGGACGTGTCCGCACCTACGAGTCCATCGTCAAGGGCCACAACGTGCCCACGCCCGGTGTGCCGGAGTCCTTCAAGGTGCTGGTCAAGGAGCTGCAGTCCCTGTGCCTGGATATCCAGGTGCTGGATGCCGACGGCAACCAGATCGAGCTGAAGGAGGACGAGGACGCCCTGGATACCTTCAACCTGGCCCGCATGGATGCCGACAACGAAAGACAGAACCGCTACGCCGACGAGGATGAGCTGGCGGATGCGGGCTTCGACTACGTCGCTGACGAGGAAGTGGACGCTTCCTATGACGACGAAGGCGACGAGTTTTAAGGAAAGGGAGGAGCTGAATTATGAGTTACGCAACCTTTGATGCCATCAAGATCGGCATTGCTTCTCCGGAAATGATCCGCGAGTGGTCCTACGGCGAGGTAAAGAAGCCCGAGACCATCAACTACCGTACTCTGAAGCCCGAGCGCGACGGCCTGTTCTGCGAGCGCATTTTCGGGCCGACGAAGGACTGGGAGTGCCACT
>ERZ857757.693-NODE-693-length-32471-cov-7.395823_pt1 | contig 32471 bp, 23 predicted proteins | sample MGYA00519764_ERZ857757 | MGnify/ENA primary metagenome ERZ857757 (study PRJEB31778, sample SAMEA3449359) | human gut metagenome | biome: human gut; feature: human-associated habitat; material: faeces | place: United Kingdom | collected 2010/2012 ...
GTCCCGGTTTTAAATAAGGCGTCACATCGTAGATATCATAGAACAGAATATCGTCGGGATTGGTCATGCACGGTGCAAGACGCGAAGCAGTGATTTCTTTACCGTTGACCCACAGCCGATAGAAGCCGGTTGCGGTGAGGGAGAGGGAGGCTTTTTCGGGTAGACGGTCAAGTGTGAAAGTCTTTCGCAAATACGGCGCACAGACCGGCTTTTCGTAGGTTGCAAAATGACGCGTCGCTTGAATAAATCGGGAGGAAAACATAGTTTTTGTCCTTTCGGTGCGGTTTTCTATTGCAGCAGTATTGTAGCGTATGGACAAAAGAAAGTTAATACGCAAAGCTCACTTATATTTGCTCATTGCTCACATCCGGCATTTTTTCGGCACGGTTCTTTTTCCGGTATTCGCCCGGCGTCATGCCCGCATTTTTCCCGAACACCTTGATGAAATCCGAACAGCTGCCGAAGCCTGCACCATAGCAAGCCTCCGTGACTGTTGACCCGGTATTCAGCAGATGCTTTGCCGCCGCAATACGGCGCTCCGTCAAGTATTTATGCACTGTCTTTCCGGTGTGCTTGCGAAAGCATTTGGCAAGATATGTCACACTGCATCCAAAGCGTTTCGAAAGCGCTTCAAGCCGGATGTTTTCGGAATAATTCTCGTTGATGAACCGTAGCGTTTTCGAAACAACCGACGGAACGGGTGAAGAAAACGGATATGCGCTTTGTTTTCGGTATGCGGCTGCACAGTGTTCAAAAAGCTCAAGCATAAGGGCAAAAATGCGCAGATCTGCCGTGTGATCTTCTTCATCGGGATGTTTTACGGCAATTCCGGCCAGTGTTTCCGTAATGCGAAGAATATCCGCACGTGTGTTTTCCTCCGGATGAACCAGATTTACCGCTGTTCCGTCCGACTGCCGGAATAATCCGGCAAGATACGTACGATTCAGACAGTCGGAGTAAAAACCGTGCGAAAAATAGTCGGTCGGCAGATAAAAATCGAGATAGCGGTGCGTTCCGGCACGCAGGAAACGTCCGAAATGTATTTCATTTGGGCTGAAAACAAAAAAATCACCGCGCACAGTGTTGTAAATTTGGTCGCCGACCACACCGGCAAGGTCATCGGTCAACAAAAACGAAAATTTTTGTACGGTGTAGAGGAGAACGCTGTTGTCGGATTTTGTGTGCTCCACCGCCGAATAATTCATGGTTGCTTCACAAAGACCGGCAATGGGAGCAATTTTTTTGACTATCTGCATCTTAAATCCCTCAGTTTCATTTTTGACAACTTTTTGTGCAGAAAAACTATATCTAAGTTTTTGAATATATGGTATAAGAAGTATAGCACAAGGATTCACAAATGTCAAACATAAAATTAAACGAATATGAGGTGTTGCTTTTTGAAACTGGAACTTGCAAAAATAACCGCTCCGTCCGAGCGTGTACAAAAGCTCCGCAAATACTATTCCGAAAACTCGGCGATGGTTTTGGACCGCACACTTGCACCATGGAAATGCTCGCATTCCCGCCTGCTTTACGCAGAGGGGTGGGCAAAGAACGCGGACGCTCCGACGGTTGTTTTTCGCCGCTCTATGGCAGAAAAATATATGCTTGAAAATACAAAGCCTGTCATCTGCGCCGGAGAGCTCATTGTCGGGCAGCCGAATTTTGCAGCATTCAATAAGGATGAAACCGAAAAGGATCGCTATTACACCGATTTGCTTCGCGACGGCATTCCGCAATCACGCGGCAGAGCCGACCATATGGCGCTCGACTACCCAAAGCTGCTTTCTCTTGGCGTCGAGGGCTTGATTGCAGAAATGAAAAATGCCGGTGAGAAGCTGGATTTACGCGACGGCAGAAACGTCGGAAAATACGAATTCTACGAATGCTGTATTCTTGAACTGCAAGGCGTATTAACGCTTGCGGCCAACTATGCGGCCGAAGCCCGCCGTATGGCGGAAGCTGCTTCTGACGGAGAAAAGGCAGAACTTCTCGCATTGGCAGATACCATGGAACGTGTTCCGGCAAAGCCGGCGCGAACCTTTCGGGAAGCCTTGCAAAGCATTCATCTGTTTTTATACAGCCTGTACGGTATTTATTCGGCCGGCCGTCCCGATCAATATCTCTTGCCGTACTATCGTAACGACATCGAAAACGGGATTCTTGACGAAGTCACGGCACAAGAGCTGATTGATTGCTTCTGCTTACAGTATATGAACAACATGAGTGCTTGGGCGGCAGCCGGCTTTATGCTCGGCGGAAGAGATCCCGAGGGAAAAGCCGTTGAAAATGCGTTGACCTGGCATTTTCTCATGGCCATTTCCCATACGCACACGCCCGATCCGAATGTCGGGTTTTGCGTAACGAGCGAAACAAGCGGCGATATTCTCGATTTCGTATCGCACCTTTTGCAAGCCGGACACGGCAATCCGCAGATCTGGAACAATGATAAGATAACGGAATCCATGTTAAAATACGGCTACACGCCGCACGACGCCAACAATTTTACCCATTCGGTCTGTGTGGAGATCACCCCCATCGGCTGTTCGGGCGTATCCATCACCAGTCCCTATATCAATATGTTAAAAATCTTCATGGACACGTTTTTGAATGTCCCGGAGGATATCGGCTTTGAGGAGCTGCTTGCGCGTTTTGAGAAAGCGTTCGGTGATTATTGCGATAAGGCGATGCTGACTGAAAATCTTTGGCAGCTTGAACGCGCACGCAACGGCACTGACCCGATCCGCATATCCGCTCTCATCGGGGATTGTACAGAGCGCGGCCTTTCCGGTGATGCCGGCGGTGCAAGATATAATTTTATTGAGCCGAATATGCTCGGTATGACCAATGTCATCGAAAGTCTCAATGTTCTCGAAAAACTCGTTTATACCGACAAAATGCTGACAATTGCTGAATTCAAGCAAGCAATCAACGACAATTATAAAGGCCATGAGGAGCTGTTGAATACGATTATAAACCGTGTCGACCATTTCGGGAACTGCACCGAAAGCACGAATCGCCTTGCGGCGCGTATTTCGGACATGGTATTAAAGACGTTTGACCTCTACACCACCTGCCGCGGCGCAAAAGTCATTCCCGGAGCCTTTTCCTATCGTGACCACGAAATTAACGGCAGACATACCGGTGCTTCGCCCGACGGCAGACTTGCCGGTGCGCCGCTTTCCGCCGGTTCCGATCCGGTTCAGGGCTATGACCGTTCCGGCCCGACGATGAGTCTTTGCTCGTCGGCGGCTTGGAAACCGGTGCGCTTTTTGGGCGGAACGGCATTAAATATCAAATTAAACAAGAACACGCCGCCTGCCGCCATCCGCTCGCTCATTGAGGGCTTCTTAAAGACGGAGGACGCGCAAATGCAGTTCAATATCGTAAGTCCCGACGAGCTTCTCGACGCTCAGATCCATCCGGAAAAACACGGTGATCTTATTGTACGTATCGGCGGATACAGCGATTATTTCACGCGTATTCCGAAAGGCTTGCAGGACGATGTGATTTCGCGCAGTATGGGAGATTAAACATGCTTGTGTTCAACATTCAGCACTTTTCCACGCACGATGGTCCCGGTTTGCGCACAGTGATTTTCTTCAAAGGCTGCCCGTTAAACTGTGCCTGGTGCCATAATCCCGAAGGAAAAGGCTTCCTGCCGGAATTGAGCTTTGATGCCGCGCGCTGTATCGGGTGCAGAAAATGTGCCGTATGCCCGGAACAGGCACACGAATTTGCTCCGATACATATATTCAAACGCGAAAAGTGTAGCCTGTGCGGCAAATGCGTTTCCGTTTGTCCGGCCGGCGCGTTGGAGATTATCGGGAAAGACTATACGGTCGACGCACTCCTGCAGGAGGTCAAAAAGGACGCGGTGTTTTACGGCGCGGAGGGCGGCGTAACGCTGTCCGGCGGCGAGCCGTTTGCACAGCCTGAAGGACTGATGGAATTGCTTCCGGCACTTAAAAGGGAAGGAATTCATACGGCGATTGAAACCTCCGGCTATGTGTCTCCTGAACAATTGGAGCAAGCTGCCAAACACACCGATCTGTTTTTGTACGACTTCAAGCTTGCAGACGGGCTTTGTAAGACGTATATCGGCGTCGCGCCGGAAAAACTTCTCGCTGGACTTGCGGTTCTTGACCGATCGGATGCCTCCGTCCTCTTGCGCTGTCCGATTGTTCCGGATATCAATGACAACGATCGCCATTTGGCGGCTATTGCACTTACGGCAAACGAACACAGTTGTGTCAAAGCGGTGGAGCTTGAGCCGTATCATCCGCTCGGACTTCGAAAATATGCTTGTGTGGGCAGTCGGGCGGCATACACAAGAAACAAAAAAATGAACCGCGAAGTGCTTGCGGCAATGACAAAAAAACTGCGGACAATGACGGTCAAAAAGGTTTTGGAGAGCGTGCAGTAGAAAAACGGGAGAAGCTTATATGAAGGTTTTCGAAAAAGCTTCCCGCGTTGTCTTTATCGGCGATAGTATCACGTATTCCAACAACTATGTTTCGCGCATTTTTGCGTATTACGCCAAATACCCGCCGAAACGGCGCGTTCGGTTTTACAATGCCGGCGTTTTGGGCGGCACAGAATTATCTGCAAAACAACCACACGAACCGGAATTACTGTGCCGGATTTGTCAAGAAACCGACCGTGTTTATACCGTTCGGAATGCACGGTAAGACAAGATCAGGAGGGAAATCGATGTTTGAAAATAAATGTGTGGTCATTACCGGCGGAAGCGAGGGAATCGGCTTCGCCTGCGCCGCCTGTTTTCTCGAACGGGGCGCACGGGTCTTAATCACCGGCAGAAGCAAGGAAAAACTGCATCATGCGGAAACTCTTTTGCATTCCGACCGTGTGCATACACTGGTGTGGGATGTTACCAATTTTGCAAATTTGGATGCGCGTGTTGACGATTGTGTGCGGATACTCGGCAAAATCGATATTTTTATCAACAACGCAGGGCTTGCGGCAAAAGCGGATTTCATGGGCGATGTTTTTGGCGTTACTTACGACGATTGGGACACGGTCATGAACACAAATTTGAAAAGCATGTATTTTATTTGCCGTCGGGTGATTCTTGTCATGAAAAGCACCGGAAGCGGTGGCTGTATTATCAATATCGGTTCGGAGCAGGGCTTCCGACCGGGCGGCTTTACGCCGTATCCGATCTCCAAATGTGCGGTGGATTACTTAACCAAAGGCTTTGGCAGACGCTTTATCAAGGACGGTATCCGCGTAAATTCCGTAGCACCCGGTGCGGTCAACACCTCGCTTCAGCAAAACGACGGGATCCTTCCGGCGAAAGCCATTGCCGCTGCGGTCTGCTTTCTTGCTTCGGAGGAGGCGTATGCCGTCTCGGGTGAAACACTGATTGCAGATCGTTGTGAACATCTCGGCGTTTCGTGGTTTTCGGACCGTTAAAAGCGGCGATGCCCCAAAAGGTCTTTTCAGGCAATCCGTGAAATGATTTTGCGCTTTGCGGTTCAAAAACAGAAAAATCTCCGGGACGGCTGTTGTCCGCCCGGAGATTTTTCTTGGCATCACTGCGTACTTTTTCCTGCCGCTTTCATCTTTCCGAAAAGACAGGAAGTTTTACGGATATTGCTTGACAGAAAAGCGCAAAAAACGCTATAATAAAGTGTCAATACAGTGCGTTTCCGGAACGCCGAACGGAGGAAAAACGTGATTTATACCACCGAGCTTTACAGAAAAAGAATCGACAACATCGAGTATGCGAGCCGAGCCGTCAAGAGCTGCTTCCGGAAACTGCATATCCGCGACTATATTCCGGGCCAGGCCATCTACAACCTCGGCGAATATCTGAATAAGATGACCATCCGGCCAACGGAATACGATTATAATCGGATAAAGCAGCTTGCGGAAAACGGCGTCGGGTTGATTCAGATCCATGAGGAATGGAACGATGCCCTGCGCGTGATGGGCGTCGATAAATACTCGTCGCATGACAAAGAGGGCTTGAAAGAATTCATCAAGCTGTGCCATTCGTTCGGCATCAAAATTTTGCCGTATCTGTCCAGCGGCTTTTTCGACGAGCGCGACCCGGATTATAACCCGAAATTCGTCGCGCACCCGGACGCCAAGCTGTATCAGAATTACTATCGCTATCGGCTCGGCAATGCCGGTTCGCCGGAATGGAACAAATTCCTGTTTGACAACGTGCGGCGCGTGCTCGACGAATACGAATTTGACGGCATTTTCAACGATATGGGCTATGACGGCTTCGACAACAAGGGAAATCCGTATGCTTATCTGTGCTTGTCCAATCTCGGCAAAACCGGTGTCAACGCGGTGTTCAAGGAGCTTTGGAAAGACCGCGTGAGCGGCGAACGCGTGAAAGAAAAGGAAATTCCTGCCGGCGGAATGCTGTTTTTACAGCAGCTGTAAATTCAGCCGGTGTTTATTGCTGAAATTGCGGCAGCTTCCGTCTTTCCTGTGTAAGGGAAGGTGGCGCACGAAGTGCGTCGGAAGGGTTGTGCCGTAAAAATACAAATTTTGCAGAAAACCGAAACGACCGCTATAGCCGAAAGAGACTATAGCGGTCGTTTTGCTGTTATTCGATTGTTTTCGTGTTTCCGGCAAAAATCACAGGCGGAACGCCAACAATTTGATGGCGAGTCCGAAATAGACGAGCATGGCGCACACGTCTACAAGCGTGGTGATCATGGGAGCTGCCATGACAGCCGGGTCAAAATGCAGCTTTTTGGCGAGGATCGGCAGCACCGAGCCGATGCTTTTGGCGATGACAATGGTAAAAAGCATGGCAAGCGAAACCACAAGCGCGATAAGAACCCGGTCGGGATCTCTTGTCAAAAGCACCACGCGGATAAAGTAGATGGCGGCAAACAGAACGCCGACCACAATCGAAACGCGTAATTCTTTCCAAAGAATTTTCGGCGCATCGCTGCATTCGAGTTCACCCGTCGTAAGACCGCGGATGACCGTTGTGCTTGCCTGGGAGCCGGAGTTTCCGCCGGTATCGAAAATCATGGGCATGAAGGTGACAAGTAGCGGAATCGCCGAGATGGCTTCCTCGAATTTTCCCAGAATCGAGCCGGTGATCGTGCCGGCAACCATGAGAATGAGCAGCCACAGAATGCGCTTTTTGACAATGGTGAACACGCCGGTTTTTATGTTATTGCGGCAACCGTTTTAACCGCCGCCGACCGGCGTTTTGCTTTTGTGGGCATTCCGCTTGCGGTATTGATCTCGTTTTCCCGGCTTTATCTGTTCGTTCACTTCCGTCCGACATACTCGCCTCGCTCTTTCTCGGCCTTGCTATCGGAATAAGCGTTTGGAGACTTGGCGGAGCTTTCCTGAATAAGGAGACTTATTTTTTGAAAAAGCAAAACTCAAGTGAAAAAGTTGTTGATTTTTCGATCCGTATCCGCTATAATGGGCATAGATATTCAAGAGGAAAGGATTACTTCTATATGGAAAAGCTCTATCGGTATGTAAACGGCGAAACCGACTTATCTTACTATGTCGCTACACCGGAAAACTATGACCCCAAGAAAAAATATCCGCTCATTGTGGCGCTTCACGGAGCAGGCACTTTCGGAGACAACCCGAAAGCCATTCTTTCAAATCCGGAATATGTCGGCTATAAAAAATTCGCGCCCGACGCCATTTTGCTTTGTCCGCATACGCGCTTTGAGGTATGGAGTTCACAGGTGCGCCGTCTGAAAGAGGTCATTGACCTTGTATGCGACGCCTATCCGGTGGATATGTTGCGCGTTTCGATCTGCGGCGGCAGTATGGGCGGCTTCGGCGTATGGGAAATGCTGTGTTCCTATCCCAACTTTTTTGCGGCGGCCTGTGCCATTTGCGGCGGCGGTATGGCGTGGAGAAGCGGTTGTATTGCAGCACTGCCGATCCGTGTTTATCATGGAGATAAGGATGAAACCGTGCTCCCCGAACGCAGCGCCGAAATGGTAAATGCCATGAAAGCGGCTGTGCCGGACAACAAAGAACTGGAATTCATTTTGTGCGAAAACACCGGGCACGACAGCTGGAACCGCCCCTATCTCGAAGACAATATCTTCGCTTGGCTGATTTCCCATAAACGCCGCCGTTTTACGGTCTATGCCGGCGGCCCCGAAAAAGGAAGCGGTCTTTATCGGTACACACTTTCGGACGGCAAGATGTACTTTGAGGAAAAATATCCCGATGAAGGAATTATGTACTTGAAGATCAAGCGCGGCAAACTGTATGCCCTACTCAATGAACCGTTCGGCAACCGGGAGGGCGGTCTTGTGCGATACGATATCCATGAGGACCGATTGACGGCGCGCACGCCCGTTTTCCCGACTTATGGCAAGGCCTCCTGTCATGTGGAAGTTGACGATGAGGGCAACGCGTATATAGCCAACTACTTAACCGGCAGTGTGACCAAAATAAATCTTTCGACCGGTACCGCACAATGTGTTTACCATGACGGCGACGGTGTTTCCAAACCGCGTCAGGACAAGGAACACACACATCAGATAGCCTTTACGCCGGACGGAAAGTATTTAACGGTTTGCGATCTCGGAACAGATACGATTCATGTATATGACAAGAATCTGTGTGAAATTTCAAACGTTTCCGCCGTACCCGGTTCCGGACCGCGGCATCTCGTTTTTTCATCGGACGGTGCCTATGCTTATTGTGTGAACGAGCTCGACAATACCGTGACGGTATATGCATATGCGGACGGAGTTCTCTCGCGTCTTGATTCTTACGATATGCTCCCGTTCGGTTATGAGGGACTGACAACGGCAGCCGCTATTCGTTTGTGCGGCAATTATCTGTATGTATCGACGCGCGGGCACGATTCAATCACACGTTTTGCAGTGGATGGCGCCAAGTTGACCTATGTTGACAACACAAAAGTTCAGGGGACACGTCCGAGGGACATTCACATCTCCCCGGACGGAAAATCTTTGATTTGTGCCAACGAGGGCGGAACTTTAACGCTGTTTGATATCGGTAAAGACGGTTCGCTCACCTTTACCGGAACGGAATTTGAAGTCCCGTCGGCTCTGTGTGTGGTTTTTAATTAGGCCGCTGAATGCATGGCATGTGCAGCCTCGGATGTTCCCTAAAAAAGCTTTTCTTAAAAGAAACATCCGGCATAAACATTGAAAATTTGACGCGCGGCCGCCCAAATATCCGGGATGCCGCACGTTTGAGCATGTCTCAAAACTACGTCTTACGGCACACCCCGATTCGTAGTGCATGTCTGCAATTTTTTCGTATTTTCATGGAAATCGCGTTTCGCTCAAAATATCCAAAAAAACTATTGCAACAATCTGAACCGCCCGAAAAAATCCGGGCGGTTTTGCTGCTTTTTTCAAAAAATCTATTGGCAACCGAACGTTCGGTAGGTATAATAGAAACAGAACTTAGCGGAGGGAATAAACGATGGACAATAAAAATACCAAACAAAGGATCTTGGATGCGGCGTTAGAACTGTTTGCCGAGCAGGGGTTTGAAGCTACTTCGGTTTTGCAGATTGCTGATGCGGTCGGTATCCGCAAGGCCTCCTTATACAGTCATTATGCAAGCAAACAGGAAATTTTAGAGGCGTTGTTGAAAGAAACTTTGACGCAATACGACCAACACTCTATCTTTGCAAAGGCAAACTGGGACGATCCTGCCGTTTTCTACGATCAGCGTTCTGGCATAGTCGCCCCAAATGCAGTTGCTTTGCGGGCTTAAATCTATTGTGATAATATCGTTTGGCTCAATTATGTGGTCATCTGTTTTATACTCACGACCGGATACCGATACAGCGGTCTTATCACCGGCGAAAACAAAAGCGCCCACATCCCAATACCAAAAGGAATCCGCACCATGGGAGAACATATATGCCTCACACAGTTTGCGAAGCTCAACAAGCGTCATGCCGGACACAATAACTGTTGAAGCATATTCAATGGTGGCTCGGTTCAAATTTTGCATTTCGTGAATAGTCATTTATTTTTCTACGGCAAGCGTAGCCTCCCATTCTGCTGTGAATTGTCTGATTGTTTGCTGACGGTTGGCACGATCATCACTTACTGCTCTCGTTGCGATCTCAAAGAACTTGTCGCTGAGCTGCCACTTTTCCCGTGTACGGTTATACTCACCAAAGAGAGCAAAAGCGGTGGCACCAAGAGTATAGACGTTCGTAACTTCGTCAATAGCGGCTCCAAGCTGATATTCTTCCGGGGATTGGAATCGAGAGCTGCCCCACATACGTCCCATGTCGTTGACGCACGGTTGTTTGCGGAAAAGGTCAATATCGCAGATCGTAGTCTTTCCGTTCGCAAAGTCATACATAATGCTGCCGTCATAAAAATCTATGGCTACATATTTGCGTGAAGCAACACATTCCAAGAAGCTCAGTATGTCGCTGAACACGGCGAGCCTGTCATTGATGGGAAGCTGCATAAAGCGACGGTGTGCCGCAGGGTACATTCTGCCCATACAATCGCCATCAGCCCATTTGAATACCATAGCGAACCCGTCGCCAATTTCCTTGGCTTCAATAAGTTCGATCAGATTCTCGTGCTTCAGATCGCTGTAAATAGGGAGAGTAGCTTTCAATCTGGAGATAGCATCTGCCGGATCGCCGCCAAACTGCTCGGTAGGAGCACCAGCGAACTTAACGAAATAACGCTGACCGTCTTTTTCAGTACCAAAGCAGATGTTTCCGGAATCCTGGTCATCGTAAACCTTGAACACCGTTCCATACTCTTTCATAAAGCTGAAATCAAAAGCGCTTTTCAGCTTGAAAGGAATCCCGTCGATGTACTGCAGATAATATCCTTTGAAATACCATGTCGGCACAGGATTACGCATATTATCGTACCAAGACAGAACCTCCTTGGCTTGGTTCAGCATGGTGTTTACTTCGTCCTGCCCAAACGGAATTGCCCAATATACAGACGAGAGAGTATTGCTTGAAATGTAAAGTGCAAGCAATTTCCAAAACTCCATAGGTACGTTATCATCAAAGTATCCGTTCACCATACCGGATGCAAAGAGGGGAGCTTTCTGAGCGCACCATACAATGCGGTTAAATTCTTCCCACGGATCACCGTAATCGTTACGGTTAAAGTCAATAATATGGAGCTGCCCGTTACGGTCGATCATCATGTTGCCGATGTGATAATCGCCATGCTGATACACCTGCGGTCTGTCTTTCAGCAAATGACGGTTCTCATTTATGTAGTCGATAAATGCCTGTCCGTTTTCATACTTGATGGGGCACTCACCGTACTTTTTGATCTTATAATCCATTTTACGGTTAAAACGGATTTCCCAATCCTCCTGCGTTGCAGGAGCAGGAATGGAGTGGATCTTGCGAAGAATACGTCCCGCTTCCAAGCCATATACATATTGCTCGGTATCAGAATAGCTCGACATGACCTGTTCTGCATCCTCGCCGTCAATCCAACTTTGGATGGAATAAACACCATCCTCACAAGTGCCAAACTCGATAGGTTGGCACATAGGCACTCCAAAAGAAGCTACCCGTTTCATCATGTTAAACTCAGACTGCTTTGTGTCGTGCTGTGCAATATCGGAAACACGCAAAAGATACCGTGTGCCGTTTTCATCGGTAACACAGTATTTTTTATCACTTGACCAGCCTTTATTTATTGGTTCTTTCGTTACAATATTCATATCTTTTCTCCGTAGCTCTATCTGCCAAACACCTTGACATCACCGAGCAGCTTAAGGTTTCCATTATCCACGAGAATTGCGCCAGCTCGCACAGCGGTTGCGTACACGGTTTTACCACGTTCAGCAAGTACCCGCTGTATCGACTCATTCTGTACTGCCGTTCCCTCATAGTGGACTTCCATGTAAAAATCATTCAGATAAGGAAGCCCCTCATAATACTTAAATTCGGGGTAATCATCATCGGGAGACAAATGGTACTCCGCTAACTGAATGACAGCACCGGCGCTATAGCCCATCAGAATCCCATCGTGTTGCATCAAAACATCGTACAGATCAAATTCTTTAATCCGATCCATCATTCGGTCAGGCAATCCACCGAGGAAATAAATAATGTCAGCGGTTATGATTTTTTTAGTTGCAGATTCTTTGGTGTCAGTAAAATAATTGATAAAGTTAATGTTTTCTTCCGGGATACCATACGCAGTGAAGCCTCCAACGATCCCGTCGTGATATTTGCCACATTCTTTGCTATACAAAGCATTCCAATCAGACAAGGACTTCACACGGTTGTCTCTAAAAGAGAATGCCACGACAGCAACAGAATGATTTGGCTGTATATAGTTCTTTAATTCGTCATAGAGCCAAGACGCATCTATGTCAAATCCCTCAAGTAAAATGTTAATCATGGATTATCTGCCTCTTGCCAGAAAATATAGTTAGTAATACGCCGTTAAATCATGCCGAAGTGCGTTAATGCCTCCTTGATCGCTTTTTCTTTGTCCGGGGGGCATTGGGGCTGTTTAGCGTCCTCAGACTTCGGCTTATTGTAATTCTCACGCTCGATGATACCGCACTGCTGTTTTACCTGTGCGATATACAAACTGCTGACTTTCAAGCCGCTATGCTCCAGCACATAATCCTTGATTTCTTGGTAGGTGGCTTTTTTCTCCGCATCGGTCAGATCAAGCTCGTCCATATCCAAGTTTATCTCGATATGTTGCTTCGCATTAAGTTTGGACAATAAACATACCGTCTCCACATGTCCGGTTCTCGGGAACATATCGACGCCCTCGGCACTCACCGTCTGATAGCCGCACGTTTCAAACTCGGCAAGATCCCGTGCCAAAGTTGCCGGGTCACAGGAAATATATACGATTCGCTCTGCGCCGAGCGACGCGATCTTGCGGACCGCTTCAATTCCACAGCCTTTGCGCGGCGGATCGACGGTAATAACCTGCGGCTTGATATTCTTTAACCGCTCGTCGTCAAGCGCTCCGGATGCGTCAAGACAGAGAAATTCCGCGTCAATTCCACCAGCTTGCGCGTTAAACGCCGCGTCTTTCACGGCATCCGCCACAATCTCCACACCGAATAGTTTGGTGCCCGGCTTTGCCATACTTATACCGACCGAGCCTGTACCGCAATACAGATCCAACAGTCTCTCCCCCGGCGCAAGCGCCGCAAAACGTGCGGCAATGCTGTATAAAAGCTCTGCGCCGTCATGATTGACCTGCCAGAACGAGGCCGGCGACACACGAAACTTTTTGCCGCACAATTCGTCATGCAGGTAGCCGTCGCCGGAAAGCGTGCGCCAGACACTGCCAAGCACCGCATTGGAATGTTTGGTGTTCGTATTGATGAGAACCGATGTTATCTGTGGGAATTTTTCCGTAATATACGAAACAAACGCCGTTTCACACGCCGGATTTCCAAGCCGGGCATCCGCTAAGACCAACGTCAGCACGATCTCCCCCGAGGCGGCCGAGCGCATGTAAATGCTGCGCAAAACGCCGGTACGCGCCGTTTCGTCGTAGGCGGGGATATGCTCTTTTTCCGCAAAGGCCAAGACCGCGTCACGTATCTCCGGAAACAGAGGGTGGGCAATCTCGCAGGTCTTATGCGGTATAATCCGGTGCGACACAGCCGCATAAAAACCGGAAACCGGTTTTCCGTCTGCGTTTGCCACCGGATAAATGGCTTTGTTGCGGTATTTTTCGACTTTCGGCGAGGGATGAAAGGCGTCAAGCTTCAAGGACAGTCCTCCGATACGGGAAAACGCGTCGTTAATGCTCTGCGCCTTATACCGGCATTCCGCTTCATAGGTTATATGGCCGAACACACAGCCGCCGCATTTGCCCGATACGGCACAGCCGCCGACGGAGCGATCCGCCGACGGCTGTAAAATGACTTCGGGTATGGCGACGGCATAGTGCTTCAAAACCTTGATAATTTTGGCGTTTACCACATCGCCCGAACAGGTATTGCGGACAAAGACCGTCTGTCCGTTCGGGGCATGTGCAATGCCGTTTCCGTTCCGGTCCGTTCCGGTTACAGCCAGTTCGAGCCGATCGTTTTTCTTTAAGGAAAACGACGGGTTTGCACAATTCGTCATATCAATATTTCTTTTCTGTCTGTTTAATGGACTAGCGCTTATTCAGCGTCAGTTTCGCTTTCAGTATCGGAGTTTGCCGCCTGCTGTTGGGTCACAAGGTCGCTCAGATACTGTTCGCCTTCTTCGATAATCGGTTTTACCAGTTCATCAAAGTTATCTTTCTTGACGAAATCCGTGCTTGCGATCTTGTCGGTAAAGAATTCGTCGAGATCCGCATAGGCAAGTTCGGAGAACTTATCGGAGCTTATGATATTTTCATCGTCAAGCGGCAAACGCTTGATGATATGATAACCGTAATTGGATTCCACGATCTCGCTGATACCGTTTTCTTCAAGAGCTGTGGTAGCGTTTTCAAATTCCTCCACCATTTCGCCTTTGCCGAAATAGTAGCCGGCGGTATAGGTGCTCATGCCAGGGTCTTCGTTGTATTCCTCAATGAGCTTGTCAAAATCTTCGCCATTCTTGGCTTTTTCAAGAACCTCTTCGGCCTTTTTGCGGGTTTCGGCTTTCTGTTCTTCGGTCACTTCCGAGCCGTCGTCATTGGAGGGGAACTGAATGAGGATATGCTTTGCGCGCATATAGCCATTTTCATTGTAGTATTCAAGCGTCTGCTTTTTGATTTCCTCATATTTTTCGCCGCCGACGCCGTAGAAAGATTCATAAATCTTATTGTAGAGATTGTAGATGGACTCGTTCATCATCATGTAGTACGGGGTAATGGCGTAGGTCTCGTCAAGAGTGGTTTTCGCGTCATCGCCAAACTGCTGCATGATGGTGTCATAGGTGGCGGAAACGTTGTTGTCAAATTCCTCCTGCGTGAGGGCGAGACCCTTGGCGGCGGCGGTATTGGCAACAAGGCCGTTCATCTTGACGGCTTCGCTTACATACTTGTCAAAATCGTCTTTATATTCGTCGTTGGTATTCCAATCCGGACCGTAGTAGTTGGCGAACTGTTTGACATAGTTGATATAGTAGTAGCGGTATTCGGAATAGGTGATATCGTAGCCGTCGAGCGTCATAACGACCTCGGAGTCCACGTTTTCCATACCGACCTTGGCTTCAATCTGCTTGGAAATCTCTTCTAATGAAAGTCCGCCTTCGTTAGACGGCTTGTTGGTGCCGGACGGATCATTGGTGTTTTCGCCGCCGGGAGTCTTGGTATTGCTGCAAGCTGTAAGGGAAGCAGCGGCCATAACAGCCGCGAGAATCATAGCAACGGTTCTTTTCGTGTTCATACTAAAAAATCCTTTCATAATCATCCATTTTATAGAATTTAACGGATAGCATTTTAATCATACCTTTTTTATATGAAAACTGTGTGAACTTGACTCACAATTTACAATTTGTACAAATTTATGCTGTGAATGTGAGTATAATATATAGTACAAGTGTTCTACTTGGAGACTGCACTATCAATTTCAAGAAAGGAGAACGTCCATGGCTGCCGATCTGCGTCAGATACCCGTGACCGTCTTTAAGGGCGTCAGCACTGCACGGGAAAGGCTGTTTGCCGATGCCGGAATCCATTCCGTGCAGGATCTTTTGCACTACTATCCGCGCGCCTATGAAAACCGCGGCAATGTCAAGGATGTTTTTGCGGCGGCCGACGGCGAAACCGCCTCCTTTCTGTTGACTGTGACAACGCCGCTTACCAATGTGCGCTTAAAATCCGGCAAGACCGGAAAGCCCCTCTCGGTTCAGCATTTTGCGGCCTCCGACGACACCGGCACGGTGCGTGTTTCGTTTTTCAACCGCCCGTTCTTGAAGGATACGTTCAAGGTCGGCGCAAAATTTCGCTTTTACGGCACATTGGAACGCACGCCGCGCGGGATTTCTCTATCTTCGCCGGAGTTTGAGTCTTTTGCGCCGGAGGTCCCTCTGCCGCCGTTCGTGCCGGTTTATCCGCTTGTGGCAGGGCTGACGCAGAAGATTCTTTCGGGGTGTATGAAACAGGCTCTTGAAACATACAAGGAAGATATTGCCGAAACGCTGGACAAGGAGCTTTTGGAACGTCTCGGATTTCCGGAACGGTATGCGGCGCTATGCGAACTGCATTTTCCGAGCGATACGGATTCCCTGCAAAAGGCAAGACGGCGTTTCGCCTTTGAAGAACTGTACGACTTCAAGATCCGCACAGCCGAACTCGGTAAAAAGGCACGCGCCGGAAAAGCGCTTCGCCTGCATTATCCGGACATGCGTGCGTTTACCGCACGTCTTCCGTTCACGCTTACCCATGCGCAAAAGCTTGCCATACAGGATATTTTAAAGGATATGACCGCCGTCGCCTCGCCGGACGAGGAAAAGAAAGTACAGAACCGCTCAGGTGCCGCCTATACGCGGCCGGCAAGACGGTTGGTTCAGGGAGATGTCGGCTGCGGCAAGACCGTCGTCGCCGCGGCGGCGGTATATGCTGCCGTGCAAAGTGGCGCCCAGGCGGCTCTCATGGCGCCGACCGGGATTTTGGCACGACAGCACTACGAAGAACTAAGCGGACTTTTAGGCGTATTCGGCATTAAGACGGTCTTATTGGTCGGCGGCATGAAAGCGGCGGAAAAACGCGCGGCGCTCGAAAGTCTTGCCGACGGATCGGCCGGTTTTGCAGTCGGCACGCATGCGTTGATTGAAGAAAACGTTGTTTTCCGGAATTTAGCGTTGACTGTGACCGACGAACAGCATCGGTTCGGCGTTTTACAGCGTTCCACGTTGGAACACAAGAGCGCGCAGGGCTTGAAGCCGCACACGGTCGTTATGTCCGCCACCCCCATTCCGCGCACGCTTGCCATGATCCTGTACTGCGATCTGGATATCAGCGTCATTGACGAACTGCCCAAAGGGCGTCAACCGGTAGAGACCTATGCAGTGGGGACAGGCATGCGCACGCGCGTATATAAATTTATTGCCGGAGAGATAAGCGCCGGACACCAGGCGTACATCGTCTGTCCGTTAGCCGAGAATGACGACGGGAAGCCCCAGCCGGACGAGCTTATGTCGGTGCGCGAATATGCGGATTCTCTGAAAAACACACCGCTTTCGGAAACGCGGATTGCCTACATTCACGGAAAAATGAAACCGTCCGAAAAAGACCGTATCATGACCGATTTCGCCTTGCATCAGATTGATGTGTTGGTTTCAACCACCGTTATTGAGGTTGGCGTGAATGTGCCGAACGCGACGGTCATGTTCATTGAAAACGCTGAGCGGTTCGGTCTTTCGCAGTTGCATCAATTACGCGGACGCGTCGGACGCGGCAAAGACAAGGCCTACTGCATTCTGCTTTCGCCGCTCATGAAAAAGGCGAAAAGTTCCGGAAAGCCGGACAGTCCCTTTGCCAAGCGCATGGAGGTGCTGTGTCAGACGACCAACGGTTTTGTCATTGCCGAAAAGGATTTGGAGCTTCGCGGACCGGGCGAATTTTTCGGAACCCGTCAGAGCGGCGAGCTTGCTTTCCGCTTTGCCGATATCACCGACAGCGCCCTGTTGCAGACCGCTGATGAAGAAGCGGAAAGAACATTAAACAGAAAACAAAAGAAAGGATGATTCCTTTGGTAAATAAATACATTCGCGTCTACGGTGCGCGGGAAAACAATTTGAAAAACATCGACGTCACCATTCCGCGCGACAAGATGGTCGTATTCACAGGCCTGTCCGGTTCCGGAAAATCATCGCTTGCGTTTGACACCATCTACGCCGAGGGGCACAGACGGTTTGTCGAGTCGCTCTCCTCTTATGCGCGCATGTTTCTCGGACAATTGGACAAGCCGGATGTTGACCGGATCGAGGGGCTTTCGCCTGCCATTTCCATCGACCAGAAAACTACCTCCAAAAATCCGCGTTCCACGGTCGGAACGGTAACGGAGATCTATGACTATCTGCGTCTGTTGTATGCCCGGTGCGGCACACCGCACTGTCCGATCTGCGGCAAAGAGATCGTCAAGCGAACCATTGACAGCATTCTCGACGAAATCATGGAGCTGCCCGAGGGAACGAAATTCTATGTTCTTGCGCCGCTTGTCAAGCAGAAAAAAGGAACCCATGCCAAACTGCTTGCCGACCTGTTGAAGAGCGGCTATGTACGCGTGCGCGTAGACGGCGGTATTTATAACTTGACCGACAATTTTGACTTGGACAAAAATCTGCGTCATGATATCGATGTCGTGGTTGACCGTCTTGTCATGAAAAGCGATATTCGCACCCGTCTTTCCGATTCGGTGGAAAACGCGTGCAAAGCGGCCGGCGGTCTTGTCATCATCGCCCTGCACGACGGAGAGATCGACGGCAAAAAAGAGCGTCTGTTTTCACAGAATTTTGCCTGCACCGAGCACGGCGTCAGCTTAGGAGAATTAGAGCCGCGCATGTTTTCGTTCAACAGCCCGTTCGGCGCCTGTGCCGAATGCGGCGGGCTTGGCGAAAAATTTGAGTTTTCCCCGGACAAACTGTTTCCGGACAAAAATCTGTCGCTTGCCATGGGGGCTTGCGTCTGCAATGGGTTTAAATCGATCACGTCCGAATCGTGGAGCGGCAGCGGAATCAACGAGGCTCTTGCTCCGTTCGGCTATGATATCCACACGCCGTTAAACAAGATGAGCGACAAAGCCTTGCACATGCTGTACTACGGAAACGGCGAGAAGATAAAGTATTCTTACCGAGGCTACGCCCTGAATTTTGCCGGTATCATTTCGGATATCAAGCGGCGTTACGAAATGTGCGAGAATTCGCCGGATCAGCGCGAATACTACGAACAGTTCATGGAAACCGTCGAATGCCCCTCCTGTCACGGAAAACGATTGAAAAAAGAAACGCTTGCGGTCACGGTGGGCGGACTCAACATTGCCGATGTCTGCGAACTTGCCGTAAAAAACTCGCTTGATTTCTTCAACAATCTGACGCTCGACCACCAAAACGCCGTCATTGCCAAAGACATTTTAAAGGAGATCCGCGAACGGTTGGGCTTTCTTTGCAGTGTGGGGTTGGAATATCTGACGCTTGCCAGACGCGCCGGAACGCTTTCGGGCGGTGAAAGCCAGCGCATCCGGCTTGCCACGCAGATCGGTTCTTCACTCATGGGCGTGCTGTATATTTTGGATGAACCGAGTATCGGGCTGCATCAGCGCGACAACACAAAGTTGATCGGGACGTTAAAAAAGCTGCGTGACTTGGGAAACACTTTAATTGTGGTTGAGCACGACGAAGAGACCATGCTTTCTTCGGATTATATCGTCGATATCGGTCCGGGCGCCGGCATTCACGGCGGGAACGTGGTTGCCTGCGGCACACCGGAGGAGATCATGAAAAAAAAAGGAACAGCGACCGGAGACTTTCTTTCGGGCCGGCGGCGTATCGCCGTTCCCGAAACCAGACGCGACTGCGGCGGCCGGTATTTGGAGATCTACGGTGCGGCGGAGCACAACTTGAAGCACATTGACGTCAAGATTCCGCTCGGCGTTTTCACCTGCATTACCGGCGTGTCCGGTTCGGGAAAGAGTTCGCTGATAAACGGCATCGTTCTTCCGGCATTAGCGCATGAATTAAACGGTTCATACGCGTTACCGGGAAAATATGACCGTTTGGAGGGGATCCGTTGGCTTGACAAGGTCATAAGCATCGACCAATCGCCTATCGGGCGCACGCCGCGTTCTAATCCAGCCACCTATACCGGTTTGTTTACCGATATCCGTGCGCTGTTTGCCTCCACTCAGGACGCGCAGATCCGCGGATTCAAACAGGATCGTTTTTCGTTCAACCTCAAAGGCGGCCGCTGTGAAGCCTGCCAGGGAGACGGAACGTTGAAGATCGAAATGCATTTTTTACCGGACGTATATGTTACCTGCGATACCTGTCACGGCAAGCGGTATAACCGGGAAACGCTGGAGGTCAAATACAAGGGCAAAAACATTTCGGATGTATTGGAAATGACGGTAGACGAGGGATGCGAATTCTTTGCCAATCTGCCCAAGCTGTACCGCCGTTTGAAAACATTGCAGGATGTGGGACTCGGCTATATCAAGATCGGTCAGTCCTCCACTACCCTTTCGGGCGGTGAAGCACAGCGTGTGAAACTTGCCGCCGAGCTTTCCAAAATCGGCACGGGCAAGACCATGTATATTCTCGACGAGCCGACTACGGGACTTCACACGGCCGACGTGGAAAAGCTTATTGAAGTGCTGATGCGTCTTGTGGATGCCGGGAACAGTGTGGTCGTCATTGAACACAACCTCGATATGATAAAGACAGCCGATTATATCATTGACCTCGGTCCGGAGGGCGGCGACGGCGGCGGAACGGTGGTCGCGACCGGAACGCCGGAGGAAGTGGCTGAATGTGAAACATCGTACACCGGGCAGTATTTGAAGAAAATGCTGTCAGGCGAATTCTATACCGAAGCACTTGAAAAGAATAACAAGGACGCACAGCCGAAAAAATCGGAAGAACCGAAGAAAACGGTCAAAAAGGAATCGGCTAAAGCAAAAAAAAGTGCCAAAGAAAAAAAGAAAGCTGATAAAGCAGAGAAATGAAAAAAGGAACCGGCGGTGCAAGATAATTTCTTGCACCGCCGGTCTTTTTGCCGATATTACTTTGTCTTTTCGTTTACCGCAATCCATATCTCGCACTGATAATCCGGATCCTTGGTATCTGCCGACGCATAGACCTCAAATTCGACCTTTTCGGCATATTCGTATTGGGAGCTTTGCGGAAAGAATTCCGTAACGATCCTGTGATAAGTCTCGATAAACGCGTCCGGCATTTTGCCTTTACTGGTAAAGACCGCATAGGTGCTTGCCGGAATGGTGATAACCTCAAAGCCGTCGTCAAGCTTTCTTCCGTCGTACTCCACGCCGATGCCGTAAGGAAATTGCTTTGCATCCAGTTCAGCTGAAAAACAGATTCCGAGCAAACCTTTCATGACCGGCTTTTCCGGCATATAAGAAATCAGCTTTTCCATCGTTCCGTCTGCCCCGAATTCCTGCCACATAGCGGTAATATCCGGCGTGGCGCTTGCCGACATCGGCTTGCCGACCTGTTTGCGCTTGCAGACAACCTGAAACGCATCTCTCTTTTCAATTCTGTAATCCATTTTAACTCCTCCTGTTAAGGTTAATTTTACAGACAGGGGCGTAAATGTCTTGACAGGACCGCCATGTTTGGCTTCACTGGGTGAAAGGCCGTGAAAGCGCGTAAAGGCACGGGAAAAGCTTTCGGGCGTATCATATCCGTATTTTAAAGCAATGTCAATGATCTTTGCATTTTTCCCGGACAGTTCTTCCCCTGCAAGAGAAAGCCGCCGCATACGAATATAGTCGCCGAGCGAAAAACCACACAGAATACCGAATATTCTCTGAAAATGAAACGAAGAGGAATAGGCTCTTTTCGCCACTTCTTCATAGTCGATCTCTTCGGTGAGATTGGTTTCCACATAGTCGATTGCTCTTTGTATTCCCTGTATCCAATCCATATGTCCGTTCCCTTTCTGTGCTTACAGTATAGCATAAAGTAAAAGCCGTTTCTTGATTTTCCATGCGCTCGGGTGTCAGGAAACCTTGTTTGCGCGGTATGTAAAATGTGCCAAAAAAAGACCGGGACAGGCCGTTGTTCGGCGCATCCCGGTGTGTAGCTGTATTTACAGCTGTTTTTCGCTTTTGGCGTTATGCAGCAGCATCTTCGCCGTCGGTGTTGTCCGCTTCAACCGTTTCATCTGCGTTATCTGCATTGTCTGCGGCGTCATCAGCCGTATTGGTATCGGCGTCGGCATTGTCAGTGTTTTCATCCGCATTGTCAGCCGTGCCATCGGTCGTATCCGTGTTCGATTCTTCCTCCTTGGCGGCCTGTTCTTCATAGTATTCGGTCAATGTGGTTTCTTTGAGCGTCCAGCTGGATGCGTCATTGAAATCAACCGTACCGTCCTCTTTCGGAACAACGGTGTAAGCCATCGAAACGATGACCTTGTCCGCAACTGCGTCAAGCGGCGACCAATCTTCGATGCTGTTGCCGGTAAGGGTAAGTCTTACAAGCTTGTCGGCGTCAAGACCAGAGAAACCAGCGACTTCCGTCAGGCCGCAGCTCGAAAACGAACCGTTTTCGATACCGGTCATGCCGGAAAAAACAGCAGAATCAGTCACGGTAATACCGCTGACTTCGATGTTGCGCACACCGGTGAAGTATTTCAATTCATCCAGTTTGGGAGCCGTTTCGCCCTTATAGGTGTAAGCCGCAGCTTTGATCAGCTTGGAAAAATCGTAAGAGGAGACATCCTCGCCTGCGTCCTGTTTTTCCTTGTATTCTGCATAAGTATCGACAAATTCATCGCCGCCGGTGATGACCTGTACCGTTTCGCTTCCGTCATAGGAAACGCCGAGATATTTAACGGCCGCAAGATCGCTTTCTTTTAAGAAAGCAGGCGCTTTGCCGAGATCCTTCGCAATGGCTGCGGCAAATTTCTGATCTTCAAACAGCGAAGAACGGGAGGTCAGTTCGCCATAAACGATATACACGATCGCGGCAAGAACGACCAGAATTGCAACAAGCAGAACAATAAACGTGTTCTTCTGCTTTTTTTGTGAAGTGGATAACTGTGCCATAATGTCCTCCAAAATATGAAAATAATCGATGTTTGCGGTGATTCCGCAAAACTACATGTTGTATTATAGCACTCTTTTTACAAAAAAGCAACAGTTTTTTGCAGGATTTTGTGCGTTTTCATCGTTATTTTTGAGATTTCCGGAAAAATCCGTTTCCGAAAGCAGAAAAAGTGCCGCAACTGCCCCTGTCACAGAGATACGGAAACCGTTTATAACCGTTTCAACAGTTCCTCGCACGCACGCTCACAATAGCTTTCGTACAGGCCGCAGTCGCGCAGATAAAACAAAACCGTGTAGCGGTCGCGTAACGTCAGCGCACGTTTCATGCCGGAAAGCATCGTTTCGCGGTCGGTGACGGTCGGCGGCACATGCATGTCCTTGCAGAATTTTTCCACTTTTTCAAAATACGGCATATACCGGCCGGCAAGCTCTTTCAGATGTTCGTCGTTGCTTTCCTCTGACAGCATTTCATAGAGAATCGCCACAAGCCGCGTCGCTTCACAGACTTCCAATCCATGCAAATGAGGCCTATTTCCCTTTTCCACATCATCAAGCTCCCATGCGTGCGCGATGATATGTTCCGAACCGGAGGCCGGACGGGAATTTCCGGTATAGGCCATGCCTAATCCCGTAATTAAAAAGCCTCTCATGATCTTTTCGATGCTGTCGGGGTTCCGGTTTTCCAAGTCATATCCGTTTTCAAGGCAAGCGTCGGTGGCGGCAAGCACATCCGAAGCAATCTTATCGCAGAAGTATTCGCCGGTGTAATCACGCGCTAACTCCCAGTCGAGAAGTCCCGTATATTTGCCGAACATATCGCCAATGCCGGCAAACAGCATGTCGCGCGGCGCGTCTTTTATAATATCAAGGTCGGCAATCAGGTATTTGGGCGTGGTTGCCTGAACGGTAGACTTTGTTCCGTCATGTAAGATCGGCGAGCCAGCGGAAACATACCCATCCATGGAAGGCGCTGTCGCACACACGGCATACGGCAGTCCCAAACGATATGAAACGAGCCGGCAACTGTCGTTGATCGTTCCCGATCCGACCGCTAAAACAAGGTCGGGAAGCGGTGAATAGGTGAAAATATCGCTCTTGGCATTTGGGTCGTGCGCATAAAGAAGTATTTTGCCCAAAGTTTCCGCATTGGGCAAAACGGGATCGCCGTCAATGACATAAAAATGCGAAAGCTTTCCGGCTTGCCGCAAAATCTCACACACACGTTTACCGCACACCGCATAGGTGTTTGTATCGGCCACTACATAGATACGGCGGTAATCCTGCAAAACCTCTGGCAGTTTTTCCAAAGCCCTGCGGGAAATTTCCGCTTTTTCAAACGGCGCTCTGTGAACGCCGCGTTCACAGGTACAGGCAAATTCGATCATGCTGTTCTCTCCCCTTTGTTTTTTCTGTCAACAGTATAACACCGCCTAACGCCGATTTCAAGCATTTTCACACTTTTTTACAAAAAAGCGTGCTTTTTCGAGTATTGACATCCCGGCGCGGAAATGCTATAATCAAACTATCCTTATTATAAGGATACGAACGGTATTCCCGTTCGGAAAGGACAGAAAAACATGAATTCTACGTCTGTAAAAAATCTCACCCCGGAAGAAGCAGAAAAAGAAATCCGGTCATTAAGCGAGCAGATCCTGTACCACCGTGAAAAATACTATCTGAACGACGCACCGGAAATTTCCGACGCTGATTTCGATAAACTTCTTGTGCGCTTAAACGAACTGGAAAACGCTTTTCCGGCTCTTCGCAAGCCGGACTCTCCGTCGCTTCGCGTCGGCGGTTATGTCGCGGAAAAATTTGAAAAAGTCACGCATGTCGTTCCCTTAAAAAGCTTAAACGACGTTTTTTCATTTGAAGAACTTGACGCTTACCTGCAAAAGACCAATGAAACACTCGGAACGCAGGCACCCTATGTCGTGGAGTACAAGATCGACGGTCTGTCGGTGGCGCTTGAATACCGTGACGGCGTTTTTGTGCGCGGAGCCACACGCGGCGACGGTACGGTCGGCGAGGATATCACGCACAACCTGCGCACCGTGCACGGCATACCTCTGACGCTTGCCGAAAAGATTCCGTATCTTTGCGTGCGCGGCGAGGTTTATATGCCCAAAAGCGCCTTTGCCGCCTTAAACCGCAAGCGCGACGAGAACGGCGAGCCGCCGTTTGCCAATCCGCGCAATGCGGCGGCAGGTTCCGTCAGACAGCTTGACAGCCGCATTGCCGCGTCACGGGGACTCTCCATCTTCGTCTTTAACATTCAATCTTCCGAGGGCGCTCCGGCGCTTTCGTCACATGCCGAAAGCCTGGACTATTTAATAAAGCAGGGCTTTTCGGTTTCGCCGTCATACCGGAGATTTACCGATTTCAAAGACATTCACGACGAAATTTCCCGTTTTGGGAACGAGCGTCCGTCGCTCTCCTTTGATATCGACGGCGCCGTCGTCAAGCTTGACTGCTTTGCAGACCGCGAAAAGGTCGGCGAACTGCCGCACGCGCCCAAATGGGCGGCGGCGTTCAAATATCCGCCGGACGAGAAAAAAACCAAGCTTATCGGTATAGAAGTTGCGGTCGGACGGACGGGCGTACTCACACCGTTTGCCGTGTTGGAACCGGTAAATCTTGCCGGAAGCACCGTCAGCCGCGCGACTTTGCACAATGCCGATTATATTGCCGGAAAAGATATCCGTGCCGGAGATTATGTATATGTACACAAGGCCGGCGACATCATCCCCGAAGTCGAAAAAGTTTCGTTTGACGACCGCACAGAGGCTTGTGTTCCGTTTGTCATGCCGAAGGTATGTCCGAGCTGCGGCGAAGCGGTTGTCCGCGAAGAAGGCGAAGCGGCTTATCGTTGCGTCAATGCGGAATGTCCGGCACAGTTAGCGCGTTCGCTGGAACATTTCGTTTCGCGCGACGCGATGGATATTGACGGCTGCGGCGAAGCGCAGATTGCCCAGTTTATTGAGCAAGGCTTGGTTCACAGCGCGGCAGATCTGTATGCCTTGACCGAAGAACAGTTGATAACCTTAGACCGTATGGGCAAAAAGTCGGCGGAAAATCTGTTAGCCGGGATCGAGGCGTCCAAAACGCGAGGATTTGCCAGATTATTATATGCGCTCGGCATCCGTCATGTCGGGAAACAGACAGCGGCCGCCCTTGCCGATCGGTTTGAAACGCTGGACGCGTTACTTTCCGCGTCGGGCGACGCGGAAACGCTGACGGAAATTCCGGATGTCGGCGGTGTGATTGCCGAAAGTATCCGCGATTATTTCAGCCGTCCCGGCTCGGTGCATTTATGTAACCGGCTGAAAGAAGCCGGCGTTGACACGACGGTCAAGAGAACCATAAGCGGCGACAGCCTGTCCGGGCTTACGTTTGTTATTACCGGCACGCTTGCCGGAATGAAACGCGATGAAGCGGCCGCGCTCATCGCAGCCAACGGTGGCAAGGTCTCCTCATCGGTTTCCGCCAAAACAAGCTATCTCTTATGCGGCAGTGACGCCGGCAGCAAACTTGCCAAAGCGGAAAAACTCGGTGTGCCGGTCATCGGCGAGGAAGAACTCCGGGCGCTGATTGCAAAAACGTCCGAATAAGCCGAAATAGAGACGAAAACAAACATTTTCTTTTATGTGTTTACAAAAAAAGAGATAGTTTGAAATTGATTTGTAACCCAAAAATTTTACGGTTCTATTATAATATACTTTGATTGCGAGAGTATAATTTACGCAGTTTGTGAATGATTTAACAAAGCGACATTCCGACGGCGTTTCAGAAAGGATAAGAGTATTATGAACAAGACATTTAAAAGAATCGGTGTACTGACTTCGGGCGGCGACGCGCCCGGCATGAATGCCGCCATCCGTGCGGTGGTCAGAAGCGCCTCCTATAAAGGCATTGAAGTCATGGGTATTTATTGCGGTTACAAGGGACTTCTTGAAAACGACATGAAGCTTTTAACGCCGCGCGATGTTTCCAATATCATCAACCACGGCGGCACAATGTTATATTCGGATCGCTGCGACAAATTCAAGACTCCCGAAGGAATTGCCCTTGCTGTTGAAAACTGCCGCAAGAACGGCATTGACGGTATTGTCACCATCGGCGGCGACGGCACGTTCCGCGGTGCGACCGATCTGTCCCGTGCGGGTATTCCGTGCATCGGCATTCCTGGCACGATTGATGACGATATTTCAGCAACGGAATACACCATCGGTTATGATACAGCCAAGAACACGGTTATCGAAATGGTAGACCGTCTGCGCGACACCTGCGAAAGCCATGCAAGATGCAATGTTGTTGAGGTTATGGGACGCAACGCCGGTTATATCGCGCTTGACTGCGGTATTGCAGTCGGTGCGGTCGGTATTGCTATCCGTGAAATTCCGTTTGACAGAGCTGATTTGATTAACCGTATAAGCACGCTTTCCAAAGAAGGCAAGAGAAACTTTATCGTCATCGCGTCCGAAGGGCTTGGTGCGACACACACGGAGGAGCTTGCCACGGAAATTCAAGCGTCTACCGGTATTGAAACGCGTTTTGCCCGCCTTGCGCATGTACAGCGCGGCGGTTCGCCGACCTGCATAGATCGCGTTGTTGCGACCATGATGGGCGACAGAGCGGTAGATTTACTGCTTGACGGCAAATACAATCTTGTTGTCTGCTACAATCAGGCAAAGATCTGTGAAGTGGAAATGGAATATGCTTTTGAGCTTGACCGCATTGTCAAGGGCAAGGCAACCGAAGAAGAAATTGCGGCATTAGAACCGTCGGTACGTGAAAAGATGCTTGCCGAAGCCAAAGAGCTTCATGACGGCATGCAGAAGATGTACGATGTTGCCAAGATCATGGCGCGCTAAGCTGCAAGGGCTATTCGCCCTTAGACCTTGTTCGTTTTTCTTAAAAGAAAAGTGAACAAAAGAATTTACATTTTTGCCGCCCGACGGTTTGCCGTCGGACGGCTTTTGCTTTTCACGAAAAGCAAGGAAAGAGAACGTTTTTACGTTCTTTTTCCTTTTAGCAAAAAGAGCCAAAAGGGCGTTTTTTCTGTTACTTTTCGCCTCTGCGAAAAGTAACCAAAAGCAGACCAAGGGCCTCGGCCCTCTGGACTCCCAGAGTACGGTTCAAAATTCCGAGCGGTGGATTTTTGATTAAATTACAAGCTTTGTACCTATCAAGAAATTTTAGCAAAAATCGTAGTCTTGTGCCATACAGCTCGGAGTATTTTGAACCGGTGCGAAACGCATGCTTTACTGCGTAAGGATTTGTCGGTGCTTTTGAAAAGGCATGCTCCGATTTGGGGGGACAGCAGGTTATGTGTGTCATGAAATGGGAGAGTTTGGCGGGAGGTTGTTTTTGAGAGAACAGAAAATTGTTGTTTGGGAAAGCGGAAAGTTTGGGATGAAAATGCAAAAATTCCGGTTTTCTGCATATATGTAAACCACAGATTTACATCAAACTTTCCAATCACGTACATCAATTTCCCTTTTCCAACGCAACAAAGATAACGTGCACTTTCCCTTTTAATCGTTCGCTTGCGGCGGCAAGCACGCACTACAACTTCAAATTTCTACAAAACATGATTCTGCGTTTTATCAAAAGTTGCCCTTTTGCACCGGTTCAAAGCCTAAAAAACGTTTTAGACACGCACTGTTTCAAGTTCTATAAAAGGCACGCCTGTGCAGAGCTTTGAACCGCTCCCCGGGAGTCCAGAGGGTCGAGGCCCTCGGTCTGCTTTTGGTTACTTTTCGCAGAGGCGGAAAGTAACAGAAAAACGTCCTTGGGGTTCTTTTTACAAAAGTAAAAAGAACCCAAAAAACTCTCTTTTCATTGCTTTTCTTGAAAAGCACAGTACGCCCGATGGTAAAACCATCGGGCGTACAAATTTAAATTCTTTTCCCCCGCTTTTCTTAAAAGAAAAGCGGGCAAGGTTTTGGAGCAAGTCCCCCTTGCTATTTATTCCAGATTTTGCTCACAGCACTGTATGAGATACTTCCCGACCTCAGCCATAAAGCGAGACGCTGTCCCATATAACTCCTTCGGCAACGGCGCAAGGAAATTCCCTGCCTCATAGGTAAAATCGCCTACATAGTCAATATCACGCAACGCATCGGTGATTCTGTCCCAATAGCCCATGCCGCCGTAGTACGGAAGCGTGTGCAGGTCGCTCTTTCCGTCCGTGTCGTGGACATGTAACGCGCCTAATCTGTCATGCCCCAAGGCACGGATAAATTCTTCCGGTTTCTCATGAACAAGCATGGTGTGTCCCAAGTCAAGGCAAGCGGTAAAACAGCGATTGTCGCCAAGCGCGTCCATATACCGGATAAACTCCTCCGGCGTTGAACAGGTCGAATGCCCGATACAGCTATCGCACCGGCCGATCAGCCTCTTGTCCTGCCACATATTTTCCACAGCCACACGAATACCGTATTCTTCGCAATACGGCTTCAACCGGTTGTAGAATTCAATATTCATTTCAAACAGCTTTTCCGGCACTCCGTCATTCGCATATACAAGATGCTGCACCGGGTGTACCACAATATTCTTCACTCCGAGCAGCGATGCGTTTTTCATCGACCGGACAATATCCCCGAAAATCTCTTCGTCTCTCTCCGGTTTTCCGACACTCGACGGAAACGGCGCATGCGCCTGATTGAACACAAGCCCCTTATCTTCGGCTTTTTTCCGGAGTTCAGTAAAAAAGTGTCCGTCTAAATCTTTCGCATAATAGCGGACATTGAAAAAACCGAAATCCAATGCCGTAAAACCTGCTTCCGCCAACATATCCACGGTTTCTTCCGGCGAAAACTGGTGTAAATAGATAGCAATTGAAGTTGAAAGCAACATTTATTCTCAACCCTTTCTTTTTTCTTTTATTATAACGGCTCTCATAGCGTTTGTCAATACGCGAAAATTTTTCGTTCGCACACTACTTGACTTTCGCTTGCGGCATTGTTACAATAAACAAAAAGAATTCATTCCCAAAATCCGAAAAAAGGAAGTGTTCTCTGTGTATACCTACATTCAAGCCGGGACAATGAAAGGCGCAACCGACGCCGAACAGATCCAAAACGCCATAACCGAAGCGAAAAATAACGGCACAAACCGTATCGTTATTTCCCGTCATAACGACCGCACCGGCGCGGACATCTGGAACATCGACCGCACGGTTTTTCTGCCGGACGATATTGAACTTCTTATCGACAACGCGCATCTGCGCCTTGCCGACGGCGTCTTTTGCAACATGTTTGCCAACGAAAACCTTACAAAGGAAATTTCGCGCACATCAGCAGGCGAACAGAAAAATATCACGATCCGCGGAATCGGAAACGCGCTATTGGACGGCGGCGTCTACAACGGACTTTCCGAACGGAACAGCGAAAAGGACGGCAGAACGCACATTTCGGTCAATACCATGCTCCTTTTTTTCAACGTGTCGGGACTTCGCATCGAAAACCTTGCCGTAATCAATCAGCGTTGGTGGGGTATGACCAACATTTTTGTCCATGACGCGGTTTTCCGCAATATTCGCTTTGAAGCGGATATCTCGCGCATAGACTCTGACGGGATTCATCATCCGGATGAGATCCCGAAAACCTATGACGAAATCTACGTTAAAAACGCGGACGGTCTGGATCTTCGTGTCGGCTGTCATGATATCCTTGTCGAAAACATCACCGGTTTTACCGAGGACGATACCGTTGCCCTCACCGCGCTCGGCGGCTTTGAACGCAAGCTTGGTTATATTATTGAGGGAGAAAGCACAGACATTCACGATGTGAAGATCCGAAATATTGCGTCAGACAGCTATTTCTGTGCCGTCGTGCGGCTTCTCAACGACGAGGGCAACAAATTATACAACATTGATATTGACGGCGTTACACACGTGTATTCCGGCAAACACCCGGCAAGACCGGATTTTGTCGTGCGTATCGGGGATATGAACTACGCCAAGAAGCACAGCACGCTCGGCGATACGCACCATATTTCCGTGAAAAATGTCTATTCGCACGGAAAATTTGCCGTCGGTCTGTTCAAAGGATTGGTCGACTCAGAGATTGACAATATCGTTGTGGCCGACGGCGGCTTGTACGGTTTCGGCAGTCACGAGGGCGGAAACGCGGTAATCAAAAATGTACGCTTTGGAAAATTCATCACGCTGTCAGAGGGCGCAAAAGCCATTCATGAAGGCAGCTTTGCCCAAGAGTGATTCTTCAATCCTATAAAATCCTATAATACAAGGAGAATTCTTATGCAGAACGTACTTGATTTCGGTGCCAAGGGCGACGGAAAAACGCTTGACACAGCAGCCATCCAAGCCGCTATCGACGCCGGCGGCGAGGTCTACTTCCCGAAAGGCATTTACATCTCCGGCACACTGTACTTAAAAAGCGGCGGCGGACTGAATCTTGCCGCCGGTGCGGTTCTTCGCGCATCGCATGACCGTGCCGACTACAACGCCGACGATTTCTGCGAACAGAATGTGGCGTTTTCGCAAGAAACCGTCACCGGCGCACACTTGATTGTGGCGGTAGAACAAGAAAACATCTTCATCAAAGGGGAAGGTGTTATCGACGGCGATTCGCATTATTGGATGAACGAAAGCCGCATGGTGCCGGGCGAAGACGCCTTTGCGCCGCACCCGGACCGCATCGCGCAGATGATTTTCCTCTGCGAATGCAAAAACGTGAAGATCACCGATATTTCGCTCCGCTATGCGCCGTATTGGCATTTATTCTTACACGGCTGCGAAGATGTGCAGATTCGCGGCGTCAACATCAAGGGCGAGCCGCGGCAATTCACCAACGATGGTATCGATATCGACTGCTGCAAGCGTGTGACGGTAAGCGGCTGTATCATCGATGTGGGTGACGACGCGCTGACGCTCCGAGCTAATGAAAAACGGTTAAAGGAAAAGCGTCCGTGCGAGGATGTGACGGTCACCGGCTGTGTGCTTTGCTCACGCCTTGATTATGCTATCCGCATAGGCGTCGGAGCAGGAAAGATACGCAACTGCCTGTTTTCCGACATTCGTATTCACGATTCCCACTGCGGCGTCGGTTTCACCGCCTACTTTGCTCTTTTCCGCTCGGGTATGGCGGCCACCATTGAAAACATTCGCTTTTCAAATATGCTTATCGACGCCGGTCGTCCGCTCGATATCCGCAACGCTTCGTCGGATGACGCGCCGCCGGCCTCAAACTATGCCTACATCAAAAATATCGCCTTTAACAGTATCCGGACTTTTGGCAAGCGCAACAACACCATTTCGGGTTTTGTGAACAGCGAGCTTTCACACCTCACCTTTACCGACTGCGATTTTGTCTGTGGCGGCCGAGGAAAGGTCACCGAAGACCGGGACGAGAACGGACATTGGGACAACCGAACCTCTGACAGTCTGTTTGTCATCCGCAAAGCCAAGGACGTTCGTTTCCGTAACTGTGATTTCTCTTTCACGTCGGAAAGCGAAAGCTATGATTATGACGCCTCGACGGATGACTGCGAAAACATTCAGTTTTATAACTGTCTGCATTCCAAGGGAGTCAAAGATATCTGAATTTAAATTGGTGCGCCCGATGGTTTTGCCATCGGGCGCACTTTGCTTTTCCCGAAAAGCCCGGAAAGAGTGCTTTTCGTTTCGTGAAAAACCAGAAAAGAGGCTCTTAGGGAAATTTTTCTTTTTCAGAAAATTTCCCTAAGGGACAATATACGTTCTTTTTGCGTTTAGCAAAAAGAACCAAAAAGGCGTTTTTCTGTTACTTTTCGCCTCTGCGAAAAGTAACCAAAAGCAGACCGAGGGCTGC
>ERZ857757.696-NODE-696-length-32402-cov-3.582372_pt1 | contig 32402 bp, 29 predicted proteins | sample MGYA00519764_ERZ857757 | MGnify/ENA primary metagenome ERZ857757 (study PRJEB31778, sample SAMEA3449359) | human gut metagenome | biome: human gut; feature: human-associated habitat; material: faeces | place: United Kingdom | collected 2010/2012 ...
CTCCCAACCGCGGGCCGTGACAAACTGCGGTCCGTCCACATCGTTCTGGATGCGGGCGTCCACGGCCTCGTCGGTCACTTTTTCCACGTTCTTTTCAACGGCTACGCCCTTGTATTCGCCCAGCGTCACGTCGGGCTTTACGAATACCTCCAGGGTATACTTCAGCTCCTGGCCCGCGCCGATCTGCTGCACATCTACCTGGGGACGATCCACAACCTGAAGGTTTTCAGCCTTGATGGCCTCTTCGTAGGCGGGCTGGGCGACAAGCTCGAAGGCGTCGTCATAGAACACCCCTTCGCCGTACATATTCTCAATCAGCTTGCGGGGGGCCTTGCCCTTGCGGAAGCCGGGAACGTTGATCTTGCTGCGATCCTTCAGATAGGCCTTTTCGACGGCCGCGTCAAAGGACTCAGCGCTCTCCACAAACGAGAGCTTCACTTTATTGCTCGCGATTTTTTCGACGGTATAAGACATGTAGAACCCTCCTGCGCAAATTTGCGGATCAATCCGTGCGCGGCGCGATAAGCATTCGCACACAGTGTATCATTATAACACCCATAGCGCAGATTTGCAAGCGTTTTGCCCGGAAAACGCGCTGCTTTCGCCCGGCCTGCCTGCGAAAGCGCGAAGGATGTTTTTTCTTGACAGATTCCGCCGCCCTGCGGTATTCTATAGGTAGAAATCGGAGGTGACAAGCCCCATGGTGTTCATCGGCATTTGCGGCGCGAGCGGCTCGGGCAAAACCACCCTGGCAAAGGAGCTTTGCCGGGCGATTGGCGCCAGCAGCGCGCTGCTGAATCAGGACGCATATTATCTGGATCATCCCGAATTAACGTTTGAAGAACGAACCAAGCTCAATTACGATGAGCCGTTTATCTTTGATCACGACTTGCTGTATCAGGATGCGCGCATGCTCATGGCCGGGCAAAGCGTTACCCGCAAGGCATATGATTTTACCCAGCACCGCCGCACCGAAAGCAGCGAGATCATCAAGCCTGCCGACGTGCTGATTGTGGAGGGCATTCACGCCTTCTTTGACGAGCGGCTGACCAAGATGATGTTCCTCAAGCTCTATATCAATGTAGAGCCGGATATCTGCCTGCTGCGCCGCATCAAGCGCGATATCCGCGACCGCGGCCGCCAGATTGAAAACATCGGTGAGCAGTACCTGACCACCGTAAAGCCCATGTATGAAAAGTACATCCGCAACTATGTAAACGACGCGGACGTGATCGTCACTCGCGGCGGCAAAAATGCCCGCATTGTGGAGATATTGGCGGGCTATCTGCGGGATGAGTTGAATAAAAAGGCATAAGCCGTTGCAATATGCAAACCGCCGGACTGGGGCTTGAGGGCTCCTATCCGGCGGTTTGCTTTGTCTGGTTTAATATTTCGCAAGCGCGTCCGCGTCGGTAAACAGCTCGTCCGACAGCAGATATTCGCCCAGCGTGTAGGAGAAGCGGATCAGATCGCCCTGAATGCGCATGGGGAAGGGCGAAGTGAGATTCTGCGTTTCAAAGGAGAAATCGTGCGCGTAGTGGATTTCGCGCAGCGCGGCCACCAGCGCGGGCCAGTCGATGGTGCCCATGAAGGGGGCGATATGCTCGTCGCGGTCGCCGGCATGGTTATCGTTGATATGCGTGGCGCGCAGGCGGCTGCCAAGGCGGCGCACGCAATCGGCAGGACTGTAGCCGCTGGTGTGAGCGTGGCCCGTATCCAGGCACGCGCCTACATCCGGGGCGTTGATCGCATCGATCAGCTCAATCAGGTTATCGATGTTGGAAAACGGCGAGGGACCCTTGCCCAGTGTGTTCATGTTTTCAATGGCCATGCCCACATGATGTGCGTGGAAGAATTCATGCCAGCGGCGGAAGTAGGCAAGGTTGGCGCGCTTGCTCTCATCCAGCAGCAGCCGGTCGCCGTCCATCACCGTGAAGGGATGCACCACCAGGTATTCCACGCCCAATATTTCGGCCGCTAGCACGCTGCGGCGCATCATTTCCTCGCCGAAATCGCCGCCGGGCACTTCGCCGGGGGCAACCGGCCCGCCGATGCTGAAAAACGCATGACCCTGCAGAAAGCGCACGCCGATATCATCGGCCAGCTTGCGCCAGGCATGCGCCTGCTCCTCCCAGTTGTCCTCGGTCATGGGGGCAAAGCGCTTGCCCGCGCGGCTCATGCCGCACAGGTTTACGTCCAGATAGCGATAGCCCGCCGCCGCGCACGTGCTGACCGCGTGCTCAAAGGATACCATGTAGGGCTTGCCGTGATCAAAATTCATGATGTTGGTAGAAGTGGAAAGCCGCATATTTAACCCCTCCTTTTAGGCGTATACGCGCACTTCAAAGATGCGCGCTTCGCTTATGCCGTTGGTGGCGCGCACCGTTACGCGCACCGTATCGCATTCCTCGCCCTCAAACTGCACATGGCACAGGCGCTGATAATTATCGCGCAGATGCTTACAGGCAACCACCTTGCCATCGCGCAGCAGCGCTACATCATAATCACGCGCCAGCTCCACCGGCACGCCTACCTGCTGCTGACGGATGCGGCGGGAGGACAGGGAAATTTTCTTTTCCAGGTTGAAGTTGGAATCAAACACCAGCTGCACGGTGCGCACGGGGGCGGGCGCGGCCAGCGACAGCTGCAGCCATTCGCCCTGCGTGCTCAGCCCATCCGAATGCCAGGCGTTGGTGCAGCCGTTGATATCGCGGGTGACGCCGGTGAGCACATTGGCGGCGGGATAATTCTCCTGCGCGCTGGAGGCCGTTACGGCGGCGGTCTGCGCCAGATCGGCCTTGTCCGTGTTGGCAAAGCCGGGAATATAGCAGTCGTCGCGGATCAAGGTCTGCTGCAATTCAGCGATATCGATTGCGCGGATATCGCAGCCCTTCTGGATGGCCTGCGCGGCCGCCGTGCCGATAGCCTGGCCGCCAATGGCGCAGGTGCCCATTACGCGGCTGGTAGCCATGGCCAGCTTGGAGGCGCTCAGCGCGCGGCCGCCGATATACAGGTTTTTGAAGCCCTTGGCCAGGTAGGAGCGGTAGGGGATGGTGTACGCGCCGTCAAATTCGTATACAAACGACGGAATCTTATCAAAGGCGTACAGGCCGCCGGGAACGTGGTTATCCACATGCCAGCCGCCGTAGGCTACAGCGTCGTCAAAGATGCGGTTGCCCAGCACGTCGTTTTCGTTGAGCATGTAGTCGCCCTCCAGACGGCGGCTTTCGCGCACGCCGGGCAGCATGCCTACCCATACCAGCTCGTAGTTTTCCGCGCCGTGGTTGCCGCCGTTCTTGATGTGATCCCACACGCCGTATACCGCGCGCACCAGCTGATCACGGATGTCCTCGTACTCGCTGATGATATCGGCGCTTTCGCCGCCGATTTCGATCCACCAGTATCCGTAATCCTGGCAGTAGCCGTCAAAGAGCATCCAGATTTCGTTTTCGCTGGCCTTGGCCAGCACTTCCTTGGGCACATCCGCGCTGTGCTTGCGATAGCGCAGCTGCTCCTCGGTAAAGTGCATGGCGTCCACGGGCGGGATGAACTTGACGGGATGGCCCACATTGGCGGCCTTGAACAGCAGGGTGTTGCCCATGCGATCCTGGTTGGGCTGCTCGGGAGCGTGCGGCTCGTTAAACTCCGCCTTGCCCTCGCTGCCTGTGCGGCTCTTTACGCCCACAAAAGCGCCCAGGGTGCCGTTGCCCGTGCAGTCGGCAAAGATTTTGCCATGAATCAGCAGCCGCTTTTCGGTGCTCATCTGATAGCACTCGATGCAGGTGATTTCGCCGTCCTGACAGGTGGCGGCATGCATGGTGGTGTTGAGCAGCAGCGTCAGGTTCTTTTCGTTCTTGGCGGCCTGGAACAGCACCGCGTCCCAGATGGAAAAATTATAGCTGTCGTTCACGCGCTTGTTGCTCAGCATCAGCTCGTGCACGATGCCGCCCTCGCTCAGCTCGGGCTTTTTCATGTTGGCGGTTGCGCCGCAGATGTGCATGCGGATTTCGCTGCTGGCGTTGCCGCCCAGCACCGGGCGATCCTGCACCAGCGCGGTCTTCGCGCCGTGGCGCGCGCTGGCGATGGCCGCGCACAGACCCGTCATACCGCCGCCGACGATCACCACGTCAAAATGCAGCGTTTCTTCCTTAAATCCGATCATACGATCCTCCGTCGATTTTCGATTGTTCGATCACCATGTCTGATCGAACGGCGAAAACAGCGCGCCGTAATCCATAAACCGGCAGGCATTTTTCGCGTAATACGCAGTTCTCTGCTATTTTACCAGCTTTCGGGACGAATGGCAAGATGGAATATGTACGATCATATAAAGAAAACGCACATTCTCCGATCAATCGAAGAATGCGCGTCGGTACGTTTGAAGGGCTTACTCAGCCACGGGCTCCTGGATGGAGAAGGTGATGTCCTCCACGCGCGCCAGCTCGCACGCGCCCTCGATGTTCTGGTACACATACACCAGCGCGTAGGTGGGCTGCGCATCGGGATAAACCACGGTCAGGCGGCACAGCAGGCAGTAATTCATGCCGGCAACCACCTGGCTGGCCAGCAGGGCGATGGGCTCATAGACGCAGCCGGTCAGCCCCTCGACGGCCTTGCTGAAGGCGTCCAGCACCTCCTGGGGGATATCGGCGGGGGCCCCGGTGTTGACGCTCCAGCCGCTGACACTCGGCGCGGGCGCTTCAGCCAGGGCGGGAACGCAGGAGAGGGCAAACAGCATCAGGGTCAGCATTGCGCAAAGCAGCTTCTTCATCATTAGAATCACGCATCTTTTCTTCTTTTGCAGCGCCTGAGCGCTTACATCCTGTTAGACGGGCGCGCGGATGGCAGGTTCCGCATTTTCTAAAATTTTTAACGCCCTTTTAACGCCCTACGCGCACCTGGTCCACTGCGCGGTTGCGCATTAGCTCCACCGGATGCGGCGCCAGCTCCACGCGGAAATCCTGCCCCGTGCGGCGGATATGCTCCGCCACCACTGCATGGCTGGGCACGCGCATCACATCGGGGTTCATGCGCTTCTGATAGCGAAAGAAATCCGCGCCGTTGGGCAGCACGCCTACGGGCAGGCGCTGGCCGCGCCGCAGGGTAACGCCTACCATGCGCAGCGCGCCGCGGATATAGCCCTTGTTGGGCTGGAGGATCAGCGGCGGGGGCAGCTCCTGATCGATAAAGGGCGGCTCCTGCCCTTCATATGCGCGGAGATACAGTCGCCGCGCCTTGTGCAGATGCGCGCATTGGGCGTAAAACGCCTGATCGTATATGGCGCGCAGGGCGGCGTCCTCCTCCTGTGCGCGCAGACCTTCCAGCGCATAGCACAGCGCATAGGCGCGCAGCGTCAGCGCCTCGCAGGGATCGCCCGCGTGCCCCAGCAGGCTGGCGTATTGGGTGGCGTGCTCGGTCAGGATCAGCGATAGCTCCGCATATAGCGCGCGAGCATGCTCACGGCTTTCGCCCAGCGCGCCGGCAGACAGACGAGCGGCATAGCGCGCCGCGCAGGACAGCAGGAACAGCGACAGCAGGGTTTGTGGGCTTGCCTGCGCGCGTTCGATGGGCGGCTGTACTTCGTCATAGGGGTGACGATGGGCGGCGATACACGGGCGGCCGGGCATCAGCTCGGCCATGCCGCCCAGCTTTTCATCGGCAGATACGCCGTATTCCAGTGACAGCAGATTGGCCGTGCGGTACAGCATATCGCAGGCCTCGGGCAGCAGAAAATCCATGGCTGCGCGGGCGCGAGGATGCGTTTCGCGCTGGGCCGCGGCGGCGGTCAGCTCGGTCAGCATAAAAAGCGCCAGCAGCACGCGCTCACAGGGGCGCTCGCGCGGCAGAAGCGAAAGAAATTGCAGCCGCTGCTGCCATTCCACGCGGCGAATCAGCGCGGTCTCGCGCAGAAAATCCGCGCTTGCGTCCAGCGACGCTTCGGGCATATCCGAAAGCACGGCGGCGGCAAGCATCAGCCGCGCGGTGCGAAGCGGCTGATCCCCGCTCAGCGGTTCGGGCAAAAGCGACTGCCAATCCTTCAGTCCCTGGCTGATGCGCGGCGGAACGACGGTATATGGATTCATAGGCTCCCCTCCCTGATGACGGCAAGCAAGTTGAAAACAAAGCTGGATACTCATCAGGATACGCGCAAACGGGGGGCAATATACCGTAGAAAATGGCCAGACTTTTGCGCAGATAAATGAAAAAGAGGGCGAAAGACCCTCTTGAAAAGATTATGCGTTCTGCGAGCTCTCCCGCTTTTTCAGCCACACCATCAGCACGGCCACATCGGCCGGGGAAACGCCCGGAATGCGCGCGGCCTGGGCCAGCGATACGGGGCGCTGGGCGGACAGCTTCTGCCGGGCTTCCATGCGCAGCCCCGTGATATCCATGTAGGGCGCATCGGCGGGCAGCAGCTTTTCCTCCATGGCACGAGCCTTGAGGATGGCAGCCTGTTCTTTTTGCAGGTAGCCCTCGTATTTCACCTGGATTTCGGCCTGCTGGCGCGCGCCGGGAGCATACTGCGCAGGATCGGGCAGCAGCGCGTCGATGCTGTTTTCGGGATGGCGCAGCAGCGCATCGCGGCGGGTATCGCGCAGATAGGCCAGAATTTCCTCCGTCTGGCGCGCCTTTTCCTCCATACGGCGCATGCGCTCGTCGCTGGCCAGGCCAATGGCGTGCGCGCGGGCCGTCAGGCGCAGATCGGCGTTATCCTGCCGCAGGTACAGCCGATGCTCGGCACGGCTGGTCATCATGCGGTAGGGTTCGTCCGTGCCCTTGGTGGTCAGATCGTCGACCATCACGCCGATATACGCCTGATCGCGGGTCAGCAGCAGCGGCTCGCGCGCCAGCACATAATGGGCGGCGTTGATGCCCGCCAGAATGCCCTGCGCGGCGGCTTCCTCGTAGCCCGAGGTGCCGTTGACCTGGCCGGCCAGGTACAGCCCCGGCACCTGCAGCGCGCCCAGCGAGGGGGATAGGACGGTGGAATCGATGCAGTCGTATTCGATGGCATAGGCCAGGCGGGTCAGGACGCAGTGCTCCAGGCCCGGAATGGTGCGGTACATCGCCCACTGCACATCCTCGGGCAGGCTGGAGGACATGCCCTGCACGTACCATTCCGCGTCGTTATAGCCCTCTGGCTCCAAGAACAGCTGATGGCGCTCCTTGTCGCGGAAGCGGACGATCTTGCTTTCGATGGAGGGGCAATAGCGCGGGCCGAGGGATTGAATCGCGCCGTTGAACATGGGCGCGCGATCCAGGTTTTGCAGGATGATTTCGTGCGTGCGGGGATTGGTGTAGGTTAGGTAGCACATCATGCGGTTTTCTACCGCGTGATCGGTCAAAAAGGAGAAGGGCACGGGCGGCTCGTCACCGGGCTGCGGTTCCATGGCGGAAAAATCGATGGAGCGTGCGTCTACGCGGGCGGGCGTGCCGGTCTTGAAACGGCGCAGGGTGAAGCCCAGATCGGCCAGGCTTTCGCTCAATCCTGTTGCGGGCAGCAGCCCCTGCGGGCCGCCCTCCCACTGCGCCTCACCGATGAAGATTTTACCCTTCAGATATACGCCCGTGCATACCACGGCGGCGCGGCAGGGAATATGATCGCCCGTTTTGGTTATGACTGCGCTGATGCGGCCCCCATGGGTTTCCAGACGGATTACCTCGCCCTGGCGGACGGTCAGATGATCCTGAGCAAAGAGCGCGCGCTTCATGCGCTTCTGGTATTCGCGCTTATCGGCCTGCGCGCGCAGGGAATGCACAGCCGGGCCTTTGCTGCGGTTGAGCATGCGGCTTTGCAGGGTGGTATCGTCGATGGCGCGGCCCATTTCGCCGCCCAGTGCGTCCACCTCGCGCACCAGATGTCCCTTGCCCGTGCCGCCGATGGCGGGATTGCAGGCCATCAGGGCTACCGCATCCAGATTGAGGGTAAACAGCAGCGTTTCGCAGCCCATGCGCGCGCAGGCAAGCGCAGCCTCGCAGCCCGCGTGCCCCGCGCCGATTACAATGATATCATACATGCATTGATCGCCCGTTCTTAAAGTGTATTATTTTTCTGTGTTGCGGTATACCGAGTACCAGCGGAAGGCCTCGCTGTCGGGGTTGATCACCGTCAGGTTGTAGCCCAGCAGATCGAACCAGTAGAAGGTTTTGACGTTGCTGGTGCCCTTCCACATGGTCTCGGTGTTGGGCACGCTGTCGTAGGGAATGCCCAGGATGGAGATGGTTACGCCGCCGTCGGGCGGGGTGACGGAGGTGAGGTTTTCGTCCTTGAGGTATTGGGTATACCAGGCGGTGTGGTAGTTGTTCATGCCGCAGTGGATGGTCAGCGGGTTGTCCAGATAGGGGGCCAACTGCTCGCCCACCTGCTCGGCGGTGAAGCCGAAATCACGCAGCGTGCCGATGTAGATCATCACATGATAGCCGCCGCCCTGACCGGCCAGGTTGATGGAGTCGCCCACCTTCATGCGCTGCGCCCACTGGGCGGAGGCCAGATCCTGCATATCGATGCGGTTGGGCTTGGCGGCGTTTCGGGTTTCGCTGATGGCGGGCAGCTTTTTCATGCCCACCTGGTTGTGCACCCAGCGGGCGAAACCGATGCAGTCAAAACCGCCCAGGTACAGCTTGGATGTGCTGTAATAATGGCTGTCCTGCGAGGCGTAGCGCGGGCGCAGCAGGGACGACTCGTTGGAGCCGGCAAACAGATAGGGACAGCCGTACTTGAAGCGCGCGCTGACGCTGCCGCCGCAGTTTTCGTTGTAGGCCAGCAGCACGGGGTTGCTTTCATCCATCATGGTCAGCGCTACGTTCAAAAAGCGCTGCGCCTCGATGCGCTCCATGTGCTTTTGCAGCTCAGCAAGGGCGGCCTTGGTGCTGTTGGTAGATTTGAGCTTGTCATAGTGCAGATAGCCTTCGTGTTCACCATCGGTCACGCGGGCGTATACGCCATGGAAGGCCGTCACCGTCAGCGGGGCGTTCTTTTTGATATCGGCCAGCTGCAGGGCGTTTTCCAGGGGATATTCATACAGCACGGCCTTTTCGCTGGTCTTGGCCTCAAAGGGCGCTACCGTAAAGTCCTCACCCAGGATGGTCAGTTCGCCTGCTTCCACATACAGCGTTTGCCCTTCAATATCCACCGTCAGGTGGTCGCCGTCATAGCCGTTTACGATGACCGGCGCATAGGGGGTAATCTCATGCAGCGCAGCCGCGCCGTAGCAGGGGGATGCATAGGCGCTGACCGGCTCGTCGGAGAAGGCGACGTAGGGCGTTACCTCGCCGTGCTTGTATTCCATCTGCATGAAATCGCGGATATAGACATAGCCGGATTTGCCGTTATATTCGATATAGGCGTATTCGTCCGTCACGGGTACCACGCGGAAGCGCACGTCCGCGGGCAGAATATCCAGCGTGGTGGTATCGGCCAGGGGCTGGGCGCGCATGCGCACGGGCGTGCCGAAAAAGCCCTCGATGGACTGCGCATCCTCGGCCGTGGGGTCGTTATATTCCACCTGCACGCAGTCCTTCATATGGACATAGCCGGTTTTGCCGTCATAGGAGGTGGCAGCATAACTGTCGTTCACAGGGGTGAGCTTGAGCACCGAACGCGCGGGGATGTTGACAACGTTGGGGGTGTTGGGCCGCGGCTCAGCGCGCATCCAGCGCGCATCGCGAAAATAGCCGTAAAAGCTCTCCGCCGTGTCCTCTGCCAGGGCGGCGGGCAGCAGACCGCACAGCAACGCGGCGACGCATAGAAGCGAAAGCATTTTCCTGATCATTGGCAAGTTCATCCTTCCCTCGCGCATAACATTTGCATACTCACCCATTATACCCAATTGCTTTGCCGCGCGCAACATGAAAGCGGCGCGCGAACATGATTTTACATGTTTTACGGCCATAAAAAAGCGCTTCCCCGAGAAATGGGAAAGCGCTCAGGCATTGTTGGAAGCACAAGTATATGATAACACAAACTGCCCGAGGACGCGGCGCGCCTCCGGGCAGATGCGTCCCCGTTATTGGGGCAGCTTGACGGTAACGCCCTGGGAAAAGTCATCCGGGGCCAGGCAGGGATTGGCGCGCAGCAGGGTGGCCACCGGCAGGTTAAAGCGCACGGAAAGGCTTTCCAGCGTTTCGCCCTCTCCCAGCACCACGCTGGCGGGCAGCGCGCAGGGCAGGTTGACCGGCGGCACGCACACGGTCTGGCCGGTCTTCAGATCGTCCAGATCCAGCGTGGGGTTGGCGGCCTCCAGGGTGTGGAAGCTGCGGTCGTATTCCAATTGCAGGTCGGCCACGGTCTGCCCCTCCTGCACCACGGCTCGGCGGTTTTCAGGGCAGGTGACAAGCTCGGGCTTGCCTGGCTCAATGCCGGGCGCGTCGGGCACAGGGAATTTGTCGGGCAGCGGCGCGGGCTGGTTGCCTGCGTCGGGCATATCGGGCACAGGAAAACTGTCGGGCAGCGGCGCGGGCTGGTTGCCTGCGTCGGGCGCGTCGGGCACAGGGAAACTGTCGGGCAGCGGCGCGGGCTCCTGCGCCTCGCGCTCCGCGCAGGAGGGGATGCACAGCTCGTCGCCCACCATCAGCCGGGCAGGATGGATATCGGGATTGGCGTTCATCAGATCGCGCAGCGGCACGCCCAGGCGGCGGGCGATGAGGTAAAAGCTGTCTCCGCGCTTGACCGTATAGGTATAGGCGCAGGATGTATCGTCGGGGCGCGTGGTGGTATTATCGGACATTGGACGGCACCTCCCATGGATGATTCGCTTTATTCTATGCCGCCCGATGGAAGAATGTGCGCGCGGGCAGAATTTTGCTTTGACCAGGCATTTTTGCATCAGGCGGGATATAAAATAAACCAGATTGCGCGCTCCACTGGCAGTAGAGCGGCTTTTCTACGCATGGGAGAGGGCAAAAAAGACATTTCACAGTGGATTTTGGACGCATAATTTGTTACAATATATGTATTCCACATTACACTGACGGAGGGCGACCGGCCATGGATCGAAAATTTATTCTTACCTGCGGTTCTACCGTAGATCTGCCGTATGATTACTGCCAGCAGCGTGAGATCCCCGTGATCTTTTACACCTACGTGCTGGACGGTGTGGAGCGCGAGGACGATATGGAGCGCAACCCCGGCATGCTGGAAAAGTTCTATCAAGCTATGCGTGAAGGCGCGATTCCCCAAACCTCGCAGATCAATACCGAGCGCTATATTGACTTTTTTACCGAGCAGCTCAAGCACGGCGATGTGCTGCATATCGCTTTCGGCTCGGGCATGTCGGCTTCGGTCAACAACGCTATGAACGCCGCCCGTGAGCTGGATGGCAAGATCGATGGTCACCGCATGATGGTGGTGGATTCGCTGTGCTCCTGCGGCGGCTACGGCCTGCTGGTAGATCTGCGCGATCAGGGCATGGGCATTGAGGAAGCCGCCGACTGGGCGGTGAAGAACTGCGGGCGCATTCATCATCAGTTCTTCTCCACGAATCTGACCTACTTCCGCCGCAGCGGGCGCATGTCCGGCGCGACGGCCACCATCGCCACCATTTTGAATATCTGCCCCATCATGCGCCTGAACGACGAAGGCCGCATCATTGCCTACGATAAGGTGCGCGGCCGCGCCAACGCGGTCAAGGAGACCATCCGCGTGATGCGCAATCATGTGCAGGACGGCGTAAACTACAGCGGCAAGTGCCTGATCTGCCACAGCGACGATCCGGTGGATGGCGAGCGCGCGCGGGCGGAAATCTGCGCGGAATTCCCCAAGGCCGATGTGCATCTGCTCAAAATCGGCACCATCATCGGCGCGCACTGCGGCCCTGGCACGGTGGCGGTGTTCTTCCTGGGCGATCAGCGCACGCATGAAGATCCCAAGTAAAACGCATGACGGACGAGCGGCTGATCTATGAGATCCTGGCTGCGGTGAGCGAGATCCCGCCCGGCCGCGTGGCCACCTACGGGCAGCTTGCCCGCCTGATCGGGCGGGAGAAAAACGCCCGACTGGTGGGCCGCGTGCTGCGCGATGCCAGCCTGTATGGGGATTATCCCTGCCACCGGGTGGTCAACCACGCGGGGCGGCTGGCTCCCGGCTGGCCCGAGCAGGCCGAGCTGCTGCGCGACGAGGGCGTGCCCCTGCGGGATGATACCCATGCGGACATGCGCTTTCAGTGGCGGGAGGAAGATGAATAACGGGGCGGAGTGTGTAATTCCGCCCTGTTTTTATGCCCGTAAAATGCCTTTTGCATTGACAAAAGCGCCCGTTCGTTCTATCATTTAATATGGATAGAAGGCTATCCGTTAAACGATTAAAAATTGGAGGACACTGCCATGCAGGATTATTTTCATCCCACGTTTGTAATCACCATGAAGGACGGCTCTGTGATGGAGGGCGAGCTGTATCCCGAGCACGCGCCCCAGTCCGTGGGCAACTTCATCTCCCTGGCCAACAGCGGCTTCTATGACGGGCTGATTTTCCATCGCGTCATTCCGGATTTCATGATCCAGGGCGGCGATCCGCAGGGCACCGGCATGGGTGGCCCCGGCTATTCCATCCGCGGCGAGTTTGAGCGCAACGGCGTGGCAAATCCCATCAAGCATACGCCGGGCGTGCTGTCCATGGCGCGCAGCATGCGCCCCAATTCCGCCGGCTCGCAGTTCTTTATCATGACCAGCGTATCCCCGCATCTGGATGGCAGCTACGCCGCCTTTGGCCGCGTAACCAAGGGCCTGGAGCATGCCGACCGCATCCAGAACGTGCGCCGCGACCGCGCGGATAAGCCGCTGGAGCCGCAGGTGATCGCCTCTATCCGCGTGGATGCGCAGGGACGCGATTATCCGTTTGAAAAGCTGTAAAACAGCCGCAGAGGGCTCGCTTGGGCGGGCTTCTTTGCGAAAATGACCCCCCAATCGCAGCATAGAGGAGCATTCCATGGAACACACCACCCTGAGCGTGCAGATCGCCGGGCGCGATTACACCCTGACCAGCGCGGATTCGCCCGAGCATACCCAGCGCGTGGCCAGCCTGGTAGACCGCAAAATGCGCGAGCTGATGGCCGCAGGCATCATTAACCGCGAGGCTGCCGCCGTGATGGCCGCCCTGACACTGGCGGACGAGCTGATAAAATCGCAGGACGATAACACGCGTCTGCGCAGAAAGCTGGACGAAAGCACGCATGGCTGAGCATATTCCCGAATTGCTGGCTCCTGCCGGCAGCTATGAGGCGGCGATGGCCGCGCTGTGCAACGGCGCCGACGCCATCTATCTGGGCGCGGCGGCCTTTGGCGCGCGCGCATCCGCCGGGTTTTCGCAGCAGGAGCTCAAGCAGGTCATCGATTTATATCATTTTTATGGCCGCCGCGTGTATGTAACGGTCAACACGCTGGTGAAGCAGCGCGAATTGGACGGCGTGCGCGATACCCTGCGCATGCTGTCTGATTTGCGCGCCGACGCGGTGCTGGTGCAGGATCTGGGCGTGCTCAGCCTGATTGCGCGCGAGTTTCCGCACCTGTGCGTGCATGCCAGCACGCAGATGGCATTGCATAACGCGGCGGGCGCACGCCTGGCGCGCTCTCTTGGCATGTGCCGCGTGGTGCTGGCGCGCGAGTGCACGCTGGACGCCATCCGCGCTGTGGCGGATACCGGGGTGGAAACCGAGGTGTTCGTCCATGGCGCGCAGTGCGTGTGCGTCAGCGGTCAGTGCAGGTACTCGGGGCTGATCGGCGGGCGCAGCGGAAACCGCGGGCGCTGCGCCCAGCCTTGCCGACTGCCCTATACCTGGCAGGGGGACACGCGCGCATGGCTGTCCCCGCGCGATCTGTGCCTGCGCGATCAGGTGAAGGCGCTGGCCGAGGCCGGGGTGTGCTCGCTTAAAATTGAAGGGCGGCTTAAACGACCCGAGTATGTGGCAGTCGTCACCCGCGCCTATCGCTGCGCGCTGGACGCGCTGCGCGCCGGGCGCTTTGCTCCCGCCGATGCGGCGGAGCGCGAGACGCTGTCGCAGGTATTTTCGCGTACGTTCTTTCCCGGCTATGCCTTTGGCGCGCGCGACGCGCAGGTGATGAACCCCCAGCGCGTATCCAGCGCGGGCGTGGACATCGGCACGGTGCAGCGCGTATCCCGCAAGGGCGATGTGTGGCTGGCGCAGGTGCAGATGAGCAAAACGCTGCATAACGGCGACGGCCTGCAGCTGCGCGGCGCGAGGGAGCAGGATATCATCTACAGCGGCCCCGAAACGCCTGCCGGCAGCCTGGCGACCCTGCGGCTGCATCATCCTGCCCAGACGGGCGATGCGGCGGTGCGCATCGACGACGAGGCGCAGCTTTCCGCCGCGCGGGTCAGCTATCAGGCAAGCGCTCTGCCGCGCATCGCGTTTGACGCGCAGCTGGCGGCGCAGCCCGGCCAGCCCGTTGTGCTAACCGTGCAGGACGACCGCGCGCAGGCGACGGTCTCAGGCGAAATCGTTCAGAGCGCGCAGAACGCCCCGCTGGATGAGGACCGTGCCCGCCGCGCGCTGGGAAAAACGGGCGATACCGCCTACATCCTGCGCGATTTGACGGTGACGGGCGAGAATGCCTACCTGCCCGCTGCCGCGCTTAACGCCCTGCGGCGCGAGGCGCTGGCGCAGCTGCGCGAGGCAAGAATCGCCGCGCACAGGCTGCCCCCGGCGGGGCCGTATCAGCCTGCCCCTACGCTGCCCGCGCGGGAGAATGTGCCGCCGCAGCTGTTTGCCCAGGCAACCGATCCCGCCCTGTGCAGTGTGCTGCTGGAAAATGGCGCGGATCAGGTGATCTATGCGCCGCTGGATATTACCGAGCCTGCCTTTTCGCAGACGCTCTTTCAGCTGCCGGACGCGGCCTGGGTGGCGCTGCCTGTGCAGTTGACGGATATGGAGCTGTCTCGCCTGACCGCGCAGATTGCGGCACATGGCTTGCGCGTATGCCTGGGCAGCGCAGGACAGCTGCCTGCCTGCCCGGCTCCGCTGATGGCGGGGGAGGGCGTGCCGGTGTGGAACGCTCTGGCCAGTGATTTGCTGCTTGCCCAGGGAGCGCAGTGGCAGACGCTGCCCCGCGAGCTGACGGCGCGCGAAATTGCCGAGCTATTGGAAAAGCGCCCTGCCGCGCAGCTCATCCTGCCTGTGTATGGCCGCGCGCGGCTGATGTATTTGAATCACTGCCCGGCGCGCACAGCGCTGGGGCTTTCGGGCGAACGGCAAGGCTGCTGCCTATGCGCCCAGGGGCGCGGCTGCGCCGGCCAGGCGCTGACCGACCGCATGGGTGAGCGCTTCCCGCTGCTGCCCGTGCGCATGGACGCAGGATGCCTGGTGCAGCTGCTATCCTGCCAGGTGCGGTCGCTGTCCGCGCTGGCCAGTCCTAAGCTGCACTGGCTGCTGGATTTCACGCTGGAGGAGCCGGAGGAGGCGCTGCGCATCCTGCGCGCCTATCGCGCGCTGCGGGAGGGCGGGAGTGCCGAAATCCCCTGCTTTGCTGAGCGCTTTGACCGCGGCGTGGAGTAAGCGCATGCAGGCGGCGCTGCCAAATGCTAACAGTTTGAAAACCTTTTTTGAATTTTTATCCAAAGCGCTTGCGCGGGCCCGCTGCGCCGCTTACACTATCCCAAGGAGGGGTGCTCCATGATGAAGGAACGCACGCTGCGTGTGCTGGAATTTACCAAAATTCTGGACATGCTTGCGTCATTTGCCGTCACCGATATGGGCCGCGAGGCCTGCGAAAAGCTTACGCCGCTGTCTGACCTTGCGCAGGTGAACGAAGCGCTGGAGGAAACCGAGGAGGCGCAGGTGATCCTGACCTACCTGGGCGACAGCCCGCTGATCGGCTTTCCCGATGTGCGCCCTTACCTGACGCTGGCGGCCAAGGGCGCGGCGCTCAATCCAAAGGCGCTGCTGAGCGTGGCCGAATGCCTGCGCGCATCCCGCGCCGCCCGCAGCGCCCTGGTGACCGACCGCGACAACACGCCGCGCATTACGGGGTTGGCCAGTCATTTGCAAACCTTCCGCCAATTGGAGGATGCGATCACCGGCGCGATCATCAGCGAGGAAGAACTGTCCGACCATGCCAGCCCGCAGCTGGCCGATATCCGCCGCCACATCAAGCAGTCCAACGAGCGCGTGCGTGAAAAGCTGAACAGCATGGTGCATGGAGCCAGCTTTTCCAAGTACCTGCAGGAAAGCATTGTCACTGTGCGCGACGGCCGCTACTGCATCCCCGTCAAGCAGGAATACCGGCAGTTTGTGCCCGGCCTGGTGCACGACCAGAGCAGCACGGGCGCGACGCTGTTTATCGAACCCATGGCGGTGGTGGAGCTGGGCAACGACCTGAAACAGTGGAAGGCCAAGGAGCGCGAGGAAATCGAGCGCATCCTGCTGGAGCTGTCCGGCCAGGTGGGCGCGCAGAGCGAGATGATCGAGGGCAACATCTATGTGCTCACGCGCCTGGATTTCATCTTTGCCAAGGGGCATCTGTCCCGCGAGATGAACGCTGTCCTGCCGCATATGAACGATCAGGGGCGCATCAAGCTGGTGCGCGTGCGGCATCCGCTGATTCCGAGCGAAAAGGTAGTGCCCTGCGATCTGTGGCTGGGGCAGGATTTTACCACCCTGATTATCACCGGCCCCAACACCGGCGGCAAGACGGTCACGCTCAAGACGGTGGGGCTGCTGACGCTGATGGCGCAGGCGGGTCTGCACGTGCCGGGCAATCTGGGTACCGAGCTGTCCATATTCGAGCAGGTGTACGCCGATATCGGCGACGAGCAGAGCATCGAGCAGTCGCTGTCCACCTTCTCTTCCCACATGACCAACATTGTGGAAATCATGAACGAGGTGACGCAGCGCGATCTGGTGCTGTTTGACGAGCTGGGCGCGGGCACCGATCCCACCGAGGGCGCGGCGCTGGCGCAGACCATTCTGGATACCCTGCTCAAGCGCCAGGTGCGCACCGTGGCCACCACCCATTACAGCGAATTGAAAGCCTACGCCCTGTCCACCCCCGGCGTGGAAAACGCCAGCGTGGAGTTTGACGTGGCCACCCTGCGGCCTACCTACCGGTTGTCCATCGGCGTGCCGGGCAAATCCAACGCCTTTGAAATCAGCCGCAAACTGGGCTTGAGCCAGGGCATCATCGACCGCGCTAAGGAGCTGCTGTCGGCCAACGATATCCGCTTTGAGGATGTGATTGCCGGGGCGGAGTATCAGCGCCAGGTGGCGCAGCGCGAGCGCGAGGCTGCCGAGCAGGCACGGGCTGAGACCATCCGCCTGCGCAACGAAGCCGAAACCCTTTATCGGGAGATGGAGGAAAAGCAAAAGACCGCCGAGCGCAAGGCCAAGGAAGAAGGCCGCCGCATTGTGGAAAACGCCCGCCGCGAGGCTGAAAACGTCATCCAGGAGCTGAAACGCATGAAGAAGGAGGGCGCGGAGGGCCGCGAGGCCGAGATAAACGCCCTGCGCAAGCGCATGCAGAACAATCTGGACGGCCTGAGCGAGGGGCTGCAGGGCGGCGCGTCGATGGCTCCTGCGCCCAAGGATCTGAACGTGGGCGATACGGTGGATATCCTGCACCTCAACACACGCGGCACGGTGCTATCCAAGCCTGACGCCAAGGGCGATGTGCAATTGCAGGCCGGCATCATGAAGCTGAAGGCCAACCTGTCCCAGCTCCGCCTGGTGCAGGAAAAGAAGCCCAAAAAGCAAAAATCCACCGTGCTGGTGCACTCCCAGGCCGCCAGCCGCACCGTGCGCATGGAATGCGACGTGCGCGGCATGACGCTGGATGAAGCGCTGATCGAGGTGGAAAAATACCTGGACGAGGCCGTGATGGCCGGCATGAACGAAGTGTGCATCGTGCACGGCAAGGGCACCGGCGCGCTGCGCGCGGGCATCCAGCGGCATCTCAAATCCTACCCGCACGTCAAGTCCTTCCGCCTGGGTCAGTACGGCGAGGGCGAAAGCGGCGTCACCATTGTAACGCTGAATTAACGGAGGCAGCCATGAAAGATAAAACGCTGATTATGATCGTGGATGACGATCCCAACATCGCCCAGCTGGTCAAGCTGTATCTGGAAAAGGACGGCTATGATACGGTTGCATACGGCCGCGGGGACGAGGCGCTGGCCGCCTTCAGGCAGAATCCGCCCAGCCTGATGATCCTGGATATCATGCTGCCGGGCATGGACGGCTGGCAGGTGTGCCGCGCCGTGCGGCAGATTTCGCAGATTCCCATCATCATGCTGACCGCCAAGGAGGAAACCTTTGATAAGGTGCTGGGGCTGGAGCTGGGCGCGGACGACTACATGACCAAGCCCTTTGAGGGCAAGGAGCTGCTGGCCCGCGTCAAGGCTGTGCTGCGCCGCTCCGCCCCTGCCAGCAGCGAAAAGGATACCCTGTCCTTTCCCGGGCTGACCGTCAGCCTGGAAAAGTATGAGGTATACTATCAGGGCAAGCCTGTGGAAATGCCCCCCAAGGAGCTGGAGGTGCTGTACTTCCTGGCCTCCCACCAGAACCGCGTGTTCACCCGCGAGCAGCTGCTCGAGCAGGTGTGGGGCTTTGATTTCTTCGGCGACAGCCGCACGGTGGACGTGCATATCAAGCGCCTGCGCGAAAAGCTGCCCGACAGCGAGCAATACGGCTGGCAGATCCGCACGGTGTGGAGCGTCGGCTATAAATTCGAGGTAAAATGAAAAAGGTATTTCACGGCATGTTCGCCCGGCTGATGACCGTCATGCTGGCAGCCATTCTGGCGTGCGTGCTGGTGCTGTATTCGCTGTTCTATTTCACCATCCGCGCCGATCATATCGACGCGCGCATGAACGAGCTGAAGCGCCAGGCCTACGATATCGCCTACCTGGCCAGCCGGGTGCATAACAACAGCATTGCGGAATCCTTCGGCTATAATTCCACCACCGAAAACTACATCAAGTGGAAGGCCAACACGATCTATTCCGACTTCAACGCCTACAGCGTGGTGGTGGACCGCACGGGCAAGACCACCCTGTACGCCACGCCCGAGCTGATGAAGGAGGAGGATATGATCTTCGATCAGCAAAAGATCGTATCCATCCTCAGCCGCGTGCTGCACGGGGAGGAGATCATCTTCCGCACCCAAAGCGGCGGCAAGCCCATGTTCACCGTGGCTGTGCCCTGGGCGGACAGGGGCACGGTGTTGGGTGCGGTGTTTATCCAGACCGCCGCGCAGACGGTATACGCCACCTATGCGGGCTTTGCGCTGCAGGTGTTCGCCGCGGCGCTGGTCACCTGCGCGCTGGCGGCGGTGTGCGTGTTCTTCACGACCCGGCAGATCATCGCGCCGCTGCGCGTGATGGCGCAGATGGCGGGCGAAATGGCGCAGGGCAAGTTTGACCGCCGCGTGCCCGTCAGCGGCAGCAGCGAAACGCGCGAGCTGGCGACGGCGTTCAACTCCATGGCCGCTCAGCTGGAGGCGCTGGAGCAGACGCGCCGCGACTTTGTGGCCAACGTGTCCCATGAGCTGCGCTCGCCCATGACCAGCATGCAGGGCTTTTTGCAGGGCATGCTGGATGGCACCATCCCCGCCGGCGAGCAAAGGCAGTATATGCAGATCGTGCTGGATGAAACGCGCCGCCTGTCCAAGCTGGTGGGCAACCTGCTTAATCTTTCGCGCATGGAAAACAACAATACCGAGCTGGCCTATTCGGATTTTGATTTGCACGAGTGCATTCGCCGCGTGATCATCGCCAACATGTCGCAGCTGGACGACAAGCACATGGATTTGCAGCTGTCTTTTGAAGATGAACCCATGTACGTCCACGCGGACGCTGATCAGATCGAGCAGGTGCTGGTTAATCTCCTGTCCAACGCTGTCAAGTATACCCCCGAGGGCGGGCATATCGCCATCGATACCGCGCAGGAGGGCAAGCTGACCCGCGTGGTTGTGCGCGACGACGGCCCGGGCGTAGCGCCCGAGGACGCGCCGTATATCTTCGATCGCTTCTACAAGGCCGATAAGGCCCACACCGTGGGCAAGGGCACGGGCCTGGGGCTGGCCATCTGCAAGCGCATTATGGACAAGCACGGCCAAAGCCTGCGCCTGCTGGATACCAAGGAAGGCGCGGCCTTTGAATTTACCCTGGAAAGCGGGCACGCCCCCGAGGCGCTGCCCCATGCGGAGGAGAAGGATGCTGATCCGGGCAAACGCCAAGATTAACTGGACGCTGGATACCGTGGGCATGCGCGCGGACGGCTATCATCTGCTGGATATGCTGATGCAGTCCATTTCCCTGCATGATACCCTGACGCTGGAGCCTGCGGAGGATGTAACCTTTTCCGCCGACGGCGCCACCCGCGTGCCGCAGGATGAGGGCAACCTTGCTTTGCGCGCGGCGCTGGCGCTGCGCCGGCATGCGGGCACGGCGCAGGGCGCGATGATCCACCTGCACAAGCGTATCCCCAGTGGGGCGGGCCTGGGCGGCGGAAGCGCCGACGCGGCTGCCGTGCTGCATGGGCTCAATGCTTTGTGGGAGCTGAATCTGCCGATGGAAACGCTGCGGCAGATCGGCCTGACGCTGGGCGCGGACGTGCCCTTCTGCCTGATAGGCGGGCTTGCCCACGTGCAGGGCATTGGCGAGGTCATCGAGCCGCTTCTACCATCTGGTTATCATCCAGCCCTGCCGCGGCCTGTCCACGCCGCAGGTGTTCCGCGCGCTGGATGGCATGGATATATCCGCCAGCCGTCCGAATACACCGCAGGCGTTATCCGCGCTGACGGGCGGCAATTTGGCCCTGTTGGCGGATAGCCTGGGCAACACCCTACAGCCGGTGGCTATCTCCATGCGGCCGCAGATTCGCCAGGCTATTACCACCTTGCGGGAGCATGGCGCGCGCGCCGCGCAGATGACGGGCTCAGGCAGCGCGGTGTTTGGCGTATTTGCGACAGCCGCTGCCGCCCGTACCGCCTTTGCAGCGCTAAGCCGCAGATACCCGCATTGCTATCTGACCCAGACACTATAAGCAAATAAAAAGCCGCCGCTTTCCAGCAATTTGAAAAGCGGCGCTTTTCTGTAATGGTTACTTGATTGCAAACACAACCGTCACGCTGGCGGATACCGTTACATCACCCGATACGATAGCCGTCTTGGCGCTGCGTGCATCCATGGCGTAGGTATTGGCGATGCCATAGTCGCCGCCATAGCTATTGGAAGCGTTGATGGATACTACCTCGCCCAGCGTCTGCCCGGCGGCCTCGGCCAGCAGGGCGGCCTTGGCGGCGGCGTCCTCATAGGCGCGGCGCAGCGCCTTTTCATAGGCGGCGGTTTCGCCGCTGCTGCTGAAGGTGAGGCCGTACATCTGGTTTGCGCCAGCGGCTGTGGCCGCGTCAATTACATCGCCCACAGTGTCCAGCGCGCGTACGGTAACGTAGAGCGTGTTGTCCACATGGTAGCGCACAGGGGCGGAAGCATCGCTGTAATCGCGCTCAGTGTACACGGAAAAGTCGGAGGTGACAACATCCTCCTGCGCCACGTTCTGACCCAGGATGGCGGCGATGACGCGCTGCATGATTTCATTGTTTTCGCTCTGCGCTTCGGCGACGGTATCACGCACAGTGCTTACGCCGATGCGCAGCGTGGCGGTATCGGCGGCAAGGGAGATGTTGGATGAGCCGGATACGGATACGGTGCGGGATACGCCCTCGCCCAGGGCGGGCACGGCCAGGCACAGCGCGGCAAGCAGGCACAGCAGCATGATCAGGGCCTTTTTCATATTTCTAATCCTCTTTCTTTTATTTGAAGGGTTCAGCCCCTTCGCTCTATTAAACGGACGGGCGCGCGGAAGGTTCCATCTTTTCACTTGTTTTTTTTCATCGTTTGCAGTATCATAAGCGTACCCCATACAGAAAGGAAGCAAAATTTATGGATATCAAAGCCAAGATTGAGGAAATTGTAAAAAAGCTGCAAAGCGATAAAACGCTGCTGCCCTCTTCCCAGAGCGAGCCGATCAAGACGGTGGAAAAGCTGCTGGATATCGACCTGCCCGACGAGATGATCGAAAAGGTGGTCGAGGGCGTAAAGGCCAAGATCAAGGTGGACGACGTAAAGGGTATCCTGGACGGCGTGAAGGGCCTGTTTGGCAAATAAGGAGGAGCTGCGCCCCTTCTTTACTTCTCGGTTAAGTTAGCTGTGCTTTTTGATAGGCAAAAACAGCGCGGGGATGGATATCATCTCCGCGCTGTTTTGCTGTGTATAAGAGCTTATTTCATTTCTTCCAGGAAAATCGGGTTGGACCAGGCGACGTGACCGTCCGCATCCGTTACCTCTACGCGCAGGTAGAACAGATCGTCCCGCACGGGGCATTCCATGGCCATTTCGGTGATGGGGGAGCCATCCTCGCTGCGCAGCAGCTTGGTCACGCGGGAGCAGAAGAATTTGACCGTTGCGCAGGGGGAGCACTTGACATGGGCGACCTTGCTGTCGTCGATATAGAAATCATAGATTTCCGGGCCGGTGGAGGCATAGAACGCGCCCTCGCGCAGCGCGCGCAGGATGTCGTTCACGTTCTTCTGCGCGTTGACGCGCACCCAGCCGCGGCAGTGCTGTTCCATGGCGTGGCCGTCGTCCGTGGCCACGCCGAAGATGCGCTTGCCCTGGCACAGCAGCTCATCCCAGAGGGGGCCGTTGTTAAAGTCCACGCCGTTCTCCATCACGCAGCCGCTGTTCCACAGCTCCATGGCGAAGTTGCCCTGCAGGCGCTCAAACTCGCGCGCAAAGGTGCCGCTCCACTGGGGATGGCAATAGATGGTCAGCTGCTTGTTGCGGTGCGCCTCGTCCAGAAACTGCTGGAACTCGTACTGATCCTGCACATAGCCGCGCTGGAAGGGCTGATCCTGCTCGTAAGGATTTTCAGGCTTTTCGGGGCCGATCCATACAGTATGGAAGCAGTGCACGCGGTGATGATTGGTGATGGTGCGGTCAAACTCCATGCCGGGGATGATCAGCACGCCGCTTTCAGGCAGGTAGTCCTTGTAGTTATAGGTGCGGTGATCGGTCAACGCCAGAAAATCATAGCCGTGCTGCGCATGCATGGCGATTACTTCCTCGGGGGTGCCTTTGCCATCCGAACGGGTGGTATGGCAGTGCAGACCGCCCTTGAGCAGGGCGTTTTCGCCCTCAAAAGCCGCTTGCCGAAGCATAGAAAAAGCCTCCTTTGGTATGATAACGAATTGAATCGCGGTCATTGTAGCATAGGAGGCGCAAAAAGGCAATGCAGCGGGCAAAATTTCAGCGCCGTGCGTCAGGATGGAAACTGAAAGTCATACTTCATGGCCAGCGCTTCAAACAGCGCGCGCATAGCGCGCATGGCCAGGGAGCAGATATCCAGCTGGCTGATATGGGCCAGCACGGCCTGCTGCTCTGCCTCGGGCACGGCATAGACGCCCAGCGTCATGCGCAGAAAGCGCTCCAGCTTGCGTTCCAGTGTAAAATGCGAATCGCAGGGCATTAGCATGTAGGCGCGCATGATGCCCGCGGTGCCGATTTCCATCTCATAGAAATCGCGCGAGTCGAAATCGGGCAGGTAGGCGGAAAACAGCCGCTGCAGCTCCACAGCCGTCTGGCGGTGGATATAGGCTGAGGGCTCGGGCAGGGTATAGGCTTCCACATAGATTTCGCGCAGGTTTTCATTGATCTCCGCCAGCGCCAGCTGGATGGAGGTTTCAACGGCGTACAGCAGCGCAGGGGATGTGTTTCCCATGGTTAGGCTGCTGGCCAGGGCGAACTGGTTTTCAAACATGAACTGCACCAGTTCCATTAGCACGCCGTCTTTGCTGTGAAAGATGTTTTGAAACGTGCTGGAGGATACATCGGCGGCGTGGATGATATCAGCCATACGGGTGCCGCGGTATCCTTTTTCGATAAACAAACGCACGCATACGGATAGAATACGGCGTTTTGCAGCGGCGCTATCATAGCGGCGGGGCATGAGCATCCCTCATTCCAATTGATTTACACACCAATTATAACATATTTTTACAAATGGGGCAACAGGCTTTTACCTTGACAAAGAAAGGGGCTTGTACTATGATGAATTTGTCATAATGGTTAAATTTTGTATTATTTTTGCACATCCCGAAAGGAGAACATCCGCCATGAAAAAAGCCGTATGCGTGATCCTTTGCCTGCTGCTGGCTGCCTCCCTTGCTGGGGCGGGGCTGCTGTATGCGCAGACGCGCCGCCTGCAGGATGAAAACGCGCGCCTGGATGCGCAGGCAGCCGAGCGGGATACGCGCATCGAGACCCTGACCGCCGAGGCCCAGGCCAGCGCCGATAGCCTGGCCGCGCTTTCGGAGCAGGCGACGGAAAAGGATTCCGAGCTGGCCTCTCTGCGCGCGGCTGTACAGGAGAAGGAGAACAGCCTGGATCAATTGACGGATGAGCTGACCCAGGCCAAGGCGCAGTTAGCGGCCTGCAATACGCAGTTGACCCAGCTGCGTCAGGAAGTGGACGAGCATCAGGCCGCATCGGCCAGCGCGCAAACGGCTCTGGATGAGGCGTTGGCGAACAATGCGCAGCTGCAGCAGAAAAACAGCGATCAGGCTTTCTCGCTGACCGATGCGAATGCGCGCGTGGAAAGCGAAACCGCTGCCCGTCAGGCAGCAGAAGCAGAGCGGGATGCGCTGCAAAAGAAGTTCGATGAGCAAACGACGGCGCATCAGGCTGAGCTGGAAGCGCTGAACGTTCGCTTGCAGCAAAAAGAAGAGGAGCTGTCTGCGGCCGCGGCTCAGCATACCGCCGCTGTGCAGGCAATTTCCGATGCGGAACAGATCTTTGCCGCCTTCGCTGAAAAGGTAGACGGCTGGCGTGAAAACAGCGGCAATAATCCCATTTTGAACGGTCTGCTTGCGCCCTTCACCACTTTTGTGCAGCAAATGCGCGATGCGCTTGCACGCTGACTGGGGCGCTATGCAATTGCCCTGGCGTATGCTATAATGATTGCGTGAGCCTATACTGCAAGCACAAAAGAAGAACTGCGAACAGGAGAGAAGACCATGCGCGCACTTGTTGAAAACTACATTTTGCTCTTTTTTGTCACCGCCATGCTGGGCTGGGTGATGGAGGTTGTTTGCAAGCTGATTCAGTTTCACCGCTTCATCAACCGCGGCTTCCTGATCGGCCCATACTGCCCCATCTATGGCTTCGGCTCGGTGCTGATCACTCTGCTGCTATCCCGCTATGCGGAGTCGCCCCTGGTGGTGTTCCTGATGGGCATGATCATCTGCGGCACGCTGGAATACCTGACCAGCTACCTGATGGAAAAGCTGTTCCACGCCCGCTGGTGGGATTACAGCCAGAAGCGCTTTAACCTGAACGGCCGCGTATGTGCCAACACGCTCATTCCCTTCGGCCTGCTGGGGCTGGGCATCATTTATGGCGTAAAGCCTTTTCTGTTTGGGCTGTTCGCCATGATTCCGCAAACCGCGATGGATATCCTGTGCGGCGTGCTGACGGCGATTATCCTGACCGACGCGGTGATTTCTACCACCGTGCTTGGCAAGATTCGCCACACGGCCGAACTGACTGGCGGCGACGATACCGAGACGATCACCCGCTCTGTGCGTGATGCGCTGCTGCGCCAGGGCGCGCTGGTGCGCCGCACGCTGCGTGCTTTCCCGTATGCCAAGCTATATAATAAGCCCCTGCTGGAGTGCCTGCGCCAGCGCCAGCAAATGCTGAAGGCTGATTTCCAGGCCAAGCAGCAGCATATGCGCGAGGAGCTTGCCCAGCGTGAGCAGGCGCTGCGCGAGGAGCTGAAAAAGCGCAAGCCGCAGAAGCAGGGATAAATATGAAAGAAGCGAAGGAGCAAGCGTTCCTTCGCTTTTTTTCAATGCCCTTGATGCTTTTCACGGCGCTTTTCCTGGCGGATTTCTAATTGCCGCTGGGCCTCGGCCTCGCGCTGGGGGGCGGGCGTTTCTGCCGAAAGCGCAGGGCTGAACGTGAAACGATCGTAGTTTTCCAGATAAAAAGCATGCACCTCATAGTCCTTTGGCTCTGTGCCAAAGGTGATTTTGCAAACCTCGTATTGCCCGTCGCACGTGCGTTCGTAAATGCCGATCCAGAATGGATCCTCAAACAACACGGTCAACCGGACGCTGGCGATATGCATATGTTTTTCCTCCTTATGTGCGGGTGAAGGGCAAGGAACGGACAACCAAAGGAGGCAGGTTACTGATCCCGTGATGGGGACTCCCGGACTACCGGCCGGGACGTGTTTTTATCCTTGCCAGATGGGCGGCTGAGAAGCCATCCGAAGTCTTATTCGCGCGTAACGCGATAAACGTAATGCGCCATATCCACGCTGCGGTAATGCTTGGTAAAGGTAAGCACGCGCGTCATGCCGTTGCGCTCGGCTACGTGCTGGGAGGCAATGTTGGTATCCCGGATGATGGAATACACCGCCTGCGCGCCCAGGGTATCAAAGGCGTAATCGCGGCAGGCGCGGGCAGCCTCGGCAGCATAGCCGTGATGCCACGCGGCCTTTTCAAACAGGTAGCCTACTTCCAGCACGCGGTCGCCGGGGATATCCTGCCAGGTCAGCCCGCACTGGCCGATCATCTCGCCGGTTTCCTTACAGATAACCGCCCATAGCCCCAAGGTTTCTTCCCGATAGCGGCGCAGCTGCTTATCCAGCCAGGCCTGCGCTTCCTCATCTGTAAAAGCGCCCTCGTAGGCGTACATCACTGCCGGGTCCTGTAGCATGCGGCACAGCGCGGGATAATCCGCCTGGGTCATCCTGCGCAGGCGCAGACGTGGGGTTTCCATAATCCACTCGTCCATGGCTGCTCTCCTCTTTTCCAGCGTCGCCACGCGCACGCTGCCATCCAGCTGCGAGCCGGTGAATTCAAAACCGTTCTTTTGATAGAATTGCAGGTTTTCCGCCTTATCGATGGGCGTAATCAGCGAGATAACGAGCCAATCCGGATGCTGCTGGCAGAACCACTGTAGCGCGGCGGAGCCAATGCCTTGCCGCTGTGCCTGGGGGATAACGCACAGGCAGCCGATGTAGTACGTCCCTTCATCCTGTTGCTGCGCGGACAGCACGCCCACGGGCGCGCCGTCCCGGCGGATGATCAGCTTGGGAAAACGGCGGATGGAGGCTTGCATCTGCTCCACCGTGCGGCCATAGGCCGGGCATTCGCCATAGCGCTCGTAATCCGCCCGGAAGGCCGCGTCGTATAGCTGCACCAGCAGCGCGGCGTCCTGCTCGCGCGCTGGGGTAAAGGTAAGCGGACTCATGGCTGCGTGATTTCCAGATTGCCGCTTGTGGTGCGTACGCGCAGCTTGCATACGCCGTCGCGCAGGGAAATCTGGTCATTCACCGTGCGGTAATCATCGCACCGGAAGCTGCCGCTGGTGCTGCGGTAGTCCACCGTCGCGCCCAGATTGTTGTGCAGCGCAAGCTGGACGCTGCCGCTGGTGGAGCCGATATCGGCCTTTTCGCTGCCGCGCAGGCCGATGGCGATGGAGACGCTGGTGGTTTCGATTTCCAGAGCAGGGCTTTGCAGCTGCTCCAGGTTGATGGAGCCCGAGGTGCTTTCCGCCTGAATGCGCGCGGTCGCAGCCAGGGCCTGGGCATGAACGCTGCCGCTGGTGGTGCTCATCGTGAGCGTATCGGCGCGCAGGCCGCCGGCCTCGATGCTGCCTGATGTGCTGTGCAGCGTCATAGCATGCAGCGCGTCCGCAGCGGCGATATTCAGCGAACCACTGGTGGAAGTGGCGCTGAACTGCTCGGCGTTCAGGTGCTCGGCCTGGATGCTGCCAGAGGTGGATTACAGCGTCACGTTTGTCAGCTGATGCTTGCCCAGACGGATGTCGGCGCTGCGCGTTTCAACGGACAGGTCAATCCCGGCGGGAATTTCAACGGTCAGCGCTTTCTGCGGGGTGGAGAACAGGCCGGAATACTGCGTGCCTGCCTGGCAAAACTGGATATAGAGCACGCCGTCAAGCAGCAGGTGGCGCATCTGCAGCTCACCCGATACGCCGCTGGCGATTTCGGACGCGCGAAGGGTATCCGCGCTGCTTTGCGTCAGCGTGACGGAGCCTGCAATCCAGTGGATTTCCACCCGCTGCACATCGGCAGCGCGATTATCGAAATCGCCCGCGATGTATTGATCGGCGTTGGCATAGCGCTCCATGCGCGCGGCAAGAGCCGCGGGGCACAGCAGACCCAGCGCAAGCAGGATGGCAATCAGAAGGGCAATACGCTTTTTCATGTGGAATTTTTTCCTTGCTTTTTAGAACGCTTATTGCTTGTATGCGCCGCGCTCGATTATACCCATAATGGCAGCGACAGCGCCGTACAGCACGCCAGCCACCGCCCAGATGATCCAGCCGGAGCTGGGCTGGGCGTTGCCGCTGGGGCCGAAGGTGTACACCAGGAAGATGGCCGTAACGATGAGCCAGTAGGTCACGCTGAAAGCGGCGCGGATGCTGCCGCGCGCCTTGATGCGGCGGGAGTACGCGCCTTCCTCCAACAGGCGCTGCATGGCGGATTGCTGCACGCCGCCATAGACAAAGGCGACGCAGCCGCATGCGGCGATGAACAGCAGCAGGCATACGCCCGCAATCAGCAGCACTTCGGACGCGGACAGCGCCATGGACGCAAACAGCGGCATAGCCGACAGGATGCACAGCGTGGTGCCGACGATATTCAGCCGGTTATAGGTTTCGCGGAAATCTCGCTGCCGCTCGCGCACCATGCCCTCCACACCGTACTCGGTTTCAAAGGATTCCTTATCCAGATATTCATAATCCTTTACCTTGCTTGCGGAGGACAGGAACAGGATGACCCCGGCGGCGACCAGCGCCAGCAGGATCAGCAGCCCAAAGCCAGCGGCGGCGTTTTCGGGCATTGCGATGCGGCCTGCTTCCGACAGCGCGGACAGCATCAGCAGCGCCGTGGGGGAAACGACGCACAGGAAGGTGGCCAGCGCCAGCCTGGGGGCGGCGGCGCGGCGCAGGGAGAGGTACTCGGAGGCCTGCTCCATTGTGACCCGGCGCAGCGCGGGCACGCTTTCCGCGCTTTCATTGCAGGGGGTGGAATCGACCTGCTCCATTTCATCCTTCAGCAGGTAATCCGTGGATACGCCGAACAACTGGCTGAGATGCACAATCTTGCCGATATCGGGAAAGGACTGCGCGCCCTCCCACTTGGAAACGGATTGGCGCGTAACGCTGAGCCGCTCGGCCAGCTCCTCCTGAGACCAGCCCGCCTTTTTACGCAGGGAAATCAGCTTATCTGCAAAAATCATAAATTCATTCTCCTTTCAAGGCGCCTGAGCGCCCTCTGCAGGCAAAATGATAGCGCATTTGCCGGTTGCGCGCCAGAAAGCGAGCTTGAAAATCTGTCAACCAGCAGTTGCAAATGCGAAAATGCATCGATCCATTTAAAAACTATCGATGCAAATCGCATGGAACCTATGACATTATATCATCTTGCTGTTTAAATCTCAACAAGAGAGCGTTATATATTTTGGCAAAGCAAAAACGCCGCCCCTTGGAGCGGCGCGTAAAACCAATTGTATTATTCTGCTTGCGTAATTAGTTGAACAGATGCGCAGAGTCGTTTTGCACCTGCTCAAAGGCTTCTTCGGGCGTGATGCTCTGTTCCTGAATCAGCAGGGAGGTAGCGGCGGCGATAATCTGCACAAACTCCATGCGCTCGGGGAAGTAAGGCGTTTCGTTGCCATAGGCCCAGGCCAGCTGATCGTAGGCGACGCGGGTGTTAGGATCCTCGGCCCAGGCAGCCTTCATGGTTTCGTTTTCAGCCACAGACTTTGTGCCAGGCACATAGCCCGTCTTGATGGCGTTGAGGGCTACCCATTCATCCTGCATGATGAAGTTGATGAACTCCCAGCCGGCGCGCAGCTGTTCATCGGAGTTGCCGTTGATCAGGCAAATATTGCCGCCGCCGCTGCCGGTGGCAGGCTCATCATAGTAGGGCAGGTAGGATACGCCCAGCTCAAAGCCGTTTTCAGCGGCGAACTTTTTGATGTTGCCAAGCGAACCGCAGGAAGCGATGAATGCGGCCAGCTTGCCGCGATAGAACAGCTCCGTGCACTCTGCTGAAGCATTGGTGGGCGCATAAGGCTTGCACCAGCCTTCATCTACCCAACGGCGCCAATCGGAAAACAGGCGCAGGAGGCTCTTGTTTTCCAGCGCGGGGGAGGTGCCGCCCTCAGCGACCAGGGGAGAACCGGTAGACCAGAGCAGGCCGCCCTGGATGAAGGAGGTATCCTCCAGCATCAGGAAGCCCCAGGTGTCCACTTCGCCGGTAGCTGCGTTGACGGTGTGCAGCGCCTTGCAGAAGGTTTCCATATCGGCAATGGTCTTGGGAGCGGTCAGCCCCTTTGCGTCAGCCATGGTCTTGTTGTAGTAGAATACGGGGGTGGAGCGGACATAGGGCAGGGTGTGCACTTCGCCGTCATGGATGGCAGGCACATTGAGGAACACGTTCAGCAGGTTGTTTAGGTCGAAGCCGGTTTCGGCCATATAAGGGGCCATATCGGCGGTCAGGTTGTCGTCCAGCAGCATGGCGGTGTGCGCGGAAGAGGTGACGGCGATGACCGGGATATCGCCGGACTGGGAACCCAGCTGAATCTTGGTTACGTTGGTGTTGTAGTTGCCCTGATAGATTTCTTCCACGATGATGCCTTTTTCTTTGCCGACCGTTTCGTTGAACGCGTCAACGGAGGCCTTGAGCACCTCGTAATTGGCGCTGCTTCCGCGCGTATGCCAGAAGGGAATGGTGATAGGGTCTTCGGGCGAGTAGGCCAGGGCGGTGCTGGCGGCGCTGATGAGCATGACCAGCGACAGGGCAAGGGCGACGAGCTTTTTCATGGGGGTACCTCCTGATTGATTTTAAACAGCAACCCTCTGCTGTTCTTACCTAATTAAAGTGAGTTAAAGCGATTTCCCCTCGAAGTACTGGCAGGGCAAAAACTGCGTGACGATCTCCTTATGGCCCTGAAGCTGGCGATAGATCTGCCGGGCGGCGCATTCACCGATCAATCGGTTGGGTTGAATCACGCCGCACAGCTGCGGATTGGATAGGCGAATCCAATCATAATCGGCGAAGGTCATCACGCCCAAATCTTGAGGGATGCGAACGCCGTTTTCATTCCAGTAGGACATTGCGCCCACCGTCATGGGGCTGGAAAGAATCAGTACCGCGTCTGCGTCGGTATTGTGCGCGATGCGCTGGGCAAACTGGCGGCCGTCATCGATTGTGGCTACGCCGTAGCAAATGTGCTCCTGCCGGAGGGGCAGCCCGTGCTTGGCCAGCGTATCCTGATAGCCCTGGATGCGGTGCATGGTGGGGGCAAACTGCGGCGTGGGGCTGATTAGCGCAATCTTGCGGTAGCCTTTTTGCAGCATTTGCTCCATCACCTGGCAGGTAATGGTGTAGTTGTCGATGTAAAAACCGCTCACCGTTTGCTTTTCAGGCGCACGATCGATGAGCACCACAGGGCAGGGCACCTGCGAATAATCATAGCCATTGTCGCTGAGTACGATGATGATACCATCCACCTTCCAGCTGAGCAGGTACTCAATCGCGTCCTTTTCGGCCTGCGGATTGTTGGACGACGCCTTCATAATCAGGTTATATCCGTGGGCGGAAAGCTCCTTTTCAATCGCTTCCAGGGATTTGCCATAGTAGGTGCCTGCATTCAGGCTGGGCAGGATGATACCGATGGTGTTGGTGCGCTTCTGTCGCAGCGAACAGGCCAGACGATTTTTGTGATAGCCCGTATCGGCGACGATTTTCATCACCCTTTCGGTGATTTCGGGGCTGACATAGCGCGTTTGATTGAGCACGTGCGATACGGTGCTGGAGGATACGCCGGCGAGGCGCGCGATATCTGTGATGGATATGCGTTCTTTCATGATATCAAACCTTTCGAAAAAAACGATTGCGCAAACGTTTCGATGGAAAGCAAAATTATGATAGCACAGATTTAGCCGTGTGTCAATGCCGCCTGGACGCAATTCGCGCGAAACAGCAAAATTTAAAAGCATAGAATTTCTCCATTTTTTTGAAAAATACCTATTGACAAACGTCCATGAATCATGTATTATATCCCTTGTCACCGAACGCTGTGCATAAGCTCAATCGGGGTGTAGCGCAGTCCGGTAGCGCACGTGCTTTGGGAGCATGGGGCCGGGGGTTCGAATCCCTTCACCCCGACCAATTTGCTTGTGCACAACATGGCCCCGTGGTCAAGCGGTCTAAGACATCGCCCTTTCACGGCGGTAACTCGGGTTCGAGTCCCGACGGGGTCACCATTTTTTCTTCCCTTCGGGGTAACGGGCCTTTAGCTCAGTTGGTCAGAGCGGCCGGCTCATAACCGGTTGGTCCGGGGTTCAAGTCCCT